>JABLTN010003278.1_pt1 | contig 10266 bp, 10 predicted proteins | sample 7160141 | NCBI WGS metagenome assembly JABLTN01 (sample SAMN14651226, study PRJNA627086) | human gut metagenome | isolation source: feces | host: Homo sapiens | reverse complement strand
CGGCGAGGGTTTCCCCTCTTTTCGTCTGCGACGAAAATTCACCCTTGTACTCCTACCCGAACCGTCACCCCGCCTGTTGACAGGCGGAGCCTACGCTAAAAACCTGCCACTGGCAGGTTTTCTTAACGCTGCGGGGTTTCCCCTTCGACATACTTCTACCTATAAATGATATGTTCCTACTTATAGAATAAATAAAGAAAGGTGACGACCATGCTCTACTTCAACAGCGACTATCTCGAAGGCGCACATCCTGCCGTCCTTCAGCGGCTTCTGGACACCAACCTGGAACAGACCGTTGGCTACGGTCAGGATGCCTACTGCGCTCAGGCCAAGGACAAGATTCGCGCCGCCTGCCACTGCCCCAACGCTCAGGTGGAATTCCTGGTGGGCGGCACCCAGACCAACGCCACCGTCATCCGCAGTCTCCTCCGCCCCTATCAGGGCGTTCTGGCGGCGGACACGGGGCACATCGCCCTCCATGAAGCAGGTGCCATTGAGGCAGGCGGTCACAAGGTGCTGACGGTGCCCCAGCACGAGGGCAAGGTGGCGGCGGCTGACCTGACTGCATGGATCGAGAAGTTCTACCGGGACGGGAGCTGGGATCACATGGTGTGCCCGGGGATGGTATATATTTCTCACCCCACCGAGTACGGCACCCTCTACACCAAAGCGGAGTTGGAGGCCATCCGGGCGGTGTGCGACCGGTATCAGCTCTACCTCTATCTGGACGGTGCCCGCCTGGGCTACGGTCTGGCGGCCCACGGGACAGATGTAATCCTGCCTGACCTAGCAGAGCTGTGCGATGTCTTTTACATCGGCGGCACCAAAGTAGGCGCCCTGTTCGGTGAGGCAGTGGTGTTCCCCCAGGCCGACCTCATCCCCCACTTCTTCACGCAAATTAAGCAGAACGGCGCCCTGTTGGCCAAGGGACGGCTGCTGGGGCTGCAATTTGACGCACTGTTCACCGACGGGCTCTATTGGGACATCTCCCGCCACGCCATCGCTATGGCGGAGCAGCTCAAGAACATTCTGCGCCGAAAGGGGTATCGGTTCTATTTAGAGACCCCCACCAACCAGCAGTTCGTTGTGGTGGAGAACGGGCAGATGGAGGAGCTGGCGAAGAAAGTGTCCTTCGGGTTCTGGGAGGAGCTGGACGAGACGCACACCGTCATCCGCTTCGCCACCAGCTGGGCCACTCGACCGGAGAGCCTGGCGGAATTGGAGCGGTTGCTGTAACCTTTTTCGGCAGAATGCGGCTTTCCCTTGACACCTTTCGATTTTTATCTTACAATTTAATATTGTAGCATTGAATGAGAATTTTCCCGAGGGAAGTGATTTTATGATCGAATTAAAACACATCACCAAGGTCTTCCCCACTGCCGATGGGGAGCTGACCGCACTGAATGATGTGAACATCACCATCCACGATGGTGATGTCTACGGCATCGTGGGCATGAGCGGCGCGGGTAAGTCCACCCTGGTGCGCTGCATCAACCTGCTGGAGCGTCCCACCTCCGGTCAGGTGGTCATTGACGGCAAGGACTTGTGCGTTATGACCGCCAAGGAACTCATCCAGCAGCGCCGTTCCATCAGCATGATCTTTCAGCAGTTCAACCTGCTCATGCAGCGGACTTGTCTGAAAAATATCTGTTTTCCCATGGAGATCGCCGGCGTGAAGGCCGCCGATGCCCAGAAGAAGGCCAAGGAGCTGTTGGAGATCGTCGGCCTGCCCGACAAGGCGGACGCCTACCCTGCCCAGCTCTCTGGCGGACAGAAGCAGCGCATCGCCATCGCCCGTGCCCTGGCCTCTGACCCGAAGATTTTGCTCTGCGACGAGGCTACCTCTGCCCTGGACCCCAAGACCACACAGGACATCCTAAAGCTGGTCAAGGACATCAACCAGCGCCTAGGCATCACCGTGGTGGTCATCACCCATGAGATGGCGGTGGTGGAAGAAATCTGTACCCACGTTGCCATCCTAGATCACGGCGTGCTGCAAGAGTCGGGCACGGTGGAGGACATCTTCTCCAACCCCCAGACCGAAGCCGGTCGCCGGCTGGTGTACCCCAACGGGGTGGTCATCGACCAGTTGCCTGCCGCCAACGTCATCCGCATTGCTTTTAATGGCGGTTCCTCCTACGAACCGCTCATCGCATCCCTGGCCATCGACTGCGGCGTGAAGGTGAACATCCTGGGCGCCGACACCCGGAACATCGACGGCAAGGCTTTTGGCACCATGCTGCTGGGTCTGCCCACCGACCCGGAGGAGGCGGCCAAGGCTATGGCATACATCAAGAGCCAGCCCAACGTGACTATGGAGGAGGTTCGTGACTATCATGGATGAATTTTTCGGCACATTCTTCGGTTCCACCGTGGTCAGCCAGCAGCTGGCCTATCTGGAAGCCAGCCTGCTCAAGGACATCTGGGAGACCTTCTACTCCACCGTCCTGTCCACCTTCTTCGCCTACGTCATCGGTCTGCCTCTGGGCATCATCCTGGTCACCGGTGAGCCGGACGGCGTCCGCCCCCTGCCCCGTGCCCTCATGCGGGTCATCAATGTCATCGTCAACCTGCTCCGCTCCGTGCCCTTCCTGATTTTGATGGTGCTGGTCATCCCCCTCTCCCGTGTCATCATCGGCACCAGCGTGGGTACCGTGGCATCCATCATCCCCTTGGTGGTGGCCGCCTTCCCCTTTGTGGCACGTCTGGTGGAGGCTTCCCTGCGGGAGTCTGACCACGGCATTTTGGAGGCAGCACAGGCCATGGGCTGCACCCCCATGCAGATCACCTTCAAGGTGATGCTGCCGGAAGCACTGCCCTCCCTCATCAACGGCTTCACCACCGCCTTCATCACCATCCTGGGCTACGGCGCTATGTCCGCAGCCATCGGCGGCGGCGGCCTGGGCAGCTTGGCCATCAACAACGGCTATCAGCGCCGGATGTACCTGGTGCTGTATGTGTCCGTCATCCTGCTGGTCATCATGGTGCAGATCTTCCAGTCCCTGGGCACCCACACCGCCAACCGGCTCGATCGCCGCAACACCAAGACCCGGAAACGGGGCAAGCGTGGCGCCGGTCAGGCAAAAGCCAACGACGAAACCTGATTTTTGTAAAGAGTGGACAAGGTTCGCCCCTTGCCCACTCTTTTTCTGGGCAAAAGCTCCCATTGACACCGGTGGCATTCTGTGGTAAATTTAATGCCAACGAATCCAAAATAATGATTCAAAGGCAATGAAGAGAAGAGTACGCGCGGAAGTACGGTACAGAGAGCCTGGGCAGCTGGAAACAGGCACGGAGCGCCACGCAGAACATGGTCTTGGAGCCGCGCGACTGAGGGTCAAACTTAGGCCGCGCCGGATGCGCCCGTCAACGCGCAGGAGTATCGGACGCTTTGTCCCGCACTCTCTGAGGTCGGAGCCGTGAGGCTTCGGCGAACCAAGGTGGTACCACGAAATTCCATTTCGTCCTTGACAGGTTGTCGAGGGCGTTTTTTATTGCCCTGGTCTACGTTTCCATTTGTTTGGTTCCGCCCTAGGCGGTTCATATAGCATTGTCATTCCATGCAAACTATTTTAATGAAAAGGAGAAAATGAAAATGAAAAAAAGACTGTTCGCTCTGGCACTGTCCGTCGTGACCTGCCTGTCTCTGGCCGCTTGTGGCGGTGGCTCCAAGGCTCCCGCTGCCAGCTCCACCTCCGCTGATGCCGCTGCCAGCGCAGCCACCAGCACCCCTGCTTCCGGCACCACCCTGAAGGTGGGCGCTACCCCCGCTCCCCACGCTGAGATCCTGGAACAGGTCAAGCCCATCCTGGCTAAGGAAGGCATCACCCTGGACATCGTGGAATACAACGACTACAACACCCCCAATGACGCAGTGGAAGACGGTTCCCTGGATGCCAACTACTTCCAGCACATCACCTACATGAACAACTACAACAAGGACAACGGCACCCATCTGGCAAGCGTCGCTGAAGTCCACTACGAACCCTTCGGCCTCTATGCTGGCAAGACCGCTTCCATCGCTGACCTGCCCGACGGCGCTCAGATCGCTGTCCCCAACGATGCCACCAACGAAGCCCGCGCTCTGCTGCTGCTCCAGCAGGAAGGTCTGATCAAGCTGGCTGACGGTGTGGGCATCAACGCCACCAAGCTGGACATCAAGGAAAACAAGAAGAACCTGGAAATCCTGGAGCTGGAAGCCGCTCAGATCCCCACCCGTCTGAAGGACGTTGACCTGGCTGTCATCAACGGCAACTATGCCATCGATGCTGGTCTGAAGGTCGCTGACGCTCTGGCCGTGGAATCCAAAGACGGCGATGCTGCTGCCGCTTATGTGAACGTGGTCGCTGTCAAGGAAGGAAACGAGAAGAACGAAGCCATCCAGGCACTGGTCAAGGCTCTGAAGTCCGACACCATCCGTGATTACATCAACAACACCTATGGCGGTGCTGTAGTTCCCGTATTCTAAGAGCATCTAACTCTATATAAAAAATCCTCCGTATCTTCATACGGAGGATTTTTTATGCCTTCCTGCCTCGTTCTCGGCATCAGCAGGAACCCTCGTCCCCCATGCCCTGAGAAGTCCGACCGGAACGGGAACGCTGCTGCACAAAAAAGAACGCTGCAACGCGCCACAAAAGCGTGCTACAGCGTTCTTCGTTGGCTGTACGGGAAAAATTCCCCCCTGCGCTTTAACCGCCCAGATAAGCCTTCTTGATGGCTGGGGAGTCGAGCAGCTCTGCGCCGGTGCCGGAGGCGACGATCTTGCCCGTCTCCATGACGTAGCCCCGATCGGCCACGGACAGGGCGGCCTGGGCGTTCTGTTCCACCAGCAGGATAGTGGTGCCAGCCTCGTGGAGGTGCTTGATGATCTCAAAGATCTCCTCCACCAGGATGGGAGCCAGACCCATGGACGGCTCGTCCAGCATAATGACCTTGGGCTTGCTCATGAGGGCACGACCCATGGCCAGCATCTGCTGTTCGCCGCCGGACAGGGTGCCTGCCACCTGCTTGGAACGTTCCTTCAGGCGGGGGAAGTAGTCGTAGACCATATCCAGCTCCGCCTTGATGTTGTTCTTGCGGATGTAGGCACCCATATCCAGGTTCTCCTGGACGGTCATCTGTAAGAAGATGCGCCGTCCTTCCGGAACCAGTGCCAGACCCTTGGACAGGGTCTTGTGAGGGGGCAACTTGCCCAGATCCTCGCCCATGAACTGGATGGAGCCCGTCCGGCTGCGGAGCAGGCCGGAGATGGTGTTCAGGGTGGTGGATTTGCCTGCGCCGTTGGCACCGATCAGGGTGACGATCTCGCCGGCGTTGACTTCAAAGGAAATACCCTTGATGGCATGGATGCTGCCATAGTAGACGTTGATGTTATCAACCGTTAAAATCGCTCCCATCGTCACGCCTCCTTTTTCTTGCCCAGATAGGCTTCAATGACCGCAGGGTTGGCCTGGATCTCTTTGGGGGTGCCCTTGGCGATGACCTTGCCGAAGTTCAGCACACAGATGCCTTCGCAGATGTTCATGACCAAGTTCATATCATGCTCGATGAGCATGACTGCGATCTGGAAGGTGTCACGAATCTTTCTGATATTCTCCATCAGCTCGGAGGTTTCAGACGGGTTCATGCCAGCGGCCGGTTCGTCCAGCAGCAGCAGACGGGGCTGGGTGGCCAAGGCTCGAACGATCTCCAGACGGCGCTGTGCGCCATAGGGCAGCGAGCCGGCCTTGACGTTGGCCTCGTTCTCCATGTTGAAGATGGACAACAGTTCCAGAGCCTTCTCGTGAGCTTCCTTCTCCTCCCGCCAGTAGCTGGGCAGGCGAAAGAGACTGCTGATCATATTGTAGTGCATCTGGTTGTTCATCGCCACCTTCACGTTTTCCTCCACGGTCAGGTTGGAGAACAGGCGGATGTTCTGGAAGGTACGGGCGATGCCGGAACGGTTGACGTGAGCGGTATCCATGTTCTGGATGTCCTGGCCGTTGAGCAGGATGGAACCGGTGGTGGGCTGGTAGACTTTGGTAAGCAGGTTAAAGATGGTGGTCTTGCCTGCGCCGTTGGGGCCGATAAGGCCGGCGATCTCGGTCTGACCGATGCCCAGGTTGAAGTCCTCCACTGCCTTCAGGCCGCCGAAGGTGATGCCCAGGTTGATACATTCCAGCACGGGGGGTTTATCTACGTCACGTTCCGGAACGATGTTCTTGGAAGGGACGGGAACCATTTTCGGTGTCGTCATCTCAAACGCCCTCCTTTTCTTTCGTATCTTTATGGGTGATCTTGTTCTTCAGGTTCTCCAGGAAGCCCTTGATGGTGGGATTGTTGGTGGCCAGCATCATGACGATCAGGAGGATGGCGTAGACCAGCATCCGGTAATCAGAGTATTCACGGAGTGCTTCAGGCAGGATGGTCAGAACGGCGGCGGCGATGATGGAGCCGAGCATATTGCCCTGGCCGCCCAGGACGACGAAGACCAGGATGAGGATGGAGGTGTTGAAGTCGAACTTATTGGCCACGATGGTGGAGTAGTTCATGGCAAAGAGGGGGCCTGCTGCACCAGCCATAGCGGCAGAAATGACAAAGGCAGTCATCTTATGCGCAGTGATGTTCACGCCCACGCTCTCTGCGGCGATGCGGTTGTCCCGAATGGCCATGATGGTGCGGCCGGTGCGGCTGTTGATGAGGTGGAAGACCACGAGGAGGGTAATCATGATCATGATGAACCCGGCGGTAAAGGTAGAGATCTTCTGGATGCCGCCGATGCCCATGGGGCCGTTGATGAGCATTTTGCCGTCCTCGGCCAGGTTGGTCTTATCGCTGAGCAGGCTGGCGTGGAGTCCCTCGCTGTCCATACCCAGGTAGAGGTTGTTAAAAATGCTCTTGATAATCTCGCCAAAGGCCAAGGTGACGATGGCCAGATAGTCACCCTGCAAACGCAGGACAGGGACGCCAATGAGGAATCCAGCCAGGGCGCCGAAAAGGGTGGCAACGACCACGGCAATGAGCAGGCGGAGACCGCCGCTGGGGACGACGTCCTGAAGCATGATGGCCACGGTAGTGCCGGTGAAGGCACCCACGCTCATGAAGCCGGCGTGACCCAGGGACAGCTCACCCAGGACACCGACGGTCAGGTTCAAGGAGATGGCCATGATGACGTAGGCACAGATGGGCACCAGCATCCCCCTCAGAGTGGCGGGGATGGCTCCCATGAAGATCTGGATGATGACGAAGGCCACGATGACCAGGCCGTAGGTCAGATAGTTTTGGCGGGTGGTTTTGTTCATATTCAGCTTTTTCATCTTTTCCACCTCACACTTTCTCACGGATCTCTTTGCCCAGCAGACCAGCCGGCTTGAACAGCAGAACGATGATCAGGACGACGAACATGACAGCGTCCGAAAGCTGGGTGGAGATGTAGGCTTTGGCGAAGATCTCGATGATGCCCATGAGCAGACCGCCCAGCAGAGCGCCGGGGATGGAACCGATGCCGCCGAAAACGGCTGCGGTGAAGGCTTTGATGCCAGGCATGGAGCCGGTGGTGGGCACCAGGGTGGGATAGGCGGAGCAGAGCAGGACGCCTGCCACAGCTGCCAGACCAGAGCCGATGGCAAAGGTAGTGGAGATGGTGGCGTTGACGTTGATGCCCATGAGCTGAGCGGCGCCCTTGTCCTCGGAGCAGGCGCGCATGGCCTTGCCCATCTTGGTCTTACTGGTGAAGAAGGTCAGACCCAGCATGATGACAATGCAGATGACGATGGCGATACCGGTGACATAGGGGATGGCCAGTTCACCGCCAAAGAGACTCAATCTGCCCTTGCCGAAGATGGAGGGGAATACCTTGGGGTTGGGGGACCAGAGCAGCAGGGCTGCGTTCTGGAGGAAGTAGCTGACGCCGATGGCAGTGATGAGCACGGCCAGAGAGGGGGCGGAGCGGAGGGGTTTATAGGCCAGGCGCTCAATGAGCATACCCAGGAGGGTACAGACAAGCATGGCCAACAGGATGCCCACCAGAGGCGGCAGATTGAAGCTGGAGATGGCATAGAAGCATACATACGCACCGACCATGATGACGTCACCATGGGCGAAGTTCAGCATCTTGGCGATGCCGTACACCATGGTGTAGCCCAGTGCGATGATGGCATAGATGCTGCCCAAGCTGATCCCGTTGATCAGGAAATTGAGAAATGTCATCGCAGTTTAACTCCTTACATATTCTATCTTTACTTACTCTCACAAATCATTTCAGTGCGCAATCGAAAAGGATCCGACCCTGTCCAATCCCTTTCAGTTGCGCACTGCACGACCCGGAACAGGCCGGGGCCGCCCGAAGGCTGCCCCAGCCTAAACTCCTAGATCGGGTGCCAGAGGTGCGGTACGCACGCTCTGACGATTATCCGTTTCCTGTTTGAGATGTGGCGCAGATCAGTCCAGGCCGACATAGGCACCGTTCTTGATCTCCATGCCCTTGGGCTCCTTGGAGACAGCGCCCTTGTCCCACTTCATGCCAGCGCCGGTCAGGCCGTCAAAGGTCATGGAGGAGAACTGCTTGATCATGGCATCGCACAGGTCGCTGGCGCTCATGTCGGGGGTAGCCTTAGCCGCTTCCAGAGCCTGCTTATAAGCGTAGATGCAGTCGTAGCCGTCTGCTGCGAACTGGTTGGGAACTTCGCCAAACTTGTCCTGATACTTCTTCACGAATGCCTGGGTCTTTTCGTCCTTGGAGTCTGCGTTGAAGGGGGTCAGCAGCATGACGCCTTCTGCCAGCTTCTTGTCGAAGCCTTCCTGGGTCAGGATGCCGTCCATGCCGTCCACGCCGAAGAACTTGGGTTCATAGCCCATGGAGCTGGCCTGAGCCAGGATCAGGGATGCGGGCTGATAGTACATGGGCAGGAAGATCAGGTCAGCGCCCTTGTCCTTTGCATCGGTGATCTGAACGGAGAAGTCCGTGTCGTTGCCGTCTGCGAAGGTGGTCTCGGAGACGATATCCAGCTTCAGTTCCTTTGCCTTTTCGGTGAAGGTCTGATAGATGCCCTTGGAATAAACGTCATCGTTCTTCCAGATGATAGCGATCTTGGTGCCCAGCTTCTTTTCAGAGATGTACTGTGCGGATGCGGAGCCCTGGTTGGGATCCATGAAGCACATCTGATACTGGTTGTCCTTGCCCTCGATGACAGCCTTGGAGGAAGCGGAGGGAGTCAGGGCGAAGATACGGTCGGAATAGGTTTCCGTGGAGGTAGCTTCACAGGGCTTGGTGGTGACAGAACCCAGGGAGATCTGCATCCCCCAGTCCTTCAGGGTGTTGTAAGCGTTGATGGCCTTTTCAGCGTCATTCACGTCGTCCTCATAGCGCAGGTCGAACTGAATGTCGCCGCCTTCTGCATTGATCTCCTCCACAGCGATCTCTGCGCCGTTCTTAGCAGCGTTGCCATAGATGGCAGCAGCGCCGGTCAGAGGTGCGGTGCCGCCGATCTTAAAGGCTGCGCCGGAGGGTTTGGTATTGGTGGTGCTGCTGGCAGCAGCAGCTGCTGCACTGGTGGAAGCGCCGCTGGTCGTGCCGGTAGAACCGCCACAGGCAGCCAAACTGAGCATCATGCCAGCAGCCAGCACAAAGCTGATTACTTTTCTTTTCATGATTGTTTTTTCTCCTTCTTACAAGAATTTCTATACAAAAAAGCGGCTCTGACAACGTGTAGAGCCGCTTTACTGTATCATGGTCACAGTACCGCACACACTGTCGCTGTTCGTTTCCTTCTATTCCCCTTTTCCAGTACCGCTAACAGAACACCTGCCAGCGGGGTGAGAACTCGAAAGCCTACAGAAAACAAAATGGATGTCGCAACGGCGACACCCACGACTTTGGAGGTGAAACGAGCGCAGAAAGCGGACATAGCAGCCTGAGAAAAGGCGCAAGGAGTCTTATCCATGCAGGACATGGACTGCTCAGACGTCAACACATCGGACATGTTCTGGAACGGTGCTGTCATCTTCAACGACTCCTTTCTCTTGTGGATTTCTGCTGTTTGAATGGTATCATCATAGCACTATAAAGCGTGGAAGTCAATTGTTTTTTTACACGAAGCCCCCACTTTTCCCCTTTGCAAATTCGGTCAGTTCCTGTAAAAAAAATCGCAATTTCTCTGGAAACCGCAACATTTATTGTGGGAAAGCCTTCCGTTGCCGCCATTCGACCCTGAACACCCTACGGCCAGAAAACGGCGGCTTTTTGCCCTTTCCTCCGTTCTTTTCTCTCCCCCTGTCCGCCTGCCT
>JABLTN010015219.1_pt1 | contig 10284 bp, 6 predicted proteins | sample 7160141 | NCBI WGS metagenome assembly JABLTN01 (sample SAMN14651226, study PRJNA627086) | human gut metagenome | isolation source: feces | host: Homo sapiens | reverse complement strand
GCATAACAGCTGATATGCGCATGCACAACACCTGTTGTGCATGCGGTAGTCAACTGTTATACACCAACTATTATCCAGACTTATGACACACCCTCATTAACCAAGAAATCTCTCTTATAAACACAAAAAAGGGGACTGACCACCGCCAGTCCCCAAGACGAGAGAGATATAAGTGTTGACTTTGTCAACAACGAGGCAAATCACTTTGCCTTATATCTTTAATATTATTCCTAGACAATATCATTAGAAACATCATCTAGGAATAATTCATATCTTGCAAAAGTATATTACTTTTTGTCCTCAGCCCAACCAGTAGACTTAAATCCTGTTACTCTATAATGATATCCAGGCTGGTCAGAACGGGAATAGGTGAAACTGATTTCATCTGTCACAGTACCAGATACAGTAGTATAAGTATTGTGACCACACTTACCGCTAACAGTTACCTTGTCGGTAGCTGTAGCAGAGTTACCAATGAAATCATCCACATTCTCACCACCGAAAGTATAAGCACTCATATCAATAGATACCTTAGCATTGATGGCGTAAGCTGCCTTAGAGGCAGCTGAGCCTACACGAATCCATGCCTTATCCTTATCATAATCGGTAGTATTGCTGAGATAGGCATAGAGAACACCCGAAGTGGTTCCTGTACCATCAGTCTTAAAGATGAATTCAGCATCTGTTGGATTAGAAGCCCAATACTCTGCATCTGTTTTAGAAGCATCATAACCTCTCTCCACATTGATTCTATACTGACCACCAATAGGAGCAATTGGAGTATAATCGATATCGAAATCGTCTCCCTCAGAGCATGCAGTAAACAATGCTACGAAAACAAAGCTCAAAAAATATAATATTTTCTTCATGACTTTTCGTTTATTACATTAATAATCATTACTTCTCCCACCAAAGTTTCTTGGTCAGCGAGTTTCCATTCTCTTCTACATACTTGGCAGCAGCAGAGTTATACAATGTAGTAGCTGTAGGATAAAGCAATCGCATAGGATACTCACCGGCATTCATATTGCTAGCACCTGGATCAACCAAATTGCCTAAAACATAACCATCAGACAATTCACGCTGCAAAGCAGTTGTAGACTTACGAACAGTAATATTAGCCTGAACCTCAGGAATACCCAAACGGTTACGGGTCATCCAACCATCATAAGCATTCGCACCAGCATAAGTTACCCAATACTGCATGGCGATACTATGAAGCATATCGGCCTTATCGAACTTGTAAGCACCATCAACGAATGCTGTGCCATCAAATCCCCAACGGCTGAAACCAGCAAGAACACCCTTATTATAATACTCCTCTGCCTTTTCAGTATTACCCAGACGAGCATAAGCCTCAGCAATCATCAATTCGCATTCAGCCTCGTTCATCAGATAGACAGCATCATCATAAGCCTGTTTCATACGAGAAGACTTAGAGATTCCAATACCACCATCTGTAGTTTCATCAGTAGTTGGCTTATCTCCGCAAGGAAGGCCCTCGTAGCATTCATCCATGTGAGCTATCAGTTCCTCATCAGAAGAATAGCCGAGAGTATTTTTGGCATTAGCAGTTACCTCATACAACTTGATGATACGAGGATCCTTCTTATCCAATAGATACTCTAAGAAAGTATGGCAAGCACGAATATTCTCAGTAGTATTCAACTGACGGATATTAAACTCATAAAGAGGATTGCCCTTATTAGTACCATCTTCCCAATTTACCCAAGCACAATCCTGCTCCAAAAGACCACCTGCACTAAGTAAAGCCTGAATATCAGATTTATGAGCGTCGAAGTCTTTGAGATACATCTTCAACTTCAAACTCTTTGCAAAGCCTGCCCAGCTATCCATACTGCCTCCCAAGAAACAGTCAGCAGTTCCTAAAGGTGAAGCTTTTTCTGCAGCTTTAGCATCATCGAGTTTGGCAATGGCAGCATCCAGCATCTCCAGAATACCCGGATATACTACGTTTTTGCTATCATCAAATGCAGCATGTGGATTGTTTTCGACATCAAGAGCACCTGTAAACGGAATATCACCATAAGTATCAGTCAATACCAAGAAATTATAGGCCTGAAGAACCTTGGCAACCATCCAATAGTTCCAAGCCTTACTTTCTTCAGCAGAAGCCAAAGCCAGCTTTAAATCTTCCAGACTGTTGGCATATGTATTCTGCCAAATCGTAGTAACAGGAGGAATTGAACCTGATGTTGTTACAGCATAATTAGACAATGTATTATACTGGTTTGTACTATTACCCTGTGTTACATACTGGCACCAAAAGTCACCAGTAATTTGCTGATAAAGACCACTGACAGCTACGATAGAACCTTCGGCAGCCGGAAGCAACTGTTTGTAGGAAGCTGTAGAAGGATAGTTTGGGTTGTAGTTGATATCCAAATAGCCAGAATCGCTACAAGAAGTAACAGTACCCATTGTCAAGACAGCTCCCAGCAATGCTGCGCTTAAAAATTTATATCTTTTCATATAAGAAATCTCCTTTAATTAAAATACAACCTTCAAGTTAATACCATAGTTGCGAGTTGACACAGAACCCATAGTCTCACCAAACTCAGAACTGATATCATTACCAAAGTTAGAAGACTCAGGGTCGATATAATTCTGATGCTTTGGAGTGATGAGCAACAAGTTGTGGCCAACGAGACTCAAAGACAACTTCTGCATCTTCAATGCACTTGTGATTGTCTTAGGGAAATCGTATGTCAAAGCCAACTCACGGAGTTTGAAGTAAGAACGGCTTACAACGAAATCACGACGCACCTCCGGGTTGTAGCTATAGTTACCCTGAACATAATTCATATAATTGGAAGTTACAGGAATATTATTCTCAACATACTCTCCACCAACAATCTTTACAGAATGAGGATAAACAAAAGCATCACGCTCATTGAATACGGTCTCAGTAGAGTTACCATTGAAGTGAGTGATATATGATGTCTCAGAATACATCAATCCACCCTTATGCCAGTCGCCCGTTGCAGCAAGACTCAAGTTCTTCCACTTCAGATGTGTGGTGAAGCCCATTACGAAATCTGGCTGAGAAGAACCGAGATAATCATAATCTGTAGTACTAGACTGCAAGAAACCATTACCATTTACGATTCTATAACCATAATATGGACTGTTTTTATCTGTTACCTTCTGTGTTGCTGGCAACTTGAAGATACCGATAGGCTCACCAACCTTCAATACGTAAGATACACCACGCATAGAAGAATACAAACCAGTACTTGTAGTACCTACAGGAATGGTATATTCATCAAGACCATCCCAAAGTTCCTTCACCTTACTCCAGTTCTTAGCGTATGTAGCACCTACACTCCACTCCCAATCCTTAGTACGGATAGGAGTAAAATTAACCATCGCCTCAATACCCTTGTTCTGAAGTTTACCTACATTACGGGTGTTAGAAGTATAGCCTGTCTCAGGAGCCAAAGTAGCAGAGATAATCTGATTTTTGGTTGTACGATCATAGTAAGCCACATCGAAGCTCAAACGGTTGCCAAAGAATGTACCGCTCAAACCAAGCTCATACTCAGTTGTAATCTCAGGCTTCAATGACTTATTTGGCAAACGGTTATACTCTGTCAAACCAGAAACACCGGAAATTGGCAAATATGTATAATAAGACTGGAATGGACGATAATATGAATTAGTCATATATACATCAGCATCATTACCTGTCTGACCTATAGCTGCACGAACCTTCAACAAGTCGATTTGCTTGACATTCTTCAAAGCAGGAATAGCCTGATTCAGAAGCACAGACACATTGGCACCGCCATAGAAGAAGCTGTTATCACCCATAGGAAGAGTAGAAGACCAGTCGTTACGGGCAGAAAGGTTCAGGAAAGCCCAATCCTTATAACCCAATTCAACCTGTCCCAAGAGACCCAACAATCTTCTATTCCATGAGTCAGTATCAGTAATCGAATAGGAAGATGTATTACTCAAGGAATTCCAACCTGGAATATCCAACTGCTCATTATAACCACCTACATTATCATAGTTTCTCTGGTTCAAGTTCCAACCTAAGGTTGCACCTACCGAGAAATCACCGAAAGTATGATTACCGGTCAATAAGAGGCTGGCATCAATCTGTCCACGCTGAGAACGATACTTAGAATAGTAACCCTGGTTACCTACAGTTGTACCATTACCATTTGCCTGATAAGAACCCTTGGTATAAAGAATACGTGGTTCGATGTGCTCGGTCTTATAATTGGTATAATCACCACCGAAACGGCCAATTACCTTGATATCCTTGGTAATATCGTATGACAACTCCAGCTTACCATAAATACGGTCGTCCTGGTAAGTAGAATAGAAGTTATCTACCATATAATATGGGTTGGTAGCATACAATGTATAGTAGTTATCTACATTGTTACGCTCAAGGTTGTAATCCTTCATATCTGTGAAACGAACATCAGAAGCACCCTGAAGCAACTCCATATACATATCACGAGAACGGCGCATATCCTTGCGAACATAGTTCAGGGACATGTCCAGATGGAATCTGTCGATATTGGCGTAACCACGGAGTGAGAAGGTATTACGATGATATGTATCACCATCATTAGGAGTAATACCATTAGAACTTACATTACCGTAAGATGCAACAATACCTACTTTCTCATCACCATAGCGGAGAGATACGTTGTTGTTCCATTCCTTACCTACCTGATAGAAGTCACGGATATTGTTCTTAACATAAGAAAAAGGCTTGGTTAAAGTCTCGCCGTTAGAAAGACCGGTAGAACCATACCAGTGCTCACGACCATCGAGGCGAGGTCCCCAAGAACCGTTCTCCTCATTAGACCAGGAACCCCAACCTTGACCAAAGAGATTCTGAGTCATTGGTACACGGAGCACATCAGTAAATGTCAAAGAACCATCGTAAGTGATAGAAGCCTTCTTGTCACCCTGTGGCTTCTTTGTAGTAATCATGATAACACCATTGGCTGCACGAGAACCATAAAGAGCGGTAGCAGAAGCACCCTTCAATACAGTTACCGATTCAATATCCTCTGGGTTGATGTCGCCTGCACCACTACCAAAGTCAACAGAGTTATCACCCAAACGGTCATTGTTGATAGGCACACCATCAACAATATACAATGGGTTGTTGCTAGAAACAGAAGAAATACCACGAATTACGACTTTCTGAGAGGTACCTGTAACACCACCACCAGAAATCTGCACACCAGCCATCTTACCCTGAAGACCACTCATCAAGGAACCAGACTTAGCCACAGTCAACTCAGAAGCGTTGGCTGTACTGGCAGCATAACCCAAAGTTTTCTCTGAACGTTTCATACCCAAGGCAGTAACAACTACCTCGTCAAGATTTCTTGCATCAGAAGCCAAAATGATCTTCATTTTAGCAGATGCTTTCATTGTTTTAGTCTGCATGCCGAGGTAACTGATTTCCAAGACAGCATCCTTGCTGGCATTAGGAAGCGTAAAATTACCATCGACATCAGTCGCTGTTCCAGTCTTAGTTCCTACAATTCTTACAGATGCGCCAATTACTGGTTCACCATCTTCCTGAGAAACAACCTTACCTGTAACAGTAGTTTGAGCGAGAGCCATTCCTGTTGAAAGAACAAGCCCCCCATGAGCATGGTTAATCTTTTTACCATAATTCTCTCTCTTAAAAATTAAACAACTTACAAATATCGGGTGCAAAGATACATACTTTTTGCTAATTAAACAAATTTTTAGCAAACAATTTGATATAAAATACCAACTTTATGGTACTTAATGTATATTTTTCGTATATTTTGTTACTTTTCGTAAGCATTTTTAGTATTTATTCCCTCAAAAAGTAAATAACGAGAAGAAACCAGGTACAAAAGGGAGGTTTAAAAACAGAAAGGCAAACACGCCATTTACCACAATAAATAACATGTTTGCCCTTATTATTTTATTAAAATGAAACTCGCCTATCAAAAAGGCTTCATCAGGATTACACCTTATTATATATAGGAAGTTATGAAAAAAAAGTCAATAACGCCGGGAATTTAAATCACGCCAAAATGGAGGAGCGCATTCTTAACACCATCTTCATCCACATGAGTCGTAATGTAATCGGCTACCTGCTTGAGATTATCACCCGCATTGCCCATCGCAACACCGGTGCCTGCCTCCCGGACGATGGAAATATCATTGCCGCCATCGCCGAAAGCCATGGTTTCATCTATGTTCAAATCCAGATAGTCAGCCATTGCATGCAAGCCCTTACCCTTATCCGCATCGGCTGCCGTAATATCCGTAAAGGCAGGATGCCATCTGCCCGAAGTGCAGTTGCGAAGCGTAGGCATCAGGAGCGCCTCCTGTTCAACCGAACAGAAAGGAGTAACCTGCAGAACCTGCTCATCTCCCAGTTCATTCACATCAGTCAGGAAGATTTCGCAATCAACACCCAGTCCCTTGGCAAAGATTTCATAAACCTCGTCAGTATAATGATGGATAGCGAGATGATGCTCTCCTACGACGATTGCCGGATAATCATCACGGTCGGCTGCCTCGATAATCTTCTTTACATCTTCAGGAAGGATGGCGTGCTGGCTCACCACCTTATCGCCTACAAAACAGCGGGCTCCATTGGTGGTGATGTAACCGTCGATGAGATGTTCTATCTGACCGAGGTTGTTGATGATGAGTTGCGGACGACCGGTAGAAATATACACCTCTACCCCATTCTTCTTAGCCTGCTCCAAGGCATCTACCGTGCTCTGTGGAATCTTGTGGGTCTTGAAACTCACCAGGGTGCCGTCAATATCGAAAAACAATGCTTTTATCTTCTTATCCATACCAATATCTTCTATACCTTATTATATATATAATGCAAAATCGTCTCTGTAAGTACAGAAAAACCGATGCAAAAATACGAAAAAACAGATAAATGACAAAAAATATAAAGATTTATTAGATTTTACTTGCATCGAAAAGAGAAAAAACGTATATTTGCCACATCTTTATGCCCGAGGAAACTCCGAGATAACGCATAGAGCAACTAGTAAATAAGAACGGTTATGAGTAAGAAGCCCTATCGGTTACTGGCATCCCTGTTGCTGATGCTCGTAGCTACGCTTACTTCATGCGAGAAATTTTCGATTGACGAAACAACCGGAAAATCACGTGAGGCAAACGCCAATGTAACTATCCATGTGCAGAAAATAGAAGGAACAAGACTGCTGACAACCAAAGCTGCCGACAAGCAGATTGCCCTGGGCGATGTGTGCTCCAGACTGACACTTGCCATCTTTGACGGAGAGGAGAAACTGGAGACGGTGAACCAGCTTTCAACAGACAATGGCTTCGGAACAGCCTATGTAAGTCTGGACGAAGGAGAATACCGGCTGGTGGTGATTGCCCATAACGGAAAGGGGAACTGCTCTGTCAGCGCACCCGAGAAAGTAAAGTTTGCGAGCAACAAGCTTACCGACACCTTCTATTATTACGGCAGGTTGAGCGTAACGGCAGACGGAGCCACCTCCGACATCAACCTGAGGCGAGCAGTTGGCGCCTTCAAGGTACATATTACCGACGAAACCATTCCCGAAGAAATCAGGAGCATCAAGTTCTATTATACCGGCGGCAGCAGCACCCTAGATGCAACCACCGGATTCGGCTGCGTGAACAGCCGTCAGACCGAGAATTTCAGTATGAAAGATGGCGGCAGAGACTTTACCGTCTACACCTTCCCACATGAAGAAGAGAAGAACATCAAGATGAGTATCAGCTTTCTGGATGCCGATGCAAAGGTGGTAAAGAGTTTTGAAAAAGCCGATTTGAAAATCCATCAGAACAAAACAGCCTATACCGAGATTTCCATTGCTGACGGATTCGGTGGCGGAGACGACAGTACGGGTGGTGGAATAGGCATTACCGTAGACCCTACCTGGGGCGAGACAGAACGGGTGAATTTCTAAGAAACAGACGATTAAGGGATTACGGAAAACCAGAAGGTATGTTCTATTTTTCTACAATGCAATATATTTTTTGATTCTTAAAGATTTGATAAACAAAATTTCTTTGTCATTTAAGAATAATTCCATAATTTTGCATCCAATATTATATAATATTATAAACAAAGGATGAAAAAATATATAACTCTTATCATGCTGATGGGAGCATTGATTCCTGCCGGGGCTCAGGCACAAACGCTGAGCCTTGACAGTTGCCGTGCCATGGCGCTGCGCAACAACAAGCAGCTCAATGCCTCGAAGCTCAAGAAAGACGTGGCGTACAACATGAAGAAATCGGCACGTACCAAATATCTTCCTAAAGTAGATGCTTTAGGCGGTTACGAATGGTTCAGCAGGGAGATTTCGCTGCTGAACGACGGTCAGAAATCAACATTCAGCAATATCGGCTCTACCGTTACCGGAGGAATATCGGGAGGAGCCAGTAATCTGATGAGCCAACTTGTAAGTCAGGGAATGATTACCCCGGAGATAGCGCAGCAGATAGGCGGACTGATGAATGAGAAACTGGGACCCCTGCAGCAGCAAGGCAATGCACTGGGAGAGAAACTGGTAGATGCTTTCCGCACCGACACCCGCAACATCTGGGCAGGAAGCGTGATGGTTCGCCAACCTATCTATATGGGTGGAGCCATCATTGCAGCCAACAAGATTGCCGACATCGGAGAGCAGATTGCAGAGAATGATCTCGACCAGCAGACCCACAGCACGCTCTACAGCATAGACCAGGCTTACTGGCTCGCCGTTTCGCTGAAGCAGAAGCAGAAACTCGCCATCAGTTACCGCGACCTCGTAAAGAAACTGAACGAGGATGTACACAAGATGATTCAGCAGGGAGTAGCCACCAAGGCAGACGGACTGAAGGTAGACGTGAAAGTGAACGAGGCTGAGATGCAGATTACCCAGGCAGAAGACGGACTCGCCCTGTCGAAGATGCTGCTCTGCCAGCTCTGCGGCATTCCGATGAATCAGGAAATCACACTTGCCGATGAAGATAAGGAAACCCTGGCTTTATCAGGAACTCCTGTTGACACCGAGCAGCAGAGAGTAGCCGCACAGGATTCAGCGATGAACACCCGTCCAGAACTCCGCATGCTGCAGAATGCGCTCGACATCTCTAAAGAAGCTACCAATATGGTTCGCGCCATCAATCTGCCTCACGTCATGCTGACAGGCGGCTACATGATTTCGAACCCGAACGTATTCAATGGTTTCCAGAAGAAGTTTACCGGAGTCTGGAACGTAGGCGTGATGGTTCATGTTCCGGTATGGAACTGGTTCGACGGCGCCTACAAGGTGAGAGCCGCCAAGGCTGCCAGCAATATCGCCCAGATGAACCTGGATGATACGAGAGAGAAGATTCATCTGCAGATTACCCAAAGCCAGTTTAAGGTAAAAGAAGCCCAGAAGAAGCTCAACATGGCAATGAAGAATATCGCCAGTGCCGAAGAGAACCTGAGATGCGCCAACCTCGGTTTCAAGGAAGGCGTGATGGAGGTTACCGACGTGATGGCTGCACAGACTGCCTGGCAGAAAGCACAGAGCCAGAAGATTGATGCAGAAATCGACGTGAAGCTGACTCAGGTTGGGCTGAACAAGGCGCTCGGTATCCTGCAGTAATAATAATAACAAATTTAAATTCAGATTAAGGAAATGTCTAAGAAATCACAGCATAACAACATATTGCTCGCTGTAATCGGTTTTACAGCAGTAGTCATTCTCGTAGGCGTCATCGGTTTCTTCACTTTGGAACAGAAGGATGACACCATTCAGGGCGAGGTAGAAGTATCAGAATACAGAGTATCCTGCAAACTGCCAGGACGCGTAGTAGAACTCCGCGTTCAGGAAGGCGATTACGTTCATGTGGGCGATACACTCGCCATCCTCGAAGTGCCGGAAATGAAATCGCAGGAACAGATGCTCCAGGCTACCAACGCTGCAGCCGAGGCTATGAAGGACCTGACGGATGCTGGTGCACGCAAGGAGCAGATTCAGGGCGCTTACCAGTTGGTTCAGCAGGCTGAAGCTGCCGCAACCATCGCCAAGAAAACCTACAACCGCATGCAGAACCTCTTCAACGAGGGTGTAATCAGCGGTCAGAAGCGCGATGAGGCTTACGCAGCCTACAAGGCTACAGAGGCTCAGGTGGCTGCTGCCAGAAGTCAGTACGATATGGCGAAGAATGGCGCCCGCGAACAGGAGAAGCGCATGGCTGCCAACAACCTCGGCTGCCTCAAAGATTGTGATGTTCAAGAACGTGATG
>JABLTN010137716.1_pt1 | contig 10289 bp, 6 predicted proteins | sample 7160141 | NCBI WGS metagenome assembly JABLTN01 (sample SAMN14651226, study PRJNA627086) | human gut metagenome | isolation source: feces | host: Homo sapiens | reverse complement strand
CGGAAAGTACAGTGCCGGGAATCTGCATATCTACAGATTCTAAAGAACGGTGTCCGGCTTCACACAATCTTTGCCTCCACACGCTCCGTGCAGATTGCAACTAGCACGCAGTTCTGTTTCGGAATTCGGGTAGTTCTTTGCCTCCACACGCTCCGTGCAGATTGCAACTATCACAGGGAGAGCAAAGGAGGTATAAAGGCGTCTTTGCCTCCACACGCTCCGTGCAGATTGCAACGGCAGAAATGCACAGAATTGCAATATGCACTTTTCAGAACGTGTGTTGAGTTGGTAGATAGCTTTTCAGTATTGAACAAAGCAATGCTGCGCTGACTATTTTCCCGAAACTCTTCTGCTGTCAAGGCGACCTTTGCCGCCATTAGCGACAGCCCCGGACGGACAATCGACCGGTTTTGCTGGTGCGAACCGCACCGGATTTTCATGTTAGCTGATGATTCGCCTGATGCCCATGCTGGGAATCGTATGCGGCAGTTCTGAAAGCCGCTGAATCGTCATATGATGATACGCAACAAATTGAGGATAGTCACGTTGGAGTGCCTCGCGGTCAAATACTCGGTAAAGTTCTTCCCCAAACTCTTTCTGTAATTCCTTCCTATTATATTCCGGCAAGTCTCTTCTGCAATGCTGAAGCAGGAACGCCGAGTACAAATCGCGCTGAATGCGTTCACCGTCTGGCATAATGTTCCAGCGGTTTTCAAGTGCCTTCTTGATGCAAGTGTCTGTCTGGTGGTTGTACTGACTGGCGCACACATGCGTGTCAACCTCTTTCACCCCTTCCAGCCCGCGTGACTGGCATTTCTGTTTCAGCATCGTAATCAGCATGGCAGGTGCTTTGTTGGCAATGGACTTTCCAAAGCGCTTTTTGCGTTTATACCGTCCTGTCTTTTCGGAAATCTCCGTTTTATTTGCCCTGTGCGCTAAATCGCAGTAACTCATGTTCTCCACAAAGAAGCAATCACCCAGCGTCAGCAGATAATTTGCCAATTCGTTATGCTGCTGTTTTCGGATGTCCGCCTGATGATGCTGAATCATTGCCAGCTGGTGCTGAATCCGTCTGTATCGCTTGGACTTGTTCCGCGTTAGCTTCACGCCGCGCTTAAATGTTCCATCCGAATTGTAATTCTCCGGATTCATTGCGCGTCGGCTTCTGTCCATCTTGCGCTGCAAGCGCCGCTTTTCTTGTTCTATATTCTGCACACGGTCAGCCAATTCCAGCAGATTAACCTCCTTATCGGTCGAGTATGCCAGCGTCCGTGTGCCAATGTCGATGCCAACGACACCATGCCCGACGGGATGCTTCGGCGCACTGCTTATCGGGTCACGCTTCACCGCCGGCTTTCCTTCCAAAACAAGCTGTGCATACCAATGCGGCTTTGTCTTGCCGTCTTTGCGGAGGATGCGGACAAATTTCACATGCCTTTTCAACATCTCGGCCTCGTAAGGATTATTAGGTGATAATTTCAGCAAAAACTCTCTTTTTACCTTCTTGCGGTCACGATTACCTTGCTGATTCCATATAATTCTATCTTCTCGGAACATAATCTCCTTTCCACCGCTTTTCTTCTGTGAATAGCCCTGCACGGAACAAAGTTCACCCGGCTTTTTGAAATGTACTTTTCCCTTCTGCTTATAGTTGTCAACGAACACCTTATCAAAAGCAATCCACACCTGTGCTGTAATTCCATGCAACGCTACATTTGCGCCGATATTATCATTAAAGTGCTTATAGTATTTTTCCATATCAGCCTTAAAGGTATTTCTGCTAAAACCATTTTCTTCCAAAAATGCTTTTCTCTTTTTTTCTAATGCCCACTTTTCCTTCTGATTGCTGGCAGCATCAATCATTTTCATGATTTCTTGGTATTCAGGCATTCTTTCAACTTGGCATTTCTTCTTTAGTTCGGCATGAACCAGCGTATTATACAGCTGCCGCGCAATCTCGAAACGCTTTTCAAGATGGTCGGACTGCCATTTTTCCAATTTGAGGGGCAGCGTCAGACAGCAGGTCGCCCCATCCTTCTCTTTCTCCTCATTGTCCACGCGCTTTTCCTCCCCTTCCTTTGCTTTTCCACCCCATTATACCGCATCTTCCGCACATTTTCAAGCAAGAACAGCAAATTCGACATTCAGCCGCTGTTTTTTTACTGTACAGCGCTTTTTGCATTTGTCCCCTTCGCCCATCTATTCGCCATTCCATTCATCCCATTCCGAAAACGTATTAAATTGTGAAAAAAATATCGTTAAAATCGTGTCAGCCACTTGACAAGGGCTTAACAATCTGCTACACTGTTCTCGTCACCCCGACAAACACCGACATTCCCCGTTCGCGGGCACATCCCCGCAGGACGGATGAAGCATAAGGAGAGAGTATCATGGCGAAAGAGTATCCGATCGTCGATAACGTGGAGAGCTTCGAGGCGGCCCTCGCCCGCGTCCGCGCGGCACAGAAGGTCTATGCGACCTACACGCAGGAGCAGGTGGACAAGATTTTCAAGGCAGCTGCCCTCGCCGCGAACAACATGCGCATCCCGCTGGCGAAGATGGCGGTGGAAGAAACCGGCATGGGCGTGGTGGAAGATAAGGTCATCAAGAACCACTACGCCGCTGAATACATCTACAACGCCTACAAGGACACGCAGACCGTCGGCGTGCTGGAGCGCGACGAAGCATTCGGCATGATGAAGGTTGCAGAACCTATCGGCGTCGTCGCGGCGGTCATCCCGACCACCAACCCCACGTCTACCGCCATTTTCAAGACGCTGATTTGCCTCAAGACCCGCAACGGCATCATCATCTCTCCCCATCCGCGCGCGAAGAAGTCCACCATCGCCGCCGCGAAGGTTGTGCTGGAAGCGGCTGTGGCAGCCGGCGCGCCCGAAGACATCATCTCGTGGGTCGATGTTCCCTCGCTGGAGCTGACCAACATGGCGATGAAGGAAGCCGACATCATCCTCGCCACCGGCGGCCCCGGCATGGTCAAGGCGGCGTACTCCTCCGGCAAGCCTGCCCTGGGCGTCGGCGCTGGCAACACACCCGCGATTATCGACGAATCCGCTGACGTGAAGGTGGCCGTCAACTCCATCCTGCACTCCAAGACGTTCGACAACGGCATGATCTGCGCGTCCGAGCAGTCCACCATCGTACTGGACAGCATCTACGACGCGGTGAAGACGGAGTTCGCCAAGCGCGGCGCGTACTTCCTCGAAGGCGAAGAGCTGGACAAAGTGCGCAAGACCATCATCATCAACGGCGCGCTGAATGCCAAGATTGTCGGTCAGAAGGCGCACACCATTGCCAAGATTGCGGGCGTGGACGTGCCGGAAACCGCCAAGGTGCTGATTGGTGAAGTCGAATCCGTGGATATTTCCGAAGAGTTCGCGCATGAGAAGCTTTCTCCCGTGCTGGCGATGTACCGCGCCAAGGACATCGACGATGCGTTCGACAAGGCGGAGCACCTGATTGCTGACGGCGGCTACGGCCACACCTCTTCTATCTACCTGAACGCCGTCACCCGCAAGGATTTGATTGACCGCTTCGCCGCGCGCATGAAGACCTGCCGTATTCTCGTCAACACGCCTTCCTCTCAGGGCGGCATCGGCGACCTGTACAACTTCATGCTGCGTCCATCGCTGACGCTGGGCTGCGGCTCGTGGGGCGGCAACTCCGTCTCTGAGAACGTCGGCGTCAAGCACCTGCTGAACGTCAAGACTGTTGCCATCCGGAGGGAGAATATGCTGTGGTTCCGTGCGCCTGAAAAGGTCTACCTCAAGAAGGGCTGCCTGCCTGTCGCCCTGAATGAACTCAAGGCAGTTATGGGCAAGAAGCGCTGCTTCATCGTCACCGACGCGTTCCTGTTCAAATCCGGCTTCACCAAGGCGATTACCGACAAGCTGGATGAGCTGGGCATCGTCCACACCACGTTCTACGATGTTGCGCCCGACCCGTCCCTCGCCTGCGCGAAGGAAGGCGCAAAGGCGATGACCTCCTTCCAGCCGGACTGCATTATCGCCATCGGCGGCGGTTCCGCAATGGACGCCGGCAAGATTATGTGGGTCATGTACGAGCATCCGGAAGTGGACTTCCTCGACATGGCAATGCGCTTCATGGATATCCGCAAGCGCGTGTACACCTTCCCGAAGATGGGTGAAAAGGCGTACTTCATCGCCGTCCCGACCTCCGCTGGCACGGGCTCCGAAGTCACTCCGTTCGCCGTCATTACCGATCAGGACACCGGCGTGAAGTACCCGCTGGCGGACTACGAGCTGCTGCCGAAGATGGCGATTGTGGATGCTGACATGATGATGTCCGCGCCGAAGGGCTTGACCTCCGCCTCCGGTATCGATGCGCTGACCCACGCGCTGGAAGCCTACGCCTCCATGCTGGCGACAGACTTCACCGACGGTCTGGCGAAGCAGGCGGCTCAGCTGATTTTCGAGTATCTGCCCGCGTGCTACGACAACGGTCAGAACGAGCCGGTTGCCCGCGAAAAGATGGGCAACGCCGCCACGATGGCTGGCATGGCGTTCGCGAACGCGTTCCTCGGCGTCTGCCACTCCATGGCGCACAAGCTGGGCGCGTTCCATCACCTGCCGCACGGCATCGCCAACGCGCTGCTGATTGAGCTGGTCATCCGCTACAACAGCGCCGAAGTTCCCACGAAGATGGGCACCTTCCCGCAGTACGCCTATCCGCACACGAAGCGCCGCTACGCTGAATTCGGCGAGTACCTCGGCTTCAAAGGTGCGAATGACGACGAGACGGTGGAGAACCTGATTCGCAACATCCATGCCCTGAAAGAGCGCGTCGGCATCAAGAATACGATCCGCGACTACGGCGTGGACGAAGAGAAGTTCCTCGCGACGCTGGACGAAATGTCCGAGCAGGCGTTCGACGACCAGTGCACCGGCGCGAACCCGCGCTACCCGCTCATCAGCGAAATCAAGGAAATGTATCTGAAGGCGTACTACGGCGAGTAATGCGCCATTCTCCCCGGCTTGGCAGGAATGCTTCTGCTGGGCCGGGCATTTTTGAGCACAAAAAATTTTGTCCGCTTGCAGGAATGTCGTATTTGGGCGGCGAATAGATATTCAGGACAAATATCGACTTCATGATGAGGTCGTCTCCCCCAATCAACACGCGGAAGAAGTAAGCAGTCGTCACCAACTCAATCGCGCGGAAGGGTCAAGGGAGGAACTCCCTTGCGGAGTCCAGAGGCAGAGCCTCTGGCGCCTCTCCCCCAATAAACATGAACCATATAGAAGGAGGTTTCCCTATGGATTTGACGCATGTGATTGCCGAGCGGGAAAATAAGAAGATTTACCGCGACGGCGCCAAGGCCATCAAGGTGTTTGCCGAAGGGTACAGCAAGGCGGACATTCTGAACGAAGCGCTGAACACGGCGCGCGTGGAAGAGACGGGCCTACCGATTCCGAAGCTCCTTGCTGTTGACACGGTGAACGGTCAATGGGCGATTACGACGGAGTTCATTGAAGGCGACACGCTGGCGGCGCTGATGGCGGCGCATCCGGAAAAGGAAGACGAGTACCTGAACCTGTTTGTGGACATTCAGATGAAGGTTCACGCCTGCACCTGCCCGATGCTCAACAGCCTGACGGAGAAGATGCAGCGCAAGATTTCCGCCACCGACCTCGACGCGACCACCCGCTACGAGCTGCACACCCGCTTGGCGAGTATGCACGTCCACAAGAAGGTCTGCCACGGCGACTTCAACCCGTCCAACATCATCATCGCCCCCGACGGACAGTGGTACATCCTCGACTGGTCGCATGCCACGCAGGGCAACGCGTCCGCTGATGTTGCCCGCACCTACCTGCTCTTCGTCCTCGAAGGCAAGGAAGCGCTGGCGGAAAAGTACCTCTCCCTCTTCTGCAAGAAGAGCGACACCGCCAAGCAGTACGTCCAGCAGTGGATTCCGATCGTCGCCGCGAGCCAGTCCCTCAAGGGCAAGCCCGAAGAGCGTGACCTGCTCATCCGCTGGGCAAGCGTTTGCGAATACGAATAATCATCAAAGGGACTGGCTTCGGTCAGTCCCTTTTTTCGTGGGGATGGGAGACGCGCCATGTAACCATTTCCCCGCATTTGTTGAAATCTGCCACATTTGCAATTTGCCCTATGTAACCAACTTTTCATCCTCATTTTTTCGTGGTATCATTATTATAAGAAGGGGGAATTTGCCCTTTTCAGACTTATCTGCCGCGATTGCTTGTCAACCGCCTCCACAATCAGCATGAATGAATTATACACGGCAAATATTGCTCTCAGCGTCTTCGCCATGGCGATTATGCTCTTCTCCCTGCGCGGCGACATCAGCCAATCCAAGATCCGAAACCTGCTCTGCGGCGGCCTGTACGCCACCATCGCCATTTGCGCGCTGTGTGAGTGGTCGGGCGTGCAGATGGATGGCACGCCGCCCGCGCTAATTCCGCTGCATATCGCCGTCAAGACCATCGAACTTTCGCTTGCGCCGCTAATCGGTCTGTTCGCGGGCTGCGTTATCCATCCCTGCCCGCGGAAAGTGGTACACAGGCTGCTGTGCCTTGCGGGCTTCCACGCACTGCTGGTGCTGCTCTCGGCGTTCACAGGGCTGATATTCTATGTCGATGGGCAGAATTTCTATCACCACGGGTTGCTCTACGTGCTCTACATGCTCGCCTACGGGGGCAGCATGGTGTTCTTCCTCGTGCAGATTTGGTTCGCCTGCCGCGCCTATCAGTACACCGGCGGCACACAGCTGATGCTCGCGACGCTGTTCGTGCTGTTAGGGCTGATGGTGCAGCTGTTCCTGCCGACGGTCAAAATCGACTGGATTACCATCAGCTGCGGTGCGCTGATGATGTCGAAATTCTCCAGCGACATGGTACTGCAAACCGACGGGCTGACGCAGCTGGTCAACCGTTTGGGCTACGAGCATTATCTGGCGCGCCTGCGCGTGCCTGCTACCATCCTGATGTTCGACGTTGACCGCTTCAAGGACGTCAACGACTGCCATGGGCACTTGATGGGCGACGCCTGCCTGCGGACGATTGCCGGCTGCATCCGCCGCGCGTATGGGAATTACGGGACGTGCTTCCGCATCGGCGGCGACGAGTTCTGCGTAATACTGACGCGGCGGAACGCGCAATACAACACCATGACGGAGATTTTCCAGCACCTGATGGATGCGGCGCGGGCGGAGAATCCGGTTCTGCCGACGGTATCGGTAGGCTGTTCGCATTTTAATCCGTCAACGGATGATTTGGCGGAGTCCTTGGCGCGGGCGGACGCGCAGATGTATCAGAATAAGGAAGCGCATAGATAAACACAGCCGCGACGAGTGAATATGCTCGTCGCGGCTGATTTTTATTCACCTGTATTCACCGCAGTGTTGGCAGTAGCGCGCTTCCTTCGGGTTTTCTAAGCCGCAATACTTGCATGTCAACATTCGGAGTGCGTGCTTTTGTTGATATTACCGATTCACATACGCGTCGATTTCGTTCCGGCTGGAGATTTGCAGCTTCTCAAAGATGCTCTCCATGTACGACTTCACCGTGTTGACGGAAACGCCCATCAGCGCGGCGATTTCCTTGTTGCTGCGGCCCTTCGCGGCAAGCATGGCAATCGAAAACTCGTAGGGTGTGAGCGCGTCGGTCACTTGCAGCGTCGACACGGGGTTGTGAATTTTCATCCACCCGCGGCTGAAGCGGTAGACCGACTGCACAATCTTGTTGTACGTTTCCGGCTCCTGCTTGCGCAGCGCGCGCTCCACCTGCCCCTGCAAAATGCCGTGATGCTCCACAAACGGGTGGATGTACCCCTCGCGGCTGGCAATGCTCCACGCGGTATCGAACTTCTGCTCCGCGCGTTCATCCTGCTTCAGGCTCATGCAAATCATGCACAGGACGATGTTGAGGTAGATGCTGTCAATTGGGTAGCGCGTGCCCGCCATCAGCAGGGCGGATTCGGCAATGCCCATCGCGTGTTCGTATTCGCGCCGGATGTAGAGCGCGTGGGCGATGGCATACATGGCGAAATACTGCATTCCGGGCGGAAGAATACCGATAGCGGGGCTGATAGGCGTCAGGTCGAGCTTCTCGGAGTGGAAGAACACGCTGATGAGCGCGTCGGTGATGCTGCTGTACAGCCGCCACGAATCGTCGTTTGCGCGCTGCCCGTCCCGCTGAATCATTTCGAGATTCCGGCGGCACTTGGCGGCATCCCCCGTCTGCAGCATCGCCATCGTGTTGGTAATCAGCGCGGACAGGCGGATTTCGGGGCACTTGCTCGTCAGGTACTTCTCGCTGATTTCGCGGGCTTCCTCGTGCTCATCGCGGAAATAGTGGTGCATGGCGCGGGCGATGTCGCGTTCCTCCTCGTCGTTCATGGTCAGCAGGAGATTTTGGAAGCCGTTGTCGCACGGGCGGGAAATCAGCGGCATATAGCACTTGGCCATCCGCGGGGGGATTCTCTCCTGCCCGCGCTGCCCGCTCTTGCGCAAATCCGCCGGATGCGGCGTATTCGCCGGAATCAGCCACCCGCCCGGTTTCCGGATTGCCCCCTGAATCCGCCCGGTATTCAGGTAGTAATTGACCATTCGGATGGAAACGCCCCACAGCTCCGCCATTTCCTTTACGCTGAGGTAGTCCAATGCGCAGCCCCTCCTTGTCCTCCTTGTTTACGCTTACGGAATTGCCTCCCAAAGCATGGTCGCCGTACGATTGCCATACGAGCCCTTGGGCAGCATGTAGGAGCGCGGCGTTCCTTCTACGCCGTCGATTTTCCAGCCTACAAAGGTATAGCCCGGGAGGTAGTAGGACGGGTCTTCTTCCGGTGTCCCGAAATAAACTTGGTTGTTGATGGTGTATTGAACCCAATTATATGCTTTGCCGTGGCTCACGTAGGTAATGGTGTACGTCGCCACACGCCACTCCTCCTTGTAAATGCGGTCGCCGGTTGAGCCTTTGGGGATAATCATCGGCGTTGAAGGGAACTGACCGCTGCCATCGAGGGTCCAGCCGGAAAATTCGTAGCCCGGACGGTCGGGAGGGATGGGCAGGGTGACGGAATCCTCCACGGTGTAGGGTATCGAAGCTATGACTGCGCCGCCGTTCGTGACCAGTGTGATGGTGTATCTGATCACCTTCCAGTTTGCGGTATACGCCTTGTTCCCCGTCGAACCCTTCGGAATTTTGACGCTTGTCTGCGGCGTCGTGATGCGCTCGCCCGTCCAGCCGACAAACTCGTAGCCGTTGCGGGTCGGGGTTGGCAGCTCGAACTCCTCATCCGTTATGGTGTAAACCACCTTTTCTTGACCGCTGCCGCCGTCCAAATCCATGGTGATGGTGTACTCCGCCAAACGCCACTCCGCCTTGTAATGGAGGTCGCCGGAAAGCCTGAAATTAGAGAGAAGGTATCCGCGCATCGCGGAACGATATGCGCGTGCAACCTCCGAAGATTGCACGACCGACGCAAGAAGATGATGGTAGATATCGCTGAAGTTCAAGCCGTCAAGATATTCCATGCTGTAGATCTTTCCCAGAACAGAAGCCGCCATACGATTCAGTTCTTCAGAAGTGATGGAAATTGTCCCTGTTTGCGCAGCAATGTATAGGTCGCTGAACAGGCGCGCAAACGCAGGGTCTCTTATCAAGGTCATTGGCAAGTTATAGAGCGAGGGAATCGCATCGAGCATCTTGTTGACATCCTCCGCCAACAGCCCCAGCACTTCCGACGGGGAGCGCCCATCCAGCAGCTTGAGCGGCGTGGTCAGCAGCGCCGCATCTACCGGATGGCCTTCCACCAGCAATTGCGCCCACTGACCGCCCGACTGCACGCAAAGCCCTTTGTCCGGCGAGAAGGCGAGGTCAATCTGCCCCGAAGGCAGCGTCAGCGAGCAGAACGGCGTTTCGCCTAAGCCAGCCGTCATCCGCAGGGAGAGACCGTCGCCATAGGTGGAGGTCAGCGCGAGGTCAATGCCCTGCGGCGTTTCCGCCAGCGCGCAGGGAAGAAAAAGGGCAAGAATCAGCAGCAGGGAGAGGATTTTCCGCATGAAAAAACACTCCTTTCGATAAAGAACAAACGCTTTTGCTACGTACAGGATACAGCATTTGGTGCGCTTTGTCAAGGGCACCACCGCACAATTCGGCGGCGCGTCTGGCGATGTCTTTTCCGCCATCTGCGTCATGCAAATTTCTCGATTTACCGCCAGTAAACCTTCGAAATTTGCATTTGCATCTGACGAAAAATCCATTCGCCAGCCGACCACCTCATTTGTG
>JABLTN010143542.1_pt1 | contig 10293 bp, 9 predicted proteins | sample 7160141 | NCBI WGS metagenome assembly JABLTN01 (sample SAMN14651226, study PRJNA627086) | human gut metagenome | isolation source: feces | host: Homo sapiens | reverse complement strand
GGCAGGCAGGCAGGCAGGCAGGCAGGCATAGCTATGCTCTTTTAGCGACCCTTGAAATAAATAAGTTCATTTAATACCGTTATGGGATGACCATGGCGGTATTTTTTGTTATCCAAATTCATTTTACCTGAAAAACAAAAAAGAAAGGGAGAAAGAAAAACAAATGAAAAAATTACTTGCAATTATGCTGGCGCTTGTCATGGCGCTGGCGATGGTTCCCGCGATGGCGGAGGGCGAAACGACAATAACCAGTCTTGACGAAATTACCGGCGCAGGCAGCTACATACTCGGTGATAATATCGTCGCAGTAGGTCAAACTCTCACCATATCCGCCGAAGTAACCATTGACGGCAGCGGCAAGACCCTTACCTATGCAGACGGCTTTACCGGAACGATGTTCAACGTGACCTCCGGCGGCAAGCTCACGCTGAAGAATGTGACTATTGACGGTGAAAACAACTGGACGTGTGACGAGAGCGGTAAAGTTACTTCCAGCGGAAAGACCATAACTGGTCATGTGATAAATGCAGCTGAAGGCAATATTACCATTGAAAATACAAAATTCACAAATCTGTATCTTAGCAAAGTAAGCACGATTTATGCGGGCAGGATAATAACGAGCAGCATAAACAATACGGAATTTGACCATTGTGCAGGCATAGGCAGTCCCGCGACATTTGATTCTCGTGCCGAATGGGATTGGGATAATGGATTCAACAACTATAATTCGAATTTTTCATTCAATGGTATGCATATAAAAAATTGCTACTCCAACGAGGCTATCTTTCGCATTACCGGTGTCGCTACAAGAACAGTTAACTTGACTGGGTGCAACATATCCGATAACAGGGTTGTCGGTACAAATAAGGAAAATAACATTCTCGTTTTTTATAATGCAAAGACTTTGAATATAACCAATTCTACAATAAGTAACAATACTGCCGATAAAAACCTGCTATTTTTCGGCGGAGATGTTGGATTAACCTTCGATAACAGCAATATAAAGAACAATAAATGTGGGGCAGTATATGTAACTTATGGCCCGAGCGGCGATGGCCTTGACTTTAAATCCGGCGAGATAAGCGGCAACACAAACTCTAAGGGAACGGGTAGTTCAATATGGAATACTTATAAGCTGAAAATCGGTGAAGGCATGACTATCAGCACACCGATGGATTTAGCTTATGGCAGCGAGATGACGAATAACGGTACGATAAATGGCAATGTCGCCATTCATGCCAAGCAAGGTAAAAGTAACACTAATAACGGCACGATAAACGGCGATGTTACCCTATATAATCACTATGATAAACCAGAAAGCTCGACCTTTATCAGCAGCGGCGATATACATGGTACAGTAAAAAACGAAAGCGGAAAAGATAACGATGACAAACAAATGGGTCAAATAATAATTACCGGCGGTCAATACAACGAACTGCCGGAGGGCACACAGGTTCGTGGCTTTAGGGTAAACTTTGATGCAAACGGCGGAAGCGTTTCTCCGGCAGTTATCGTTTACCCCTACCCCGGCGAGGACAATATACATGATTTCTCCTTCCCCACGCCTACCCGCGATGGCTACGCTTTCGCTGGGTGGTATACTGAGAAGGACGGCGGAAAGCTGGTCAGCAAATATGAGGAAATAAATGCAGAGCCAGCTACCGATGGCGAACAAGGAGGGGAGGTCACTCTCTACGCCCATTGGACGGCACAGGAGAGCGGCGGCAGCAGCAGCGGCGGCGGGTACTACCACCCTACCACCACCCCCGTTCCCGTGATAGTCATACCCCCCAAGACCGGCGATATGACGGTTTGGCAGAGCATACTGCACTTCTTAGGGATAAGGTAAGCAAATAGCGGAATGAATAAGCCCCCGGCTGCGGCCGGGGGCGATTTTTTGTATCGGGCTTATATCAGGAGCATCCTGTCGTTATTCAGCGCCTTGCCGGATATTTCCTTGAAGCGCAGCAGCAGGTCGGCAACCTCTAACATCTCGCGCTCCGCGCCGGATACGTCCATTACCACGCGGCCCGCGTCCATCATTATGGTGCGGCTGCCCAGCTCCAGGGCGGACTGCATGTTGTGCGTCACCATAAGGCAGGTCAGGCCGTTTTCCTCTACTATGGAGGTGGTCAGCGACAGTATCTTTTCCGCCGCGCCGGGGTCCAGCGCCGCCGTGTGCTCATCCAGCAGCAGCAGCATGGGCGGGTTTATGGTGGCCATCATAAGCGTAAGCGCCTGCCGCTGCCCGCCTGAGAGCAGCCCCACCGGCTGCTGCATCCTGTCTTCAAGGCCCATGTTGAGCATGGCTACCCTGTCGCGAAGCGCCGCCCTGTCGGCCCTGGAAAGGTGGCTGAGCCAGCCGCCCCTGCCGGAGGCTAAAGCGAGGTTTTCCTCTATGGTCATGCCGGGGGCGGTGCCGCGCATGGGATCCTGAAACAGCCTGCCTATATGCTTTGCCCTGATGTGCTCAGGCATGAGGGTGATGTCACAGCCTGCCATGGTTATGGTGCCGCTATCGGCTATGAAGCTGCCGGCAATGGCGTTGAGCAGGGTGGATTTGCCCGCGCCGTTGGCGCCTATTATAGTAATGAAATCGCCCTTTTCCACATTGAGGGAGAGGTCGTTGAGCACCAGCTTCTCGTTTGGCGTGCCGGGGTTGAAGGACTTTGAAATGTGGGAAATGTTAAGCATCAGGCAGCCCTCCTTCCGTTGCGCTGGGCAAGCTTGCGCTTATACAGCGGAAGCTGCTCCTTGAGGTAGGGTATGGATATTGCCGCCACGACTATGACTGAGGATACCAGCTTCAGCATGAAGGCGGGCATATTGAAGCGCAATGCAACGGTGTAAACCAGCCTGAATACGAAGGCGCCTATAACCATACCGAATATGCGGAGCGGCATCTTGCGCCTGCCCATGAATACGTTGCCTATGAGCAGTGAAGCGAGGGCTATAGTTACCATGCCGGAGCCTATGTCGATGTTTACCGACTTCTGGGACTGAGCCAGCAGGCAGCCGGAAAGCGCCGTAAAGCTGTTTGCCACGCAAAGGCCGACTATGGTGGTAAAGGCGGGGTTGATGGAGGATGAGCGCACCATGTCAGGGTTGTTGCCTGTGGCTCGTATGGCGAGGCCAAGGCGGGTACGGAGGAACAGGCCGAGAATAACGGCTATTGCAAGCACCGCGATGACTATAACGAACAGCTTGTACTGGCTGCCCAGAATTCCGCCGCTCAGCATATCCTTAGCTCTTGTGAACACCGTCTCCGTCTTGTTCATGTTCAGTATAGAGGAGCCCCCCATAACGCCTATATTGACGGAATACAGCGCGGTGTTGACGATTATGCCAGAAAGAAGGCTGTTCACGCCCATTTTGGTCTGTAAAATGGCCGTAATAAAGCCGGACGCCACGCCGGAGAGCATCGCTGCGGGAATGGAAAGGTAGGGGTGCCCGGATATGGCGACAGTCGCGCCTACCACTGCGCCCAGCGTGAAGCAGCCGTCCGTGGAAAGGTCGCAGACGTTGAGCATGGAGTAGCTGAGGAACAGCGCCAGTACCGTAAGTGAGGATATGAGCCCCAGTTCAAGGGCGGTCTGTACAAGGCCAAGGGCCGAACTCAGTGACATTGCAATAAGCCTTTCTTACTATTCTATATATATTATCAGTTGAGCTCGTCGAAGCTTTCGGCGGTAACTATGCTCTGAACCTTGGTGCAGAAGGGAGCGAAGGCCGTTTCAATATCGTCGAACTTGTAGCCAAGCTTTTCGCAGGTATCTGTATTTACGGTAGCGCAGCCGTTGTCAAAGGTGCGAACGGGAAGCTCGGCCGGCTTTTTGCCCTCCAGAGCTACTTCGGCTACCATATTAGCGGTTTCAACGCCCAGGTTTGCGTAGTCCACGCCGTAGCCGAGGAATGCGCCGTTGAGGGCGAAGGAGTCCGCACCGGTGTAGTGGGGTATTCCGGCCTCGGAAAGCAGCTCGCAGATGCTGAGCTCGGCCTTCATTATGGTGTTGTCGGTAGGGGTAAATACCGCGTCAACGCCGTCGGCTATCAGGGATTGTACAGCCAGCACGACTTCATCGACAGTGGTGCCGGTGTAATCGGCGTATGCCACTCCGCGGGCATCCAGATCGGACTTGGCGGCGGCGATGGGGGTTGCGGAGGAATCCTGACCTATGTCGTACAGCAGGGCTACCTTAGCGGTATCCGGCTTTGCAGCGAACATCAGGTTTATTACAGCGGCGGTGTCAAGGTAGTCGGAGGTTCCTGTAACGTTGCTGCCGGGAGCCTCGAGAGATTCCACGATGCCGGTAGATACGGGGTCGGATACGGCGGCGAATACTACGGGTATCTGGTTATCCTCGGTGGCGGCCTGCATGGCCATGGCCACAGGTGTGGCAACGCCCACCATTATATCAACGCCGTCTGCAATGAAGTTGGATATTATCTGGTTCATAAGGTTGGCGTCAGCGTTGCAGTTGTCGTAGGATACGTTGAAGGTGACGCCATTTTCTTCGCCTATCTCCTTGAGGCGGGACTGTATATTGTCCACGATCTGGTTAAGAGAAGCGTCGTCAACGTAGTTGCAGATACCGACCTTTATTTCCTTGCCGGCTTCTGTCCCGGAGGGAGCCTTGCCGCAGGCGGTGAGGCAGCTGAGTGCGATAAGTACGGTGAGTGCCAGTGCGATGATCTTCTTCATTTTGTTTTCATTCCTTTCATAAGCTTGAAGCTTTAAAATTTTTAAAATAAAAACTCCCGTCACAGCAATTAAACACTGCTGGGACAGGAGTGATATTCCTGCGGTGCCACCCGGCTTGACGCGAACTGCGCCCACTTTGCGCGTACTATATAATACGCTGGCCTTTGTTTACGGAGAGCCTTGCTCCGTCTCACATACTCCAGGGCTTATGCCCTGTTTCCGGTCGCCCTCAGAAGTCCATTCGATCCTGTCTTATTCTGCCGCGATCGCACCTCCCGCGGCTCTCTGAAGGAACAGCTTCAGAATCTACTTACTCTTCTTCAACGGTTTTTTGCATTGTAGCACCAGGAAAGGCGGCTGTCAAGAATTTTATCAAAATTTGTTTTCAAAACAGCCATAGAATATACGGCGCAATAATGGTATGATATAACATATGAAATATATGAGAGGACGGTTACGCATATGCGCTTTGTAGGCAATGCATTATGGTTTATATTTGCAGGGCTCTGGCTTGGTCTGGGCTGGGCGCTGGCAGGGCTGCTCTGGTGCATAACCATAATAGGCATACCCTGGGGCGTACAGTGCTTCAAGTTTGCCAAGCTTCTGTTCTGCCCCTTTGGCAAGGACGTGCGGTTTGGGGGCGGCCTCGGTTCGCTTATACTCAATATAATATGGCTCTGCGTAAGCGGCCTACCCCTCTGCGTTGAGGCGGTGCTCATAGGCTGCATACTATGCATCACCATAGTTGGCATACCTTTCGGCAAGCAGTGCTTCAAGTACGCCAAGCTGGCTTTAATGCCATTTGGTGCGGATATAGTAAAGACCTGATACGGTATTCAAGGATAATTGTTGATCATGGACAATACAGACAACACGCTTTTGCTGATCCTCAACCCCGAGGCGGGGCTGAGGTACGCAAGAAAGTTCCTTCCCGAGATAATAGCGCTGTTTACCGATTACGGCTATCAGTGCCTTGTATTCGTTACCGAAAAGCGGGGGGACGCGACCGAATTCGTTAAAAAATACGGCGAAAGGGTCAAATGCATAGTGAGCATAGGCGGAGACGGCACCTTCAACGAGACCGTCACCGGCGTCATGCAGGCGGGCCTCAATATACCGGTGGGCTACATACCCGCCGGCAGCACAAACGACTTTGCCAACAGTCTGCACCTTCCTTCGGATATTATGAATGCGGCGAAGAATATAATGGAGGGAGAGCCTGTATCCATAGACGTCGGCAGGTTCCAACAGAGGTATTTTACCTACGTGGCTTCTTTCGGCGCGTTTACACGGGCATCCTACGAGACGCCGCAAAACGTGAAGAACGCCCTGGGGCATCTCGCTTATATACTGGAGGGCATGAAGAGCCTCGCCAGTATCCGCCCGGAGCATGTGAAGCTGATAGCTGACGGCAGGACGTACGAGAGAGAGCTGCTCTTTGGCGCCGTGAGCAACTCCACCTCCCTTGGGGGTGTGCTGACGCTGGATCCCGATGTGGTGGATATGAACGACGGCAAGTTTGAGATAATGCTTGTGCATATGCCAAATTCCGCCATAGAGCTCAACGAGATACTTACCGCCATAGCCAGCAAGCAGTATGAGTGCAGCATGATAGATTTCATACGCACAGAAAGGGCGGAGATATTCGCAAGCCCGGATATGGACTGGTCGCTGGACGGCGAGCACCAGAAGGGCAGCGAGCACATAGTCATAGAAAACATACACGACGCCTTGAGGATACTGACCAAAGAGACCCTTGGCGGCGAAAAGTAAATACCCACACAGAAAAAACACCCGTCAGGGTGTTTTTTGCATGTTCTTAATTTACTTCAGCGGCTTATCCATCAGGCGGAAAAAAGGGGGGCAGGTGATAGCGTCCTAATATATCGGATTCGCCGGCAAATTTCTTGTTGCGGATATCCGCCATGGCGCCGGAGTGGCAATTGAACAGCTTCATAAAATGCAGCCTGCCTTTATCATTTAATGTGGTACAGCCACTTTACCCTGCGGTAATAGAAGAAGAAAGCTACGTCCGTCACTATCCAGGATATTGGATACGCGAGGCATACGTTGAGCATGGTGTGGTGGGCTTTGTACACGGTGGCTATCCACACTACCCTCAGCAGGCATACTCCGAGACCTATTATTATTACCGGGACTATCGCGTCGCCCATGCCGCGAAGGATGCCCGAGATTATTTCTATATATGTCCAGGTAAAATACAGCGGTACCATATAGAGCATCATCTGCCATGCCTGGGCAAGGACCTCCGCGTCGTCGTTGAATAAGGGCAGCAGGAATCTGCCGAAGCCCAAAAGAACGGCGCTGAACAGTAACGTTATACCCATGAACAGTTTCAGACTGAGTTTTTCGCAGCCGTGCACACGGTCCATGCGTCCCGCCCCGTAATTTTGCGCGGTGAAGTTCATTACGGCTATGCCGGCGGCGTTGCTGCATGCCCAGTAGAATCCATCCAGTTTGCCCGTGAGGGACCATGCGGCTACAGTAGCAGTGCCTAGAAGGTTTACGGCCACCTGGATTATCATGTTGGAAATGGCATACATTGAGGACTGGAGCCCAGAAGGTATACCTATGCGCAGCATACGGCCCAGAAGATAGCGGTCGATGCATATGCCCTTTACGGTTATGCGGTATGCCTCGGTGCTTCGCATCAGCTTAGCGGTAGCGAGCACCGCGCTGAGTATCTGAGAGACGATGGTGGCTATTGCAGCGCCGGCTACGCCCATCTTGAAAATTGCTACCAAAAGCAGGTCGAGGAATATGTTGACTATACAGCAGATTGAGAGGTATATGAAGGGGCTTCTGGAATCGCCTACCGCATTAAACACACCCGCCTCTATATTGTAAAGAAGCTGAGCGGTCACGCCGAGAAAAACTATGCGAAGGTACGTTGTGGCTTCGGATATGGTATCCGCCGGGGTCTGCAATACGCGCAGAAAAAACGGCGCAAATATAATACCCACTACAGTCAGCACTATACCGGATATTATACAGAAAGCTACTGCGGTGCCCGTGGCCTTTTGTATGGATTCCTCATCCTTCGCGCCGAAAAGCTGGGCTATTACTACCGTGGAGCCGCCGGAGAGCGCCACAAAGAAGCCTATGAGCAGGTTGGTTATATTGGCGGCGCTTCCGCCTACGGCGGCTAGTGCAATCGTACCTACGAATTTGCCTACGACTATGGCGTCGGCAGCGTTATAAAGCTGTTGGAAAAGGGTACCCGCAGCTATGGGCAGAAAAAAACTTATAAGCTTTCTGCCGATACTTCCTTCGGTAAGGTCATTTTTACCATTATTCATTTTGATAAACCTCACAAATAAGCTAAAATGGCAAAATAAAGCATACATCAGAAGCAGAATAAAAGCAACTGATTTAATTATCGGTTTTGTTTTGGTGCGGTATCAACGATATATCTTGCCCACCAGCCAGTTTACGGTGGTGGCTGGCAGCAGCTTGTTGATAAGGGTAAAAAGCTTATATTGTGCTCCTACGGTGTACAGCGCCCGGCATTTCTTGGCGTTTGCCGCCTTGAGTATGACTTTTGCCACGGCTTCCGGGGCCATGCCGTTCTGCTCGTCACGCTCCATCACGGCTACCGCGTGATCCAGGGATTTATATATATCGCTTCCGGCGTGAGATTTTTTCCTTGCGGCGGTAAATCCTGTGCGGATGTCACCGGGCTGCACGGCGCAGACCTGTATGCCGAAGGGACGGACTTCATTGCGAAGGGCGAGCGTAAGAGAGTTTATAGCCGCCTTAGCCGCGGAATAGAAGGACTGGTAGGGTATGGCTATGGGCGCGGCCACGGAGCTGAGGTTGATGATGCGGCCGCTTGCCTGAGCGCGCATCTGCGGCAGCACCGCCTGTATACAGTTGAATGCGCCGTAGAAGTTCACCTCGAGCTGGGCGTGGGCATCGGCAGGGTCGGTAAATTCCACAGGCCCTGATATGCCGAAGCCGGCGTTGTTTACGAGGAGGTCTATGCGGCCTTCTTTTTCTATTACCTTTGCTGCTGCGGCGGCGATGCTGGCGGGGTTTGTCACGTCCGCTGTTATGTGGAAGATGCTGCTGTAATTCTCGCCTCTGCGGCTGAGCTCGTATACGGTATAGCCGTTTTCACAGAGCATGAGGGCGGCTGCTTTGCCTATGCCGCTGCTTCCGCCTGTCACTATAGCTATCTTTTTCATCTGTTATCCTCCAGTATGCTGCCGAGTATGTCCATTGCCTCGTCAAGTATTGAGTCGGTATGTGTGGCCATGTAGCTGGTGCGCAGCAGGCACTCGGTCATGGGGGTTGCCGGCGGCAGCACGGGATTGACGTATACGCCGCCGTCGTATGCACGCTTTGCCATTATCAGCGTATTTTCAGGGTCATGGGTATATATGGGTATTATGGGTACGCTGGTGAGCTTGTGGGGTATGGCTCGCTCAGTCAGCCCCTTCTGGACGTAATTCGATATATTCTTCAGCCGTTGTACCCGCCATGGCTCCTTTTTCAGCACCCTTAATGACGCCAAGGCGCAGGCGCAGCTTGCGGGTGGTATGCTGGCTGCGAATATAAAAGGCCGGGAGTTATGGCGAACGTGATCGGCTATGAATTTTGACGATGCCATATACCCACCGAGACTTGCAAGAGACTTGCTGAACGTACCCATGTATACGTCTATCTCGTCCTCGAGACCGTAATAACTTGGGGTACCTCTGCCGCCTTCGCCCAGCACCCCTAAGCCGTGGGCGTCATCTACCATTATGCGCGCCCTGTACTGCCTGGCAAGGCGGACTATCTCCGGCAGGTTGGCAATATCGCCGCCCATGCTGAATACGCCGTCCGTTACTATGAGGCAGCCTGCGGTGTCAGGTATCTCCTTCAGCTTCTTTTCAAGGTCAGCCATGTCCCCATGGCGGTAGCGCAGCATAGTCGCCTGGGATAGGCGGCAGCCGTCGTATATGCTTGCGTGGTTCTCGCGGTCGCATAGAATATAGTCGTGGCGGCCTGCAAGGGCGCTGATAATGCCAAGATTGGACTGAAACCCGGAGGGGAATGTCACTACCGCTTCCTTATGCAGAAAGTCCGCAAGCTCCTCCTCTAATTCGAGGTGCATTTTTAACGTGCCGTTTAGGAACCGGGATCCGGAGCAGCCGGAGCCGTACTGATCAAGCGCCTTTTTGCCGGCTTCAATGACCTCGGGGTTATTGGTAAGGCCGAGATAGTTGTTGGAGCCAAGCATTATGCGCCGCTTGCCTTCCATTACGACCTGGATATCCTGACGCGTTTCAAGCGCGTGAAAATAGGGGTATATGCCCTTTTCCATGGCCTCGGCGGCCAATTCGCAGGGTCTGAGCTTTTCGAATAAGTCCATTGCGCCTCCTTATCGGGTATATAAAATGGTTAAAAAAATTGAACGAATGAATTATTAAAATATTTTAATCAAATAGAGCGAATTAGTCAAGGTATTATGTATATACATTGACAAAACTACCATCAGTTGACAAGGACACACAAGGTTTTAGGAGCCAAACAGCACGGCATAACTGTGTCGTCCTCATTTGAAATACAACCAGTATTTCTGC
>JABLTN010110417.1_pt1 | contig 10293 bp, 6 predicted proteins | sample 7160141 | NCBI WGS metagenome assembly JABLTN01 (sample SAMN14651226, study PRJNA627086) | human gut metagenome | isolation source: feces | host: Homo sapiens | reverse complement strand
GTCCGCATGGACGTGCCCGCCGTGGTCTGCTCCGGCGGCCCGATGCTGGCAGGCCGCTACGGCGGCGAGGAGGTCAGCCTTTCCAAAATGTTCGAAGCCGTCGGTGCCTACAAGGCCGGTATGATCGCCGACGCTCAGCTTGAGGACTGCACCTGCAACTGCTGCCCGGGCTGCGGCTCCTGCTCCGGCATGTACACGGCCAACAGCATGAACTGCCTGTGCGAGGCCATCGGCATCGCGCTGCCCGGCAACGGCACGATTCCCGCCGTCTACGCCAAGCGCCTGCAGCTGGCCAAGCACGCCGGTATGGCCATCATGGACCTGGTCAGCCGCGGCGTGACCGCGCGCCAGATCATCAACGAGCGCTCCATCCGCAACGCCCTGACCTGCGACATGGCGCTGGGCTGCTCCACCAACACGGTGCTGCACCTGCTGGCGATTGCGCAGGAGGCGGGCTGCCCGATTGACCTGAAGCTCTTTAACGAGATTTCCGCCAGAACGCCGAATCTCTGCCATCTGGCCCCCGCCGGCCCCACCCACATGCCCGACCTGTATAAGGCGGGCGGCATCCCGGCGGTGCAGGCTGAGCTGGCAAAGAAGAACCTGCTCGACCTCGATGTTCCCACCGTCACCGGCAAAACGCTGGGAGAGAACATCCGCGGTGCGAAGATTCTCAACGACAAGGCGATCCGCTCCATCGACAACCCGTACAGTCAGACCGGCGGTCTGCAGATTCTGTGGGGCAACATTGCGCCGGACGGCTGTGTCGTCAAGCGCAGCGCCGTTGCGCCTGAAATGCAGGTTCACAGCGGCCCCGCGCGCGTCTTTGACAGCGAGGACACCGCCATTGCGGCTATCTACGCAGGTGACATCCACCCCGGCGACGTAGTGGTCATCCGCTACGAGGGCCCCAAGGGCGGCCCCGGTATGCGCGAGATGCTCAACCCCACCAGCGCACTGGCGGGCATGAAGCTGGATACCACGGTGGCACTCATCACGGATGGCCGCTTCTCCGGTGCGTCCCGCGGCGCGGCCATCGGCCACGTCAGCCCCGAGGCAGCCTCCGGCGGCCCCATCGGTCTGGTCAGGGAAGGGGACACCATCGAGATCGACATTCCGAATGCGTCCATCCACCTGGCCGTCAGCGACGACGAGCTTGCCGCCCGCAAGGCCGCCTACGTCCAGCCCGAGCCGAACATCAAGACCGGCTGGCTGGCACGGTACGCAAGGTTGGTCACCAGCGCCAATCTGGGCGCGGTGCTGAAGTAAATTCCATAAAAAACAGGATGCCGTTCGCAAGACAGCATCCTGTTTTTTATGGCTCTGTAGGGGCCGGGCATGCCCGGCCGGCAGCTTTGCCGTTGACACCCCTTTAACGGTTGATTTGTAAGGAGGGGTCTTGCCCCCTCCGCGGCGGCCAGAGGGCACCCCGCCCTACGTCTCCGGAAAAAGTGCATACCGCGGTTATTTTGCCTCTGCGTGCGCCCTCGCCAATTCCAAATATTCTTCTTCGTTGGCCTTGATGGCGGCAGCCTGTGCCGCGCTGACGGGCCGCACGACCTTGCCGGGCACGCCGATGACAAGGCTCCCCGCGGGCACCTGCATGTTCTCCGGCACAAGCGCCCCCGCGGCGATCAGGCAGCCGTCCCCGATGACCGCGCCGTTCAAAATCGTCGCGTGCATCCCAATCAGGCAGCCGTCGCCCACCGTGCAGCCGTGCACAACGGCCCCGTGCCCGACGGACGTTCCGCGCCCCACCGTCACATCCAGCCCGGGGCCGGTGTGCAGCACGGCGTTGTCCTGCACGTTGGAGTTTTCCCCAATGGCAATGCGCCCGGTGTCCGCCCGCAGTACCGCGCCGTACCAGACGCTGCTGTTTTTCTCAAGCCGCACGCTGCCCGCCAGTGTGGCGTTTTCGGCCACAAACGCCGCGCCGTTGTCGGCAGGGGCGTAGTGTTTTATTGTGATGAAAGCCATACTATTGCATCTCCGTTCTTTTCGCGCATTTCCGCTCGTTGTAGGGGTCGGCGTCCTCGACGACCCGGGCCGTTCACGGCCACCGTCAGGTTTCGCGGGCGAGCACTGCTCGCCCCTACAAATTTATTATACCGCGCCCAAACAAAATTGCAAACACCCTGCCAAATGTGCTACAATATTCCCGTAACCACAAAGGAGTTGTATTATGGCAATCAAAATGATCTGCAGCGACATTGACGGTACGCTGCTGCAATATGGCCGCAAAAAGCTGGAGGGCGAAATTTTCGACCAGATCCGCGCCCTGCATGACCGCGGCATCCTGTTCTGCCCGGCATCCGGGCGGCAGTACACCAGCCTGCGCCTGCTGTTTGCGCCGGTGGCCGGCTGCTGTGTTTTCCTGTGCGAGAACGGCGGCGTGCTGTTCAAGGACGAGCACTGCATCGCCGAGAACCCAATGCCCCGCGCACTGGCGGAGGAAATCGCCCACGACCTGTGGGACCGCAGCGACGGCCAGGGCGAGGTCATGCTCTCGGGCCAGAACTGCGCCTATCTGATGGAGCGCGGCCTCGGTATGCTGGACCGCATCCAATTTATCGGCAACCGTTACAAGGTCATCTCCGACCCGTCCGAGATTCCCGAGGAGATCGTCAAGGTGTCGGTCTACCTGCATGAGGGCGTGGAAAAGTACGCGGACCGCTTTGTGCCGCACTGGCAGCAAGCCAACTGCGCCGTGGCGGGCCCGTACTGGATCGACACGACCACCGCCAACAAGGGTGTCGGCGTCGAGTCGCTCTGCCGCGTGCTGGGCTTCGCCCATGACGAGGTCATGGCCTTCGGCGACAACTACAACGATGTGGCGATGCTCGACCTTGTCGGCACGCCTTACATCATGGACGGTGCCGCCGCGCCGCTGCGCGCACGCTACCCGCTGCACACGCCCCGCCCGGAGGATGTACTGCGGGAATTTCTCCGGAAATGATGATTCAACCCATTTATGGACGAATCGTACACATCCCACACAATTTTTTACCCAAAATAACCAAAGATTCAGCTTGTTTTTGGAGCTATTTCCGTTGACGTTGGCGGCAGAGTATGTTATTATAATAACAGCTTAATTATTTGCGCTGCGCCCTACCGCACCGCATCTATGGGAGGAAAAAGCTATGAAAGAATTCACCTATACAATCAAAGAGCCCGTTGGCATTCACGCACGTCCCGCTGGCATGCTGGCCAAGGAGGCTAAGACCTGCCAGAGCACCGTCACCATTGTTGACAAGAACGGCAAGTCCGTTGACGCCACCCGTCTCATGGCTCTGATGGGCATGGGCATCAAGTGCGGCGACACCGTCACCGTCAAGATCGAGGGTGCCGACGAGGACACCGCCGCCCCCGCTCTGGAGAAGTTCTTCAACGAGCATCTGTAATTCCGGCATCATGTACGGCCGCGGCCGCCGCAGCAAGACGGCAGCCGCGGTTTTGATTTGAAGGAGGCTCCCCATGATCACAATTCAAGGCAAGGGCGTTTCCGCCGGTGTCGGCGTTGGCCCGCTTTACTTTTACCGCCGTGCCACGGCGGAGATCAAGCGCTACACGGTGGAGGATACCGACGCCGAGTGGCACCGCTTCAAGGGTGCGCAGACCGGCGCAATCGAGCAGCTGGGCATGCTGGCCGAGCAGGCCCGCAAGGAGGCCGGCGACGAAGCCGCCATGCTGTTTGAGACCCACCAGATGATGGCCGAGGACCTCGACTTCGAGGAGGCCATTGAGGATCGCATCGTCAACCAGAAAATGAACGCCGAGGCCGCCGTCACCGACACGTCAGAGCAGTTTGCCGAGATGTTTGCCTCGATGGACGACGCCTATATGCAGGCCCGCGCTGCCGACGTCAAGGATGTCAGCCAGCGCATTCTGGGCATCCTGTGCGGCATCGTGCAGGGCGGCATTGCGTCCGATGTGCCGGTGCTGCTCTGCGCTGACGACCTGGCCCCGTCCGAGACGATCCAGCTGGACAAGTCCAAGGTCCTGGGCTTCATCACGGCGGGCGGCTCCGGTTCGAGCCACACGGCCATTCTGGCCCGCACGCTGGGCATTCCCGCCATCGTCGGCATGGGCGACGCGCTCAAGCCCGAGCTGGAGGGCCGCGCCGCCATCGCGGACGGCAGCACCGGTGCGCTGGTCATCGACCCCGACGACGACACCCGTGACCGCCTGCTGAAAAAGCGCGACGAGCAGCTGCGCCTGCAGCGCCTGCTGGAAACGCTCAAGGGCCAGGCCAACGTAACGAAGGACGGCAAGACCATCCGCATCTACTGCAACATCGGCTCGCCGGAGGATGTGCATGCCGTGCAGGTCAACGACGGCGGCGGCATCGGCCTGTTCCGCTCCGAGTTCCTCTACCTGAACACGACGGACTATCCCACCGAGGAGCAGCAGTTTGAAGCCTACAAGCAGGTGCTGTCTGACATGGACGGCAAGGAGGTCATCATCCGCACGCTGGACATCGGCGCGGACAAGCAGATCGGCTACTTTGACCTGCCCAAGGAGGATAACCCCGCCATGGGTATGCGCGCACTGCGCATCTGCCTGACCCGGCCCGAGATCTTCAAGACCCAGCTGCGCGCCCTGTTCCGCGCGTCCGCATTCGGCAAGCTGGGCATTATGTTCCCGATGGTCACCTCCGTCTGGGAGGTCCGTGAGGCCAAGCGCATGTGCGAGGAGGTCCGCCGCGAGCTGAAAAACGAGGGCGTACCCTACAGCGAGGATGTGCAGATCGGCATTATGATCGAGACGCCCGCCGCGGCCATCAACAGCGACCGTCTGGCAAAGGAGGTCGACTTCTTCAGCATCGGCACGAACGATCTGACCCAGTACACGCTGGCCTGTGACCGTCAGAACAACGACCTGGGCCGCTTCTACGACCCGCATCACCCCGCGGTGCTGCGCCTGATCCGCCTTGTGACCGAGAACGCCCACAAGAACGGCATCTGGGTCGGCATCTGCGGTGAGCTGGGCGCAGACCTGACCCTGACCGAGACCTTCCTCGCCATCGGCGTGGACGAGCTCTCCGTCACGCCGCGCTCCGTTCTGCCCCTGCGCAACGCCGTCCGCATGACGGACACCCGCGAGAGCAGCGAGCGGATTCTGTCTGACCTTGATTCGGATTATACGGCACGATAAAACGACAAAAAGTAAAGAGACCGTCTGAAACAGGCGGTCTCTTTTTGGTTTATCCAGTTGTTTGCGGGCAGGACGTAGGGCGGCCAGCCCTCTGGCCGCCGTGAGCGCTTGCGGCAACGGGAAAGTCCACGGGTTGCCACCGTAGGGGGCGGCGTCCTCGACGCTCCGCAGAGGAACTGCTAAATGGGCCGCGACGGCAAAGCTGCGGGCCGGGCATGCCAGGCCCCTACAGTTCAACCTTTACTCCAGCTCAAAATCCCCAACTACCAGCAGCTCCAGGCTTGCGTCCGGGTCGGCAACAAGCCGCTTGGACTGGTTCAGAATGGCCTTTTCCAGCGTGTTGCGGGCCATGCGTCCGTTGCCGTTCGTGGCGGCGTCCTCGGCCTGCTTGCGGTCAAAGTAGGTGACCAGCGGCAGCTCACAGGCAGCGTCCAGCGTGTAGCCCTTGGATCTTGCAATCGAGCACAGAATCTTATACAGCTCCGCGCCCGTGTAGTCCGGGAACTCGATCTGATTCGGGAAACGGCTGGCCAGGCCGGAGTTCGCGCTCAAAAACAGCTGCATCTCCTTCGTGTAGCCCGCCAGAATCACGACGAGGTCGTCGCGGTGGTCCTCGATCCCCTTGACCAGCGTGTCAATTGCCTCAAGGCCGAAGCTGTCCTCACCGCCGCGGTAGAGGGCGTAGGCCTCGTCAATGAACAGCACGCCGCCCAGCGCACTCTGGATGACCGAGTTCGTCAGCGGGGCCGTGTGGCCGACATAGCGGCCCACCAGATCGGCGCGGGTGACCTCCACGAGCTGGCCGCCGCGCAGTGCGCCGATGGCCTTCAGGTACTTGGCCAGTATGCGGGCAATCGTCGTCTTGCCGGTGCCGGGGTTTCCGGTAAAGATCATGTGCATGTTGACCTCGGCGACCTTCAGGCCCTGGGCCTTGCGGCGCTGCTGGGCCTGCACGTTTTTGGCGATGTCACGCACATAACTCTTGATTTCATCCAGACCGATGATGCCGTCCAGCTCAGCCTCCACCGCGTCCACATCGCCGCGGTACTGCTGGGGCAGCAGCGCCAGCAGGTCAAAGGAGCCGCCGCCGTTCACGGCCATGCACAGCCTGCCGTTCTCCGCCGTCAGCGCGGCGGGCGTGCCGTCGGCGGGCGTCTCGTCGGCATCCAGCACGTACTCGGCAATCGCGCGGTAGACTGTCTCGCAGTAGTCGCGCATAGCCTGCATACCGCTGGTCTTGCCGTACTGCGACGCCAACAGGTCGCGCACATCTGCGCCCATGGTCAGCGCCAGTCCGCACTGCCTGCGGGTGCGCTGGGCCAGATAATTCAGCTCCCGCGCGGCCACGGCGGCCAGCGCCTCGGGGGTGAACGCCTCGGTGCGGCAGATGTCGCCCGCAACGGCATCCACAAACTTTGCCCCAAAGTGGTCGGCCAGCGCGGTCTCGCCCTTGTTGGAGTAGAACACAAAATACTTGCCGCCGGCCTGCAGCTCGCCGATGGCACCGGGGGCCAGCGCCGTGCCGACATCCACGAGGATGCCGCGCTGCAAAACGTACCGGCTCGACAATGCCAGCGTGCCGTCCATCGCCAGCGTCGCCAGCATATTCAGGTAGTTGGCGGCGCAGCTCTCGTAATGCTCAAAGGTCAGCACCTCGGCGTCGGACTGCAGCGCCGCGTAAAGGTCCTGCAAAAACAGCTTCTCCTGCGCGGGGCCGGGGTAGAGCGCCAGATCCAGCGTCTCCACGGCAGCGCTGTGCAGCACACCGCGGGCGGCCAGCTCGTCCACCACGCATTGCAGCGCATAGTGGCGGCCCGTGCCGTTGGGGCCGCAGAGCAGCATCACGCTGCGGGCGTGGGCGGTGTCGTCCGCCGTGCCCAGCACAAACGGGCGGCGGAACGCCTTGACCAGTGCCGAGACAAAGGCATCCTGCCCCAGCACCTGGGCCTTGATCTTTTCGGTCACTCCGGCAAAATCCGCCTTGGCGGGCACAGCCGGGGCAGGGGAGGGCGCAGCGACGGTGCCGCCCAGCAGACCGTCCTGCTTGAGCGACTTCGTCAGCTCGCTGCTCATCCTGCGCACGCTCTCCGCCGTGGCGGCCCCTGCCTTCTGCACGGCGTTCAGTGCGCTGCCCGCGGCAGTCTGGCGCTTCTGGGCCTCGGTCAGAGCGTCCAGCTGGGCCTGCATCTGCTGCACGGCGTCATTGGCGTCCTCAGCCTGCTTCGGGGTCGCGGCGTACCCGCCGCCGCCCATCAGGCCGCGAACCCAGGCATCGTATTGGTCTTCCAGGCTCATCGTTTATCCTCGGTTTCCGGGCCGATGCAAGCATCGGCCCCTACAGATTTTTTAGGGAGTTTCACGGTGTAAAAATCCTTGACACTGCACCCGGCGCGCCCGCCGCCTGCACAGGCGCAGGCACACGCGCAGCTGGACGCACACGCGCAGGCACAGCTGCTGGCACAGCCGGAATGGTTGCTGTGGTGGCGGCTCACACCGCCGCCGCGGGTCTTACCGCCGCCCGCCCTGAACTCCGGCGGCGGGTCCGTGCGGTGGTAGCCGCTGGGCGGGGGTGCGGAGCGGGCGCAGCGGATCGTGTGAACGCCGTTCGTGTACCAGAACCAGTCGTCGGGGTCGATCCCGCCGCCGAAGCCGCCGCCCCACTCCGGGGACTGGGAGGCTATCGCAATGATGATGATGGCAATTGCCAGCAGCACCACAACCAGCGTCACCAGCATACCGACGATCTCGTCCAGGTCCTCGCCGCTGTCGTAGTCGTCGGTGGTCATGGCTGCGCCGGGGTCAAACGCCGCGGCATTCGTGACAGGCACTGTCACATGCACCATGGCCTGCTGGCCGTGGCCCATCACGCCGAAATCCCAGGTCAGGTAATCGCCGTCCACGCCGGTGTTATCGGCGACAAAGCCGTCGTAATTGTGCCAGCGCACCTGCATATTTTCAATGCTCAGGTCGTCGAACCAGCCGGGTGTAAACGCAAAGTTTGCCGTACCGTCATCGTTTTTTGTGAACAGATGGCTCTGGTGCACGCTGAATGCAAAGTGTACGCTGCTCTCCCCGCCGTTGGCGGCGGCCACATCGGGCGCGTAGTAACGGTGACGGAACACGACCTTGGCGTAGCTGCCGCCGTCGCTCGTGTACTGTAAATCAGAGATCGTATCGGTCAGCGGGGTCAGCTCGTCCACGCTGGAATTGGCCAGGCCGATCTTGACCCAGCTCAAATAATCGGTCTTATCGCCGTCGATGACCTGCCAGTCGATGTCGTAGGTAATGTCGGCGGAGCCGTCCTCCCGCGGGTCAACGGTCACAACATAGCTGCGGATGTAGTCCATGTCGCCGTCCTCGGCGTAGGGGGCATCAGCCTCCGCGGCAGCGGCGGGCAGGGCCAGCAGCATACCGCAGGTCAGCACCGCGCACAAAAGCGCCAACCGGCGCAGAAAGTTCATCTTCATCAGCAGCCCTCCTGCATCGGGGTAGCCCCCAGCTGGCAGCGGCGCTCCATTTTGGCGCTCTCGCCTCGGATAGCGCGGCAGGCACCGCTGTGCCAGATGCGCGGCCAGGGGGTGCGCAGCATATTGCCCAGTCCCTTGCCGGTCAGCCAGCTCTGGCAGGGCAGCACCGTGCCGTCCGGCGCCACGGCCATGTTGGACAGACAGGCGCCGCAGCTGGGGATTTGGGTAAAGCCCAGCGTGCGCAGCGTCTCCTCGGGCAGCCAGCCGGGGCTTGTAAAGTTGATTTCCATGCCGTTTGCGGCGGCGTACTCCATGGCGGGGCGCAGTACATCCTCCAGCTCGGCGGAAGTCAGGCGCACGGCGCGGCTGGCGTCGCTCTCGGCATTGCCCGCAGGGATCAGCCCGCTGCAGGTCAGGTAGCGGACACCCAGCTCATGCGCGAACCTGACCACCGACAGGTAGTCCCTGTTCAGGCTGCAAAGCGGCGTGTTCAGGCTGACGTTCAGGTCCGCAGCCAGCGCATTTTTGATGCCGTTCACCGTGTCGGTGTAGCCGTCCACGCCGACCAGCGCGTTGTGGATGTCGGCATCGGCGGAGTAGAACGTGATCTGCACCGCGTCCAGGCTGGCGGCGTGCAGGTCCTTGCACATCATGCTGGTCAGCATCCGGCCATTGGTGTTCAGGCGGGTGACAAACCATTGTGCCGCCTGCACGAGCTTGACCAGATCGTGGCGCAGCGTCGGTTCGCCGCCTGTAAAGGTCAGCTGCGGAATGCCGGCGTTGCGGCATTTTTCAATGACGGCCAGCCACTGGTCGGTGTCCAGCTCCGGCACGGCGGAAAGCGGCTGGTTGGCGGCGTAGCAGTGCAGGCATTTCTGGTTGCAGTGCCACGCGCCGTCCTTGACCATCGAGCTGACCATCAGGTCCATGCGGTGGGGCGCGGCCATCCGCGGTGCATAATCAGCCAGACTGACCGGTTCAATCGAGAGCGGCGGCTCCCCGCCGCGGGCAATCGTGCACAGGCAGTCCACAAGCGTTTTCAGGTCGCTCTCGATCTGCGCGTACTCGGTCTTGCGGTAAATTTTGCGGGTCGCCGCCACGGCCTGCGCGTTGATGGCGCTCCACTCCTCCGGGCGTATCTCCTTCCCGGTGTAGGGCTTTAAAGCCTCGATGAAGTTGGTCAGCAGAATGGCCCAGCTGACGTTGAGCGGCAGGATGTCCTGCCCGTTCAGAATGGCCGTGAACGGCGTCTCGCGGTCCGGCTTATGGCAGGGCACAAGATGGATGCGCACAACGCCCGGCCCATCCGGGTCGAGCGTGATATGCCGCACCCGGTTCAGCCGCGCCCGCAGGAACATACGTTCCGCGTAGGTAAGGTGTTTTGAATATCTCATAAAGAGGTTCCCCTCGTAAATCTTGTTTGTAAGCAGCATGGTGATACTTATAGAAAGTATACCATATTTACGGAGTGATTACAACTGTATGCACAGAAAAAGCACCCGCCCAAAAGAGGACGGGTGCGATGCAAAGGTTTCCCCCGCGCAGGGGGAAGTTGTCCGCAAAGCGGACTGATGAGGGTCGGGTTTGCCGCAATTGCCCGATAGCGGGGTTGCTGCTTCGTTGGGGCCGGAGCCCGTTATCCGTGTTGCCATCGAGCCCAAGACCAAGGCCG
>JABLTN010035640.1_pt1 | contig 10314 bp, 5 predicted proteins | sample 7160141 | NCBI WGS metagenome assembly JABLTN01 (sample SAMN14651226, study PRJNA627086) | human gut metagenome | isolation source: feces | host: Homo sapiens | reverse complement strand
TGTCAGCCGATGCCGACAACGCCGACGACGGCCATATCGCATGCCGCAAAGTTTCCGCCGACGGGCGCAGCCGCGTGAGCATCGACGGCTCCATGTCCACCGTGCGCCAGCTTGCCGAGCAGCTGGGCGCCACCGTCGATTTATGCGGCCAGCACGAGCACCAACACCTCTTAAAGCCCGCAAACCACGCCGCCATGCTCGACGCATGGGCGGGCGATGCGGTTGCAAGCGCAAAAGCGGCCTACATCGAAGCTTTCAACTCCGAACAGGCTGCAGCAGCAGAACTTGCCCGCGTTCGCGAAGCCTCGCAGGCCTCCGCCGCGCAGCTCGAAGAGGCGCGCTTCACGCTCGCCCGCATCGATGAGGTAAACCCCACGCTCGACGAATACGACGAGCTTATGGCGGAACTCCCCAGAATTGAAAACGCCGAAGCGCTCGCCCAGGCAAGCGACGGCGCGTATTGGGGCCTTTCAGGCGACGGAGGCGCAATCGAGGCCGTGAATTCCGCTATCGCCTCACTCGAGTCGCTCACGGCGGCCGACGCCGCGCTCGAACCCCTGGTTTCGTCGCTCACCGACGCGTCCTATATTCTTGAAGACGCCTCGCGCGATTTGCGCGAGTACCGCGACGGCATCGATCACGACCCGCATGCCCTTGAACGCCTGCAAGAACGCGCAAGCACCCTGCAAGGCCTTATGCGCGCCTTCGGGCCGCGCATGGAAGACGTTATCGAGCGTCGCGATGCTGCCGCCAAGCTCATCGAGTCGGTCGACGATTCCTCGCGCGTGATCGCCCAGGCCGAAATCGCCCATGCCGCCGCCGAAGCGAAGCTCGTCGAGGCCGCCAAAGCGTTCGACGACGCGCGTAACGCAGCCGCCCCGAAATTCGGCGAGCAAGTGAACGCACAAATGGCCCGTTTGGAGATGGGCGGCGCCGAGCTCATCGTGCACGTCGACCCCCTTGAGCAAGCACAATGGACGCGCGCAGGGGCCTCGAAGGTCGAATTCATGTATCGGGCCGGCACAGGCATGACGCCGCGTCCGCTTGCGCGCATTGCCTCGGGCGGCGAGGTGAGCCGCGTGATGCTCGCGTGCAAGGTTGTGCTGGGCGAGGCCGACGCGCGCGACACGCTCGTGTTTGACGAGGTCGATGCCGGCGTAGGCGGATCGGTCGCGGTGGCGCTGGCCGCCGTGCTGGCCGATTTGGCAAAAACGCACCAGGTGATTGTGGTGACGCACCTCGCCCAGGTGGCCGTGCGCGGCGAGCGCCATTTCATGGTGAAGAAAACCGCAGGAGCGGCCCTCAACGAAAGCGAAGATGCAAACGCCGCCGAGGCCGCGATTCCCGAAACCACGCTCTGCGAGCTTGGCGGAGACGAACGCGTTCGCGAAATCGCCCGCATGCTTTCGGGCGACGCAAGCGAGACCTCGCTTGCCCACGCAAAGGAAATGCTCAAAAACGCGCGATAGCGGTTGAACGCCCGAGTCAGCGCGCGTCATTGGGCGAATGGACCCCTCGTCGAGCGAATTCAGCTTTCATTGGGAAAACGCAGCGCTGCCAAGGGAGCGCGGCCCGTCGAGAGGGCGAAATCCTAATCAGACAACAGCAAAGCCCGCCTGGAGCAAAACCATTGTTCCAGGCGGGCTTCATATTGCGAGCGATATATGGGAATGCAGCTTAAATCAAGTCCCGCATCCCGCATACACGAGGCTTCGTATTCCGCTTCCCCAAAAATACGTCATTCAACGGTCGAATTCTTTATATTCTTTTGTTAGCATTAGTTAAGTTTGTTTCCGATAGCAAACTTAACCGTTATGAAAGGGTCGCAACGAGCGCCCTTGCAACCGACCGAAAGGCCAGCTGTGAAAAGAATCTTCTTCCTCGTTATCGCCTGGATAAGCCTCGCCCTTGGATGCATCGGCGTATTCGTTCCCCTACTGCCCACAACGCCCCTCGTGCTTTTGGCGACGTTCCTGTTCGCAAAAAGCTCGCCGCGCCTGCATGCCTGGATTTGCAAAACCCGCGTGTATGGCGCGTATGTCAAACCGTTCAAAGAGCGCGGCGGCATCACACTTGCGCGCAAACTTCAGATGCTCGGCCTTTCGTATGCCGTTATGGGTGTAAGCGCGTTTTTCATGCGCAACGTCATCGCATGGGCAGTTCTGGGCGCGATGGCCTTGTTCCTTGCGTGGCTTGTGGCCGTTCGCATTCCTACAATTTCCAACGAGGAAGCAGCCACCGCCAGCTACCCCACCGCAACAATGCGTCCGTCAGACGAAATTACGTCGATCTGAACGGGGATGCTCGACGCCACCGCACCAATGGCGCCAGCAGCACCAGCGCCATTCTGAGAACCCGCGATTGCCACTGCGCGGCGCACGGCCTGCTCAAGGCCGCCGCAGCACGGCACCTGCATGCGTGCGACGCGAACGCTTCGCACGTTGTTCTCAGCGATAATCTGCGCAAGCTTTTCGGTATAGTCTATGCCATCGAGCTTCGGGCAGCCAATAAGGCACACGCGACCCTTCAAGAAGTCTTCGTGGAAGGCGCCATAGGCGAACGCCGTGCAATCGGCAGCCACAAGCAAATCGCAGCCTTGGAAATACGGGGCATTCACAGGCGCGAGCTTTATTTGCACAGGCCAGTTCGACAGGCGTGCAGGCACGTTCACCACCGTTGAAACGCCGCCCGCAGGCGCCGGAAACGGATTTTCGAACGAAGACGCATTCGAGGCGCTGTTCACGACATGGACAGGAGCAGCTTGGCCGCTTTCCGACACCGCATCCGACTCGACTTCGCGCACAATCGTTTTCGCCATGGAACCAGGACAGCCGCCCGCGGGCATGCTTGCATGAATCTCGGCCTGTGCACGACGCATTTTCTCGGCAATCACGGCTGCCTCATCGTAGGCCGCAGCCTCGCGCTCGATGAATTCAATGGCATTTTCGGGGCACGCAGGCAAGCAATCGCCCAGCCCATCGCAATAATCGTCGCGCAAAAGGCGCGCCTTGCCACCCACCAAGCCAATCGCGCCCTCGTGGCATGCATGCACGCACAAACCGCAGCCCGTGCACTTCTCTTCGTCAATATGGATAACGCGTCGTTTCATGCGACCCCCTTCGTTATTTTCGCGAGCGCATAGTAGCACCGCGTTCGACTGGTGGCAAGGATATGCTACCTATATGATATCAATTTGAGGAAAAATACACTTACGGCATCAAGCGCAGCGGCGAAGCCAAGCATGCGCGAGCTCACGATGCCTGTCATAGCGCCATGAGGGAAGGCCGCCTTTGCTGCCGACAACGACGAGCCCCAGTCGACGACGGCCAGCCATCGCCCGCCAAGAAAAACCCGTCGCCACCGAGCCACGCCTGAAACAATCGAGCCTTCATATAGGCGAGCCGCCCATAACAATAGCAGGGCTCTAACGATTCTTACTATCTGCGCCTAAGCGGCGCCGCGAGACGTATGATAGCTTCGAACGAAATTACCCACGCGAAGGGGCCGCAATGGACGCAACAACCGTCACCCATGAAATCCAACCCGTGTTCGATAGCCGCAGCCGCGTGCTGCTGCTGGGCACCATGCCCTCGCCCGCATCGCGCGAACAGGGCTTTTACTATGGGCACCCCCAGAATCGCTTCTGGCGCGTGCTTGCCGCGATTTTCGACGAGCCGGCGCCTCGAACCATCGAGGAGAAGCGCGATATGCTGCTGCACCACCACGTTGCGCTTTGGGACGTGCTCGCATCATGCGAAATCGAGGGCGCGAGCGATGCGAGCATTCGCGACGCGCAACCGAACGACCTTGCGCGCATTTTCGACGCAGCCGATATTCGCGCCGTATTCGCCACGGGAACGAAAGCCGGCGAACTCTATCGTAAGCTCATCGAGCCCACGTTGGGCGTGCCATGCACCACGCTGCCCTCGACGAGCCCCGCGAACGCAAAAATGAAGCTCGCCGACCTGGTCGACGCCTACGGCAAAGCGCTGCTGCCGCTTCTTGGCGAAACCGAGAAGCACGTGCTGCCCGTGGCCGATGTCGTGAAGCTCGAAAAGGAAATCGCCAAAAGCGGCACGTCGCTTTCGACGCTCATGGAACGCGCCGGACGCGCACTGGCCAAGGTGGCGTTCGACGAAGCCCAAGCGACCGCTTTCCAGCACGGCTCGAGCAATGCGGCACAGCGCCAAGCCGATGCAATCAGCCACGATCCCCACGACAATCAAAATGGCAACACAGACCGCATTTCCAGCAATAGTCATACCGCCGAAGCGAGCGACCCCTCTGACGAAAACCAAGCAACGCCCCACATCGCGATTTTGTGCGGCTCGGGCAACAACGGCGGCGACGGATGGGTTGCCGCACGCGAGCTTGCGCGCGCGGGCTGCGCAGTCGATCTTGTAACGAAACGCCCGGCAGGCGAAATTTCGGCTGAACCCGCCCACGAGCAGGCGCTCTTAACGGAAGCGATTGCATCTGAACCAGCAAACACGCCACGTGCGGGCTTGCACCAAACCGCAAGCTCGTCCCAAACCGCAGCCTCGGCCCCAACCGCGCCCCAAACCACCGCCGCGCAGCATGCCGAACCCAGAGCAATCGCGATTCACGTATCACCGAGCGACGACGAGCTTGCCTGCCTGCTTGCCGCAGCCGACGTGATTGTCGATGCCATTTTGGGCACCGGCTTTTCGGGCGACTCCGTGCTCGCGCCCTATAACGCATGGATTCGCCTCGCAAACGAGCAGCGCGCACGCGGCGCGCGCATCGTTGCTGCCGACGTGCCGAGCGGCCTTTCGGCACAAACCGGCAAAGCGGCCGAGCCCTGCCTGAAAGCGCACGAAACCGTGACCATGATCGCTTCCAAACCTGGCCTCGAAACGCCGTATGCTTTCGCCTTCTGCGGCACGGTGCACGTGGCGCCGCTTGCCTACATCGAGCCTATTCTCGAAAACTGGAAGCAGCGAGAGGCCGAAAGCGATACTTTGGCCGGAAACGACGGCTTGATCGGCAGTAGTGTCGCAAAAGACGCAAACACCGCGTTCGAAGCCACAGGCGCCGGCAAGCAGCCCTCACCCAAACACGACGCCTTCCGTCGTGCCGAAACCGAAGACGACGACGGCTACGACCCCTATTCCGACCGCCCACCAACACCCGAACCGCTCTTCCAGGCCGACCCCTGGAATTAAGGGAAAGCACGGGGCGCAAAAACTCAACGAAAGGGCGAGCGCCAGCAACGCATGGAAAGCAAATGCCTCTGGGTACTTGCCCCGCTTTTCAGGTGCCGCCAACGCAACCGCTCGTCACCCCGTCCTTTCTTCGGCACCAACGGCCCAACCCCATCCACATTCCGCACCGCACAAAAAAAGAAAGCTCCTATATGGGAGCTTTCTTCATGAGTGTGCCAAATAAAGCGCGTTGTGCCTAACGATAGACCTATTCGGCGTCGTACATTGCCTTCAGCTTCAGCAGGTGCTGGTAGCGATCCATTGCGGCCTGCTCGTTGCGCTCGAACAGCTCGCCCGCGCGCTCGGGGAACTCGCGCGTGAGTCGACTGTAGCGGGCCTCATTCATCAGGAACTCGCGATAGCCTCCTGCGGGCTCCTTGCAATCGAGCACGAACTTCTTGCCCGGCGCGCCCTCGGGGTTGAAGCGGAACAGGTTCCAGTAGCCGCAGTCGACGGCCTTCTTCATCTCGGACTGGCAGTTCACCATGCCGCCCTTGATGGAGTGCATCTCACAGGGCGAGTAAGCGATGATCAGCGACGGGCCATGGTATGCCTCGGCCTCGGTGATGGCCTTGATGGTTTGGGCCGGCTTGGCGCCCATGGCGATTTGCGCCACGTACACATAGCCGTATGCCATCGCGATTTCGGCGAGCGACTTCTTCTTGACTTCCTTGCCGGCAGCAGCGAACTGCGCAACCTGACCGATATTGGAAGCCTTGGAAGCCTGGCCACCGGTGTTGGAGTACACCTCGGTGTCGAACACGAAGATGTTCACATCTTCGCCCGACGCGAGCACGTGGTCCAAACCACCGTAACCGATGTCGTACGCCCAACCGTCGCCGCCGAAGATCCAGATGGACTTCTTCGACAGGTAGGCCTTGTTCTCGAGGATTTCCTTGGCGAGCTTGGCCGCTTCGCCCTCGCCGGCAGCGATGGCGGAAAGCTTCTCGACGAGCACATCGGCGGTTTCGCGCGCGGCATGCTTGTCGCTACGAGCCTCAAGCCACGCCTGGACGGCGTCGGCAACGTCGGTCTCAACGCCAGTCGCGATGAGCTTCTCGGCGTCAGCTGCGAGCATGTTGTTCACGGCCTCGTAGCCAAGCAGCATGCCCATGCCGTGCTCGGCGTTGTCCTCGAACAGCGAGTTCGACCACGCCGGGCCATGGCCCTGCTTGTTCACCGTGTAAGGCGATGTTCCCGCAGGTCCGCCCCAAATCGAAGAACAACCCGTGGCGTTGGAGATGTACATATGGTCGCCGTAGAGCTGCGTGATAAGACGCGCGTACGACGTTTGCGCGCAACCGGCGCAGGCGCCCGAGAACTCAAGCAGCGGCTGCTTGAACTGGCTGCCGCGCAGGGTCTGGTCCTCGATCTGCGGCTTGTCGGCAACCTTGGACACGCAGTAGTCGAAAATGCTCTGCTGGGCCATTTCGCCCTCGGCGCCCACCATGGAAAGCGCGCCGGAGGGGCAAGCGCCTACGCACACGCCGCAGCCCATGCAGTCGAGCGGGGAAATCGCGAGCGTGTACTTCAGGTCTTTCGCCTTGCCTTTCATGGGCAGGACTTCCAGACCAGCAGGCGCTGCGGCGACTTCTTCGTCGGTCAGGCCGAACGGGCGAATAGTGGCATGCGGACACACGAACGAGCAGCTGTTGCACTGGGTGCACTTCTCGGCATCCCACTTGGCAACGGTGACGGAAACTCCGCGCTTTTCGTAAGCGGAAGCGCCCTGCTCGAACTGGCCATCGGCATGATTGGCGAACACCGAAACGGGCAGCGAGTCGCCAACCATGCGGCCAACAGGCTCCATGATTTCGCGAACCTGCTTCACGAGTTCGGGGCGGCCCTCGAGCTCGGTGGTGTCTTCCTTATCAGGGCAGGTGGCCCAATCGGCAGGAACGTCAATCTTCACGAATGCGGTGGCACCGGCATCGATGGCGCGGTGATTCATGTCAACGACGTCTTGACCCTTCTTCAAATACGACTTGGTAGCCGCATCCTTCATGTAGCCAATGGCCTCTTCCTGGGGGATGATATTCGCAAGAGCGAAGAACGCCGACTGCAGAATGGTGTTCGTGCGCTTGCCCATGCCAATCTCTACGGCCAGGTCAATAGCGTTGATGGTGTAGAGGTTGATGTCGTTTTGCGCAATGTAGCGCTTCGCGGCGGGGCTCAGGTGCTCGGCGAGCTCCTCGGGCGTCCATTGGCAGTTCACCATGAAGGTACCATGGGGCTTCACGTCGTACACGATCGGGAAGTCTTTCTGAATGTAGCTCGGGTTGTGACACGCCACGAAGTCGGCCTTGTTGATGTAGTACGAGCTGCGAATGGGCTCGTCGCCGAAACGCAGGTGCGAAATGGTCACGCCGCCAGTTTTCTTGGAGTCGTACTGGAAGTACGCCTGCACGTATTTCTCGGTATGGTCGCCGATGATTTTGACGGAGTTCTTGTTCGCGCCAACCGTGCCGTCGCCGCCCAAGCCCCAGAACTTGCACTCGATGGTGCCGGGCGCCGCAGTGTTCGGCGAATTCGGGTCTTCAGGAAGCGAGAGGTTGGTCACATCGTCGACAATGCCCACGGTGAACTCGCGGCGCGGAGCTTCCTTGGCGAGCTCGGTGAAAATGGCGAACACCGACGAGGGCGGCGTATCTTTGCTGCCCAGGCCATAACGGCCGCCAGTAACCAGAATGCCCGTGCGGCCTTCGCGGTTCAGGGCGTCGACCACGTCGAGGTACAAAGGCTCGCCCGTGGAGCCGGGCTCCTTCGTGCGGTCGAGCGCGGCGATTTTCTTCACAGTTTCGGGCAGGCATTCGACGAATTTCTTCGTGACGAACGGTCGATACAGGCGAACCTTCACCAGACCGACCTTCTCGCCCTTGGCGTTCAGGTAGTCGATAACTTCCTCGGCCACGTCGCAAATGCTGCCCATGGCAACAATCACGCGCTCGGCGTCGGGAGCGCCGTAGTAGTTGAACAGATCGTAGTTGGTGCCCAGCTTTTCGTTGACCTTCTTCATGTACTCTTCAACGACCGCAGGCAGCTCGTCGTAAGCCTTGTTGCAGGCCTCGCGGTTCTGGAAGAAGATGTCGCCATTCTCGTGGCTGCCGCGCATTGCGGGATGCTCGGGGTTCAAAGCATGGGCGCGGAAATCGCGAACGGCGTCGAAGTCGCACATCTCGGCCAAGTCGTCAAAGTCCCACACGGCAACCTTCTGCACCTCATGCGAAGTGCGGAAGCCGTCGAAGAAGTTGAGGAACGGAATGCGGCCCTTGATGGCGGAAAGGTGGGCGACAGCGGAAAGGTCCATGACCTCTTGCACGTTGCCCTCGGCGAGCATGGCAAAGCCGGTCTGGCGGCAAGCCATAACGTCGGAGTGGTCGCCGAAAATGTTCAGCGCGTGGGTCGAAACAGTACGGGCGCTCACATGGAAAACGCTCGGCAGCATTTCGGCCGCGATTTTGTACATGTTCGGAATCATGAGGAGCAAGCCCTGCGAAGCAGTGTAGGTCGTGGTGAGCGCGCCCGCTGCCAGCGAACCGTGCACGGCGCCGGCGGCGCCGCCTTCAGACTGCATCTCGCATACCTTCACGCGAGTGCCGAAGATATTCTTCATGCCCTGCGCCGACCACTGGTCAACAAGGTCGGCCATGGGGCTCGACGGGGTGATGGGGTAAATGCCCGCCACCTCGGTGAACGCGTAAGACACCCATGCGGCGGCGTTGTTGCCGTCCATGGATTTGAGCTGTCTCGCCATAGGTTATCTCCTCTTCCGTGCACGACCTGCGAGCCGTACAACCCCCTACTTCCAGCCGCCCTTTTGGAAAAGGGCGCTGTGTCGTAATTTAGAACAGAGGTAATAGTATCAGCGCGGGCGAGACGCTATCGACGACTAAAGCGAAACGATACGTCGACGCGCGAACGCGTTCGGTGAGCGGGATACCTAGGCGAAACAGGGGTCGCGAGCGGTTGAATAGCGGCGGTGAGTGGAAATGCTACCGAATACGTTGCCGTTCACCGGAATGCGGGCGCGTCGGGCATGCGCTTCCGCCTCGGTCAAGTCCTGCTCGCGACGAAGGCGCCACTGGCGCCTTCTGCTCGTGCGGAATCTATCGGAATCGCACGCCCGACACGCCCGCATTCCTTCCCAAACGAAAGAGCGACCATATTCAGCAAGGGGTAGTGTTCCAACTTCATCCTCGGAATTCGCGGCGGACTGGACATGCGGTTTCGCTCGATTCCGCACGTTGAAATACCCGGCGGGCATTTCAATCCCACACTTCTGCGTCCGAGCGGGCGCGTTGCCGCTCGGCAAAGCCGAGGCGGCAACTGCGAGCCAGAGCCCAATCGAAATCAAAGCATTCGGCACGCGGCCCGGGCGGACATGCGGTTCCGATAGATTCCGCACGAGCCGGAAGTCACTTAATGTGACTTCCGTGCGAGCCAGGACTTGACCGAAGCGGAACCGCATGTCCGCCCGGGCCGCTTAGGCAATTTCTTACTTATCCAATTCCTCGCGAAGAACGGGAATGAGCGATTCGAACGTCGCATCGATGGTCTTCTTTTTCAGCTCGCACTCCCAAATCACGTGCACGCGCCACCCCTGCTCTTGCAGCAAAGCGAGGTTTCGCTGGTCGCGCTCCACGTTGCGTTGGAATTTTGGCACCCAGTATTCGAGATTCTTTTTCGGCGCAGGAGGGTTGCACTTTGGGCACCGGTGCCAGAAGCAGCCATTGATGAGCAGGCACACCTTCTTGCCTGGCCACGCCACATCGGGGCGACCGGGGGCTTTCCATTGCAGGCGATAGCCACCAAACCCCGCTTCACGCAAACGCTCGCGCACAAGCAGCTCGGGCTTGGTATCTTTGCTTTTGTTGCCTTGCATGCTCGCGTGGGTGGCGGCGCTCACGTACGGGCGTTTTTCCGGAAGCGCCGCAAGTACGCAGCGCGCCTCGCGGCAACTCTCGCGCGTAAGCGAGCGGTTGTCGCGCGCTACCGACACGTACCACAAGCCCTCGCGGCTCGCCTTCTTTACGCGATGCGCACCCACGGAAAGGCCCGCGGCGATGCGTTTCGCCTGAGCCCTCGTGCG
>JABLTN010097485.1_pt1 | contig 10318 bp, 9 predicted proteins | sample 7160141 | NCBI WGS metagenome assembly JABLTN01 (sample SAMN14651226, study PRJNA627086) | human gut metagenome | isolation source: feces | host: Homo sapiens | reverse complement strand
GGAAAGCATTAGAAAATAAAGGAGAGCTAATACAAAAGAATTCTCATAAATTACAACAGTATAGTACAGATATAGATAAAACTACAAATGATATGAAGAAATTAGAGAATTCTATGAATGATATTAAATCATCTATGGCTAGTATTGATGGAGATAATCCATTAGAAGAACTAAGCAATTCATCAGATGAAGCTAATTCAACCATTTCTGATGTAGTATCTAGCTTAGTTGAATTAACAGGTGTATCTAAAATAACTGCAGCAGCAATAGCTACTGTTTTTACAAAAGGTGCAATAAGTGGAGCAATAGAATATGATAATGCAATAACTACTTTAAGAATTAGTTTAGGACTAGCTGAAGAAGAAGCAAACTCATTTTATAAAGAAATAAAAGACATTGCAGATAATGGATATTCATTAGAAGGTGCTACGGAAGCAGCAACAATATTAGAAAAGAGATTTAATTTAACTAATAAAGAAACAAAATACCTAGCTCAATCGATGGAATTATTGAATGGTATGGGGTATGACTACAATAATACTGTCAGGTTTATGACATCAGCAGTCAATGATTGGGGCATGACTCATTCTGAAGCATTAGATATGATAATAGCTGGTGAACAAACAGGTATGAATATATCTCAAGATTGGTTAGACACACTAGTAGAATATACACCTATACTATCAACTCTTGGTATAGAGGCTAAAGATGCATTCTTATTAATCGATGAGGCAATAAATGCAACTGGAATGAATACAGATCAAGCAACTGATATGGTTAAAGAATTCTTGTTAACTTTAACTGATGGATCAACTACATCAAAAGACGCATTTAAAGATTTGGGAATAAATATTGATGATTTAAAGAAACAAATTGATGATGGGTCAATAACAACTATTGATGCTATGAAGAAAGTATCTCAAGCTATAATGGATGTTGGTGACGATACAGAAAGAGCTAGATTACTTCAGGAAATATTTAAAGGTACTGTTGAGTATGGCTCTGAGGGCGTAATACAGGCCTGGGCTAATTTAGGTGATGAAGTCATAAATACTTCAGGTGCCATGGATGAAGCAAAACAAGCATATGAAGAATCTTATGCAGCTATGCAACAAGACTTATCTAATTCTTGGAAAGAACTGTCTCAAACGATAGGAAGTAAAGTATTGCCTAAGCTGACTGATGTAATGGAATTTACTAATAATACAATAAAAATATTATCATTTTTACCTAGTGCTTTTACTTACCTGGGAAATGATATAGCCAATGTATTTGAAGGTATGAGAGGTAAATTCTATGAATTTATACTTGGCGTAGGAAGTGGAATGGCTGATTTTGCAGATACAATAGGTATGGATGAAATGGCTGATTCTTTGAGGGAATGGGGAAAGTCTATAGATGAGGAACATAAAGCATTATCCCAAAGAATTAAAGAACGTAATGAAGAAAATGAGAGGCTAAATACTGAGTTTTCAGAGTATTTAAATGATATATGGGGAACAGTAGGAGATAATATACCTTCTGAATTAAAGACTAAATTTACTGTTGATACTACTGATGTTGAAAGTAAGATAGAATCATTTAAAAATTTAACTTTAGAAGAAAAGACTATGGTTTTAAATTGCAATGATATACCTGCTAAAGAAAGAATAAATTACTTTAATTCATTAAGTATAGAAGATAAACAAGCATTAATAGATGCAGATCCTAGTGGTGCATTAGGTGTTATGGCTCTTTGGGACTCATTAAGTCCAGATCAAAAGACAGCAATAATTAATGGTGATGCTACTTTAGCAATGAATTGTATATCAACGTGGAATTCATTAGACCCTGAAGAGAAGACTGCTGTATTAAAAGGTAATAATAGCCATGCTATAAGTGCCATAAATAGAGTAAATAGTTCAAAAACACCTGATAAGAATACTAGTATTAATGCAAAAGACAACGCATCATCAGTAATAGATACAGTAAATGATAAAAAGGTAAAAAATAAAAGTTTTACAATAACTGGAGTATTTAAGACAATAGGTAACGCTGTAAGTAGTTTTTTTGGAGGTAAAGGTAGTAAATCAGCATACACTAATCAAGTAAAATCTATCCAATCCGAATATTCAGTGTCGAGTACACTTTTATCAGAAAATGCTAATTCTAACCCTCTTGAAAATCAAGGGACTAATTCATCTAGTTTGCCGAATCCTTTATCTAGAGCAACTCAAAAAACACCTATTGCTAATAAAGGTTATAACATTGATGATTCTATAAAATATAACATAGAAATGTTGACAGAGTTAGAAAACCGTATAAAGGTGGTTACTAACTCATTAAGTGCATTAGATACTAAAATGGAACAGGCAGTAGGTTCTGAAAAAATTAAATATCTTCAAGAACAAAATAAGTTATACGAGGAACAAAAGAAAATACAAAAGGAACTTGAAGATACATTAAATAAACAACGTAATTATTATAAAAGTGTACTTAATTCTAAAGGGTTTAATTTTACATCTGATGGAAACTTCACTAACTATGAAGAAAAGTTAGCATCAATGGAAAAACACGTTGAGTCATTAGAAAAGAGTGCTAAATCCGCACAGGATGCTTTAAGTAAAGTAGATTCAAACAGTAAGAATAAAAGTTCATTAGAGAAGAAGGCAGAAGCAGCACAAAGTAAATATGAAACTGAAAAAGATAAACTTGATGAGGTTAAGAAATATTTACAAGCATATATAGATGTTCAAATGACTGAACTCCCTAAATGTAAAGAAGAGTGGGATAAACTTAATAATTCAATTGTTGAAAATAATAATGAAATTAAGAAACTTGAGCGTGAAAAATGGACTTTAAATATTGAATCTCAATGGACTGTATTAAATCAAGATTTAGATAAGATAAATAACCAACTTGAAATGATAGATGTGCTTATGAAAAATGCTTTTGGTAATGATAAGTCAAAATTAATTGCAGAAAAAATAGATTTACTAAAAAAACAGAAATCAGAACTTGCAGAAAACTTATCTTACTTAAAAGGCATACAATCTGAATTAAATAAAAAATTAACTGGTTATGGTTTTAAATTTGATGCCAATGGAAATATATCAAACTATGTTGACCAATTAAATAAACTTAAAGAGACTTCTACTGAATTTGATGATGCTAAAAAATTAGTGGATGCATATCTTGACTTATTCTTAGATAAAATACCAGACGCTGAAAAGGAAATAGTAGGATTACAAAATGCTATCAAGGATTCTTATAAAGATCAACTCGAAATTACCAAAAATATTGAATCAAAAATAACTGAGGTTTATAAAAAACAATTAGAAGAACGTAAAAAACTTATAGATGAAGAACTAAAGGCAAGAGTAGATTTACTCGAAAAAGAAAAGAAAGCATATAATGATGCAAGAAAAGAAGCAGATTATAATAAAGACTATAACAAGCAGATGGAAACAATTGCAGACTTAGAGAAACAAATAGATATACTTTCTAGGGATAATTCTTTAAGTGGTCAAAAGAAACTTCAAGAACTTATGAAACAACTTGCTGATGAACAGGAAAAATTACAAGAAATGGTTCAAGACAAGATGGACGAACAAGTAAATGATATGTTCGATAAGGAATCTGATAGATTAGAGCAAGAAGCCGACAAGGTTAAGGAAAACCTTGATGATAAGTATTCAGATGAAAAACTACAACAAATAGTAAAAGATACTTTATCATCTGGAATTTTTGTAGGTGTCAATGGGGAAATTCAGGAATTACAATCTGCTTTACTAAACTTTACTGATAAATTTGGAGATGGCTTAAGTATAACTGGTGATTTGATTAAAAGTGAGCTAATTAGTAACTTAGAGGTTGCAATAGATACATTTAAAGATTTAGATAGAATTATGAGTAACCTTGATTTAGGTAAATATAATAATTCTATAAATTTAGATTATTCATCGGTGAAATTCAATCCACCTTCAAATGAAGGATATATTAAAAATGATAATACAAAAAATATTACAGTTAATATGAATAAACCCTTAATAGAAGTATCTGGCAATGTTGACCATGATGTTGTAAAAGACTTAGAAAAAGCAGCAATTAAAATTAAAAATGATATTATTAGTGAATTAGCAAGAAGTGTGATATAAAATACATATTTTAATGAGTTTGCAAATTTATTAAACTGGCCTATAGTATTCCGAAATGGAATATTGTAGGCATTATTTTTTTATGATTAAACAAGATATTACAAGATATGACAATGATATTATATATAATAAATAGTGATACAATATATTTTGAGGGGGTATTATTGTGAAAGAGTATGAAAATGGGAATAATGGTATTGATAGTGAGGTAGATGCTGATCTTAAAGAGATTAAAAATGAAAGTACAGAAGATAATGATCAACTAAGATTACAAAGGCCTAAAAAGAATATCGATATTAAAAGATTACTAAAGAAGACTGCATTTCTTATAGCAGGAATAGTAATAGGGTTTATACTTGGTGTAATCGGTTCAGTAGGTGTTTCTGATGAATATGAAAATACAATTAATGAACTTACAACTAAAAATGAAGAGCAAAGTAGCATTATTCAGGATAAAGATGAAGAGATTGAAACTCTTAAAAATAAGGTTGCTGATGCAGAACCTTGGTTTGCTATGAAAGAAGACGAACAAAAAGCTATTGAAGAAGAGAATGCACGAAAAGCTGAAGAAGAGAGAAAGGCAGCTGAGGCTAAGAAAGAGGAAGAAAGAAAAGCCGCTGAGGCTAAAGAAAAACAAGGGTATAATACAGGTATAACTTATAAGCAACTAGCTAGAACTCCAGACGACTATGTTGGAGAAAAAGTTAAATTTAAAGGAAAAGTAGTACAAGTAATGGAAGGCGATGGCGAAACTCAGATACGTTTAGCCGTAGATGGAAACTATGACAATATTATATATGGTGCTTATGATAGCTCAATAGTATTAGAAGATGATTATATTACAATAATGGGTGTCAGCGGAGGATTACTAACTTATACATCTACAATGGGAGGAGATATAACTATTCCATCTGTACTAGTTCAAAAAATAGATATGTAAATACTAAGGCTATAGGTAAATTCAATAATGAAAACCTATAGCCTTTTCTTATATAAATTTAATAATATTTGAGTATGTAAATTCTACATAACTAGTTACTATAATACGTTTGAAGACTAATTTAAATATATCTTAAGCTATTTCCTCAACGTGACAAATAAAATCAACTAGTATGTTCCTATCATCCCAACTGTTATCCATTCTTAATGTTATATTCAATTCTTCGTGTACACTAATATTAGGATCTGTACATACATAATATTCACTAATATTAACTAATGTACCTTCCAAATCACCATAAAAATCATCTGCCAATCTATATTTTTTTCCTAATTCTAATTCCACTTCATTAACAAATTCATTGTTTATTACTATACTTCTCATTTGTATTCCCCCTTAAATTTATCAATTGTTTTAAGGCTACACATATGATATAATCTAATTGAAGGTTAGGGTTTATACCATTGTGTGTAGGCTCTTTTTTATTTAAATATTTTAAATATATCCCATATGCTAAATGTTGTTTTATTATAAACTTTATTATAGGCGGCTTTTTTAGGATTTTTAATCCATCCCATTCCTTTCTTACCATAACCAGGTATTATAGCTTTCTTGACAGCTCTTTTAGCTTTTCCTGTAGTCCGAGCTTTAAATGATTTCTTGACACTTGGCTTTCTTAATCCATATTTCATATTAATCTCCTTTCTATATTTATTTGAGGTGTGATTCTCCCTACTCAATAGAGCAGGGACTAAATTTACTTCTTCTTGATGATAATCTTGTCTTCATCTAGTTCAACAATTACATCACGCTCTTCAGGTGTTATACCTAACTGCTTGATATATGTTATCGGTAGAGTTAACCTAGTAGTTGTACTACCACTTCCACCTTTACCAAAGATTATCTTAAGACTTCTTGTGTCTTTCAACTCATTCACCTCAATATGCTTTTCTTAATTATATAATAGTACAACTATGACGATACGTCAATTATATAAAATAATTTTTACATAAATATTTCTTCTCTTTCAATATTATTAATAGATAATATTTCAACTCCTAAAATTTTCACATTTAGTTTTTCAAATTCATTGAAACTGTCATCATAGTATGAATCAATTAAAATACCCTCGGCCATATCGATAAGATTTTTTAATATGAATAAATATTCTTCTGAGGGATTAAGCTTAGATTCTGGGCAAAAATGAAATCTCTTATCATGAAATTCAATTGATTTTTTAGCTTTATCACAATTATCTAAAAATGTTATTTTGTAATGTATATCACATATTAAATCTATAAAAGCTGGTTTCATATTATATCTCCTTATGTTTTATTGATATTATCTTAAACTTATCAAAACTATACCAACATTATACCAATGTTTTTATTTAAAATAGATATTATACTAATTTATAACAGTATTATACCCAAAGTGTTGGTATAAATTTAATTTAAAATATACAAGCACAAAATATAGAAATCTCCATACAATGTATTAACAAGTAAATAAAACATCATCAGAAAGTAAGAAGTATATGCAGAAAGGAGGACATATGTCTAAAAAACAATCTCTTAAATTGTCTATATCATTTAAAGAAAATATTAGAGACCTAGAAATATATAATTTTCTGACTGAGAATATAAAATATGAGATGGGAATATCTACTTATATAAAGATGCTAATTAAAGATGATATGGATAAAAGAAAGGAAAATAAGTGAATGTAAAAGAGCCACAGGACTGGTACTCCATATGGCTCAAATGAAAACAAGGAATTATAAAAATATAATTCGATATATAATTCTACATTAATATTTATATTCCTTTAAAAGTATTAAAATTTTAGGCAGATATTATTGAAAATAGAGTATTAGTAGTAAATTATCAAGAGAGAGAATTATACGGATTAAAAGAAAATTTTTTGAATTACATCTAAGCCAAGTGCGGCAGCGAACCAATATACATAAGAAGGAATCATATAAAAGCACCTCCGATTAAATGTTATGAAATTATTATTTGTAAATTAGGAGGAGATATTCATGTTAGTAAAAATAAATGAAGTAAAAACATATACTTTTGAAGAATTTAGAGAAATACAAGAAAATAGAGGATTAATTAATAAATTAAATTTAATTGAAAAATCAATAGATCATATTAAAAAGAATAGACATATGTACCTTAAATTAGTATTCTTAATAGCTATAACAATTGATAAAGGAACATTAACTGTATTTGCATCAGGTTCACTTGAAAGCAATTTAATGAATAAGGCTACATTCATAATAGATAAACTTATACTACTTGCTAAATATGGATGCATGGGTATGGGATTAAAAGATATGGTCATATGTTTATTAAATGGTGGGAATATGAAAGAAGCATCATTTGCAGGCATTCAATATTGGTTGGGGTACTTATTCTTACAATTCTACCCTCAATTATATGCGTAGGAGGGTTTTGAGATGGATACTATACAAAATTTTATGAATACAATTGAATCTATACAAAACTTCAGTATAACTAACTGGATAGGAGGGTTACTAAAAGAATTATTACAAAGCACAATGTACGTTAGTGCCGAGGTATGTATTATAGCAGGACTTATAGGAGCAATATTATTTATATTCGGTTGGAAGAAGTGTAGAAGTGTACCCTTTGTATCTTATGCAATATATTTAATTATTCAAATAATAGGGGGTGTACTTCTTGGTTAAATATAAGTCCATTAAGTTGAGTGAGTATTTTGAGATTAGAAAAGAGGAATATATAACATATCAATTAATACCAACTAAATCGAATAAGAACAATGGTACGGATAATATAGCATCACTAATTAATAAAATGTTTATAAAAGCTGATTCATTAGTAAAAAAAGAAGATAAGAAGTTAGTAATACACACATATCTAAAAGCTAGTTATTATATTCATATCACAAAAGAAGAAGTTCAATTCTTTTTTATAATACCTAAGATACACTCAATGAAGTTTAGAACTAAGTTTAAAGAGACATGGAAATACATTGAGGTTAAAGAGGTAGACAAAATTCCAATTGATATTAATACTTGTAGCAAATATCAACTAAATTATACTCAAGATGATGTCCTTAGTCTTAATGTAGATAAGAGAAATAATGATCTCTTGAATGCCAATATGGCTATAGTAGATATATTAGAAAATGGTGATGTAGTCGGTATTCTATACAATTTTATTCCAACCGGTGAGCGTGAAAATAATTATTTTAAAAAAACTTACAAAGAAAATATTAGTAAGTATAAGGATGGATATACATTAAAGAAAAGTAAAACAATATTAGACTTTGGATCAATAGCACTTAAATTTTTAATAGAATATATTGAAGATTTTTTAGGCAGCATACAAAAGGAAAAAAGAGCAAATAGAGAGATATTTGTTTGTGCTAAGAAAGATATATCAAATAGTACGAAAAGAAAAGCTAATAAATCAATTTGTAAAAGCCAAACTTTAGTTATTTCAAAAAGTAAGGACAAAAAGAAGGAGAAAGATTTAGGTATAAGTTTATGCAACAGTTTTAAGAGTATATCTGAAGATAATGAATTAACATATAAAGAAATTAAGAAAGATATTGATATAATGCGACCTATTATAAATAATGTGTCTATAAATAAAACTACAGTAGAAGAGTGTCAAAGCTTTATATCATTACCAGGACGTGAATTAATTGAACAATATAATATGATAGAACATAATAAAATTATCGATAATCCAGTTCCTAAATGTTTACAAAATGGTGATATGTTTATAGGATTAGTTAATTATAAAGAAGAAGTGTATAAGGCATATTTTAGTATGCACAAAGAGTTTCAAAATTTAGAAAGAGTTTTAATAGGTTCTAAAGGTAGTGGGAAGTCATATAAGATGATGAAAATGGCTCACAATGCAATTGAGTTAGGTAATGGAGTAGTTGTTATTGATATTATAGGAGATTGTAAATTATCTAAATCTATAGCTAATAAAACTCCTAAAGATAAGCTTGTTAGAATACGTTGTAATAACTTTGATGATATTCAAGCATATGTATATAATGAAATACCTATTAATGAGAATATGACACCTTATCAAATAGTATCTAATGCAATTCAACGTACACAACAGCTACAAGTATTAATAGATGCAATAAATGATGATAATAGCAAATTATCTAGTAGAATGATAAAGTTTTTATTTGCAGCAGGTGCAGTTGTCTATAGTTCTAAGCATAATGCTAGTTTATCAGATGTATTAGAGTGTTTAGAGTATCATGAAACTAGACATAATTTTATAGATCTATTAAGTCCTGAATTATCTAAGTTGTTAGAAAAGAGAATTAACAAACTTAAAGAACTTGATGATACAGATAAAAATGGCAAAGTTAAAGGTACTAAAGATTCAAAAATTGAGGGGATATTAGATAGAACTGCATTATTAGAAATGAGTTCACATACTGAAGTAGCATTAAATAAAACTTGCGATGAAAATATTAATTTTGTTGATGCTATTAGAGATAATAAAGTTATTCTAATAGAAATACCTGAGCAAGAATTTCCTTCACAGATGATTAGAAATATAATGGCAACATTCTACTTATCCAAAGTATGGTTGGCTAAAATTTTGTTAGATAAAGAATATTATCAACCAACTACAGAGCTACTATTTGATGAATTCTATAAATGTCCTAATTGTCAATTGTTATTTGAAATAATATTTGCTGAGGCTAGAAAATATAAACTTATATCAACTGTAGCTATACATGCATTAGGTCAATTATCTTCTAAATGTAGAATGACACTCAAAGCTGGTGGAGCATCTTATATGTTATTAGCAGGAGCAGATATTCAAGCATATAGAGAACTTCATACACAATTTGAAAAATATGGATATGATGAACAAGCATTCCAGGACTTAGAGACATATAGCGCCTTATGTTTAATTAAAAATGAAGAAACTAATTATAGTGCATTTGTTGCTAAACTACCTGCTTAATAGTGGGTAGTTTTTATTATATTTAGTTTATGTTTTAAAGTGATGTTGAAAATGATATAATAAAATTTGTTACACAATTGTTATATAATACGAAGAAAAGAAGGAGGAGAGTATAGTGGATAAAATTATACTACGTGGTATAATTGGAATGATAATTTTTTATATAGTAAATCAATTCATAATGTATCCAATAGGTGAACTTATATTTTGGGGAGATGCATTTACTGTATCCTATCATTTAT
>JABLTN010086362.1_pt1 | contig 10354 bp, 10 predicted proteins | sample 7160141 | NCBI WGS metagenome assembly JABLTN01 (sample SAMN14651226, study PRJNA627086) | human gut metagenome | isolation source: feces | host: Homo sapiens | reverse complement strand
TTAGTTTTAAAGGAAGAAACCCCATGGTATCAAAAGAGTTTTTTGAATTTATATCGTCACACTGCGGGAACGTAGTTGCATGGCTACTGGTTTTACTGCCATTTTTTCATCTGACTTTTATAATTGGTCGATTTATTTGCTATTTATTTCGAGAGTATAAAATTGTATCACAGGTGATAGGGCATGATAGCGATACACCTCTTTGGATGGTAGCTTTTGAGCTATCCTGTATGGATATTTACCCAAGCATTATGCTATATGCTCTGCTTTCTATGTTTTACTTTGATGTTAAACTCGGTGCAATACTGACAATGGTTTCGGTAATTGTATTTTTAATTTTCCTACTTGATAAAGCCGTAACAGCGAAAAAGGATGTCGGGTTTTATGTGAGTTTCCTTATAATAGGAATGGTAGTCGCGACGGGAATTCTTTATCACTTTTTTGGTTCATAATTTTCATCAATGCGATTGAGTATATCCGCAACAGGTATAGTAGCTCTAAACGAACAATGAGGGCAAGTAAATTCCATGCCAAAGTTTTTGCCGTCTTTGATTTTTAGTGGAGTTCGAAAAGTTGTTTTGCAATGTGGGCATGGTAATGCCTTTATTTTATAGGATTTTTTTCGATCTCTACTGTAAATACATGCACCTAGATGCCGTGCTTTATGTAACGTAATTACGTTCCGAAAAGCTGAAAAACTTACAGCTCCAAAACAAATTATAGCTATCAGTTCTGCGATTAAGAAGTAGTAGGGAGCTGTATTGTGCTCAATAAAAGCCTCATATAGTATTTTCCCAAGTTTTAAAACTGCGTTTTCACCTAATCGGTTAAAAAGAAAATCCACAATAGTGACACCAGAAGCTACTGCTCCCAAAACAGCAAAAATTTCCTCACGTTTCATAAAGTTAGTAGACTTCCCTTTTTCAATTACATCGCTTGCGCGATATTGTCGAGAACCATTGTCATTTGAAATAGCGGTATTTATAACGATTTGTCCTGAATTTTTAATGTTGTTTAAGTCGTTTTTAATTTGATTTTTCATGTTTTACCTCGACCCCTACAATCATAGTATTTTGAAGAATTATCATAGATATTGTAGCGCACTCGAGTTTATAAATCAATATATATTTAAGAAGCCCATGCAGAGCGAAAAAGCCTACTATCTCACTTCAATCTCCCGGATAGCAGGTTTTTTTAATGCAGGAAGACCGGTCGCAACCCCGGCGGGGCAACCTGTAAATTCAAAAGAAAGGATGAGCAAATGCAAAAAAGAAAAAAACTCGTCGTGATCGGCACACTGCTTATCGTGTTGGTCGCCGGTGGTATTGTATGGCAGGTCGTCGATGTCAATCGCACCGGGCGTTCGCCGGTATCAGCTCTATTTAAAAATGAAGGACAAGAAGCTTCTTCCAATGAACCGTCAGCTGATCCCGTTACAATCGTCTTGCGTGAGGAAGTGCCGACGCCAACACCATCTCCTACCCCATCGCCAACACCTACTTCGGCTCCAACACCGACGTCGACACCTACTTCTGCACCGGCAGAATCGTCAAAAACCGGAAGTACTTCCGGTTTTTCGACTGAAAGTCGGCCATCGGGTTCGCAAGCAGGCAATCAAAACACTGCTGAAGAACCCAAAACAACGCCAAAACCAACGCCAAAGGTCACGCCTACGCCTCGGCCGCAGGTCATTGAGGCAACGCCGGAACCCACTCCCGTCCCGGAGGTGCAAAACATCTCGCTTGATACATACAGCATCGATATTTTGCCCGGAGACAGCTGGCGCATCAACATTGCCGCAGCACCTAGTGATTTTTACAGCATGGGCGCGCAGTGGGTGTGCAGCAACTCCGCTGTTGTCTCTCTCTCAGGTTCCGATACTTCCGGCGTCACCATCACGGCCGTAAGCACAGGCTCGGCCACCGTCACCGTGTATAGCCGCAGCACCGGTCAATCCGCAAGCTGCACCGTCAACGTAAATTAAGAAAAGAGGTAACTTTATGAACATCTTAAATCAGCTCTATTTTCTCGCTATTTCACATTTACCGGCATCCACCGTCGCCACGATCTCCGGTGCACTCGAAAGTGCTTTTAACAACAATGTTAAGCCGGAAATGAAAGCTATTGGAAATATTATCATGTATATTATCTCCGGCGTGCTCATCATCGCGTTCGTCGTGAAAGGCGTTTTCGTGTGGAGAGACTATCGTCATAACGGCGGAGAAATTCAATGGAACGTACTGCTCGTTCTGTTTATTTGCCTTGTGGTTGTTGTTTCCGCGCCCTCGTGGATGTGGAGCGTCATTGGGTGGTGATGACCTATGTTTGCAAGTTCATCGCTCGAGGAAGTTTATCACTATGTGTACTATCAGCTCACCTCTGTTGCCCTCACTATGCTCGATGATGTAAACGGACTATCCATCAACTTCTTCAGCAACGAATTCATACAAGCTATTGTGAATTTCTTTACCCTGTTTGCTTGGGGGTTGGGATTGACCGGCGCAGCCATTGCTATAATGGACTTTGCCGTTTCCTATCAGACCGGTGGAGGCGGCAGCTTTACCGGAACCGGCATGAACATGCTGCGACTTTTAGTCGCCCTGCTCACCTTTTCGAGTATTCCTATATTGCTGTTTCAAACAAGCATGGATATTTACGGCACGGTGCGCAGCGTGGTCGTCGGATCAATGGACGGCGCAACCGTCAGCATAACCGATTTGGTCAAAGGCGCTGTGCAAAGTATGTTTAAATCTGTTTATGGCACACTGCCACCGGTTAAAATCGCAAACGGAATTTGGGAATTCCTCAAAAAGCTTACAGACGGCTTCCAAGCCACCGATCCCGCCGATGCCGCACTTTCCTCAAATGCCGACTGGTGGGCGCTTATTCAGCTTATCATTCTGGTGTGGGCAATCTTCAAGATTTTCTTTTCCAACCTCAAACGCGGCGGCATCCTTCTCGTGCAAATTTGTGTAGGATCAATGCACATGCTTGCGCTTGCACGCGGATATACCGACGGCTTCGGAAGTTGGTGCAAACAGGTTGCAGCTTTGTGCTTTACTGCTTTTGTGCAAAACCTGCTCTATCTGCTCGCCATTATCATGATGCAGGATGCAGCCTCCTCAAGCCTGTATTTTTCGCTCGGCCTGCTGCTTGTTGCTGCCGAAGTACCGCGCATTGCGCAAATGTTCGGTCTCGATACTTCCGCAAGGGTCTCACTCGGCAACGCTGCACACAACGTCTCCTCCGTGGTGTCGTTGGTCAAGCAATTCGCATAAGGAGAAAACATATGAACGACGATCAAAACTATTTTTTCTACCCGGAAAATCTCAGTGAAAAGGCATTGTTTTTCGGTTGGACGGGTATAAACCTTGTTATCATCGCAGTGGGGCTTGTGCTCTCTACCCTTATCTTTTTCTTCTCTTTTGTCTGGGTTCCGCTGTTGATAACCCTGCTGTATATGGTGTTGACTTTTACAACCGACAATCAATCACTGCTTAAAGTCATACAGAGATATATCAACTATCTGTTTTTAGACCAGCTCGAGTACTTCTGGAGCGAGCCTAAATATTAAATTGGAGCAAAAAATGAAATCAAACAAGAAAAACGACAAAAAGGAATCGGCAACGCAACAACTGCTGAATCTGAAGCAATTTGTACCCCTCCAAATCGGAGATAACGGTGCGGTAGCCATTGAAGGTGAAGACGGTATGCTGTACACCTACATTATGCTGCGGCCGGACAACATCTCTGTTCTTGGTCGCAGTGAGGTACTTGCAAAAATCCGCAACCTTCAAAATATCCTTTCAGATGTTGCCGAGCTGCAAATGCTGTGCATGTCCTCGGCGCAAAATTACGAGGATAACAAGCGTTACTACCGACATCTCGCAGAAACCACCGAATCCCCCATGGTAAAGCAGCTCTGCTTGCAAGAAATCGCTTATCTGGATGAAATCAACATCGCGATGAGCACAAGCCGCGAGTTTGCAATGATCCTGCGTCACCGTGCAGATCGTCTGGATGACGCTCGGCGCAGCATTATGCAAACCCTTAATCTCATCCGCGAACACCAGTTTCACGCTCGCATCGCAACAAAAGACAGCTTCAAGCGTCTGCTTGCTATTTACTACGTTGGAGACATTTACACAGAGCATGTTCCCGATTTTGACGGAATGCAATATATGGAGGTCAACAATGCCACTGTTTAAGAAAAAGGCTGAAATGCCTACACCGGAGGAAATTGAAGCAGGCAAAGTCAAATCCTACAAAGATTTAATCGCGCCCTCTGTAGTCTCCTTCAGACGTTCGCCGGGGTATTACATTCTCGGCAATACGTATCGCTGCGTTTGGGCAATCCGTTCATACGCAGAAACCGTTGAAAAAGATTCACCGGAAATTGCTTTGCTGCGCGAGCTCGGTGAATCTGACGGTATAACGCTGCATATCTACACACGTCATATGCCGACCGTAGAGCGCGATGAGATCTTTCACCGTGCCCAAAACCGCACAAATATGCAAAAACGCTCATCCTACAAGCTGCATGAACAGATTGAAGCCGATGAGCAGCTTACTACGCTTTCCCGCATGATTCGCGAAACACAGCGCACGAAAGAAACTTTTGTGTACTGCGCCGTTTTCATTGAACTGATTGCAGACAGCCTCGAGCGTTTACAATCGAAGCAGATCGAAACGCAAAGCATCCTAACGCACCATAAAATCTTAGTGGATAAGCTATACCTACGGCAGCTTCAAGGCTTTGAAAGCGTTAAGCCCAACGGCAAGAACGCTTTCGGCACAGAATTTGAGCGTGTTTTCCCAGCAAGCAGCGTTGCAAATCTGTTTCCTTTCTCCTACTCCGGCAAGAATGACAAAAACGGCTTTTATATCGGCCGTGACCAGAACGGCAGCAACATCATTGTAGATTTTGACCGGCGCGCCGAAGACAAAACCAACGGACATATCCTAATCCTCGGCAACTCCGGCGAGGGCAAATCTTACTTGATGAAGCTCATCATCACAAACGTCATCATGGCAGGCAAAAAAGTATATATCCTCGACCCGGACAACGAATATGGAGAGTTGGTTAAAAACCTCGGCGGTACGTATCTGGATATGATGGACAGCAAATACTACATCAACGTGCTCGAGCCGAAAACATGGATTGACCCGACGCAGGAAATCAATGAATTTGATGACTCCCCGGAAGCCTTTAAAAAGCAAAATCGCCTTTCACAGCACATCGCCTATCTGCGGGACTTCTTTTCCGTTTATCAGGACTTTTCCAGTGCGCAGCTCGACATCATCGAGATCATGTTAGAGGAAACCTATAAACGTCGCGGCATCACACCCCGCACGGACTTCACAAAGCTGACCTCTGAGGATTACCCGATTTTGAGCGACCTCTACCGCGTCATCGAAGAAAAGCTCGAAAGCTATGATGAAGAAGCCGCACTTGCCGCTAAAGCCGGTCATCCCGTTATGTACAGCCTCGAAATGCTCAAATCCGTCGGTCTCGGCCTGCGCGGTATTTGCATCGGCGCTATGTCTCGATACTTTAACGGGCACACCAACATACCGAATTCAAACTTTATCGATTTCTGCGTCAAAGATGCACTCACCACAAACGACAATCTGAAGAACGCTATGTTCCTGAATATCTTCTCCTATATGAGCCACAAATTCCTGACCGAAGGCAGCTGCGACCTCTTTGTTGATGAGCTTCACGAGTTCGTGAAAAACCGTCTGGCAATCACCTACATCAACAGCTTCATGAAGCGTGGCAGAAAGAAGGAATCCGGCGTTTGCATCGGTTCGCAAAACGTGGAAGATCTTCTGAACCCGAGCGTTATCACATACACAAAACCGCTCATGTCTATTCCGACCCACAGCTTTCTGTTTCACCCCGGTGCAAACTGCGATATTTCGGAGTTTCAGCGCACAATAAACGTGCAGCCGTGGGAATATGAGATCATCCAGACACCGAACCGAGGACATTGCCTCTATAAATGCGGTGCGGAGCGCTATCATCTCTCCGTCCGCGCCCCGGAGCACAAATCTGCACTGTTCGGTAACGCCGGTGGACGCTAAAAAGCGGAAGTACTTCCGCTTTTTATATTGAAATCTCGGTAAAATCGAGCAGTCATCTGACTGCTCTTTTTATTTCTATACAAGGAGATGAATGCCTATGGACGGAGCACGTCTTATTCTAAACGCAAGATACTTTCATATTGCCCAGACCGGTGAAAAAGCCACAAAGTACGCCTTTGTCGCCGAAGCCGCAGCCGGACTGGTGAACTACATTGCGACGCGTGAATCCGTCATTTATAACTACGATGAGCATTATAAGGAAGTGAGTGCCACAGAAGCACAGCGCGAAGCTATAAATCAATTTCTTGAGGTATCTCCTGACCTCGAGCTTTCGCGCGAATTCAAAGCCTACGCTGAAGACCGCAGCGCCGCAAACGCCAGCGCTCTGATCTCACGTGCCGCACAATATGTCTACGGCATGACAGCAGAAGGTGACGTTAAGCCCTCGGCCCCGGCCACACGTGCTCAGCGAGAACGCATACAGGAGTTTGTAAACAAAGTACCGGCCATCCGTCAAACACCGGAATACAGCGACTACAAGGCATCCCCTACGCGTGAAAACGCAAGCGAAGTACTCTCTCATGCACTCGAAGTCGGTCTCGCTAATTCTGCCGACCCCGAAACGCTTGAAATCATGCTCAACTACATTGCAGAGCGTCCGGGCGTCGTCCATAACGAAGGCAAAGTGCACGGACTCTTTACCGTAAACGGTGCAGCTGACCTCGCTGCCGAAAAGGAGGCTATTGCCGCACATACCGGCAATATTTACAGCATGGTCTTCTCTTTACGGCGCGAAGATGCAGACCGCCTCGGGTATGACCGACAGGATGCCTGGTCTCAGTTGTTCGCCATTAAGGCGGACAAAATCGCCCAAGCGCTGCGTGTGCCGACCTCTAAGCTGCACTGGGTTGCTGCCGTGCACAACACAAAGCATCACCCGCACGCACACTTTATTGCGTACAGCACTGAACAAAAATCCCGCATATACCTTTCCGAAGATGCCATCGAGCAGCTGAAATCTGAATTTGTTTCGGAGATTTTCGCTGAAGAACGCCATCAGATTTTTGCCCCACGTGAAGAAGCACGTCAACAGCTTGAAGACCGATTGGAGACCTTGTTCACACAGCTCGAGCATAACAGCAATGCTGCCGTTACCGATCTACTCTTGCCGGAAAAGCTTGCAGCGTTACGCAAGTCCATTGAAAGTGCATCCGGTCGGCATGTGTATAAATATCTGCCAAAAGACACTAAAGCTATGGTAGATAAACTGCTCGATGAGATCAGTGAAGTTCCGGAAATTAAAGAGCTGCTTACAGAGTACAACAAGTATCAACAGCAGCTCGAAGCTTATTATAAGACGCCGGACGAGCTTAAGCCCTTATCTGCCGCGACCACGCGCAGCAACTTGTATCCTTTGAAAAATCTCGTCGTACAGTATGCCTTGCAGTTCGAACCTTCACCCCCATTGACTCCCAAAACTGAAAATTCATCTGCAAAAACCGGAAGTACTTCCGGTTTTTCTTATTCTGATGCGTTGGATGAGCCTGAAAATGCACAAATGAATGAACCGTTCAAAGCGACATGGAAAACCAATGACATACGCAGTTGGAGGGATAACATGAAAGTTCAAAGTTCTTCGCCGCCGTATGACGGAACAGCCGAAGAAAAATACCGGTATGCCCAGTACCTGCGTTACGATGAAAAATGTCCGCAAGACGCTATCCTGTGGTACAACCTTGCGGAGCAGCTCGGTCACACCGAAGCCGCCTATCAGTTAGCGCAATATTATTTGAAAAAGGGCGAAGATCAAGACGTTGAACTCGGTAACTATTATTTGCTAAAAGCCAAACTCGGGTTTGAAGATACCCTGTTAGATAGCGTCAACGCCATGCAGCTTCAAGCAATCTCGGCTGGCAACACCTATGCAGATGCCATTGCCGATTTTGGGCCACTGGAAGCTGAAGAAAAGAAGCAGCAGCGCGCCATTAGCAGAGCCGCTTATTTCCTCGGCCGTATTTACACAACCGGCATTGAAATCGCAAACATAGACGGCATAGAGTCGGAAGATCTTCCCGCACTGCAAGTCGCGACTGATCCGCATAAAGCAGCAGCTTATTTTGAGTTTGCTTATAGAAGTGGGTATAAGCACGCCGCCTATTATCTCGGCAATTTGTATTTCCACGGTAAGCTCTCCCCTGCCGACAAACCGGATTATGAACGTGCCGCCGGTTGGTATATGGCCAATACTGAAAACCCCTATTGCCAATTTGCACTCGCAAAAATGATTGAACACGGGCAAGGCTTTACGCCGAATGTTGAAACCGCCGAAACACTTTACCGTAAGTGCTTAAACGCAAATGATTATTTAACTGCCGAATCCTCTTACGCCATAGCGCAGATGCAGAATAACGAGCAGCTGCCTTTAACCGATATGCAAAAGCTCTACAAAACTGCCGCTGAAATCTGGCTAAAAGACGATCATCCCGAAAACCATATTCACTTGCGCCTTGCACGCATGTATGAATACGGTCTTGGCGTGCCCGAAAATCTTTCACTTGCAATAGACCACTACAAGGCCGCACTGAAAACACCGGAAACCGAATACAAGCTCGGTCAACTCATGCAGCGTATCGACGGAGATGTAACGGAGATTTACGCACACTATGCGGCAGCACGCGTCGGTATGCTATATGCTGAAGAACATCGTCCTACATCGGCAACAGCACAACAAGCCGTGCGCCTCGCAACTATGTATCGCTACGGACTCGGATGCGATGCAGACCATGAAACCGCCGTGCACTGGTATACGGTCGCGGCTGAACGCGGCAGCATTTATGCACAGCAACGCTTAGAAGTCATGGAGATGCAGCGTATCCGTCAAGAGCAGCGTGCAGCAGAATACGCCGAAAAGCAACAGCAGCAACAGAACCTCAGCTTTGCTGCTCGCCTACTCAATACGATAGGCAACGCTTTGTGCCGCCAAACGCTGCGAGATCAACAGTCTGCCACTGCCACTACCGACCGAAAGCAGAGACGTATGCAGCGCAGGCTTAAACGAGCGCTCGGTCAAAAAGAAGACTACGAACAAATTTTCCAGTAATATCTTTAAGGGATCCCTATGAAGAAAAAAAGCAACAAAATCAACTTTAAATCTAATAGTTCACGAGCTATATACAATTATGTTCTCGAAAACAATTACAAAATCACTGTCAAACAAGCTTGTGACGAGCTTGCCGTAACACCGAGTCAGGTTTATAGCTTAATCGGCCTACTGCGAAAAAAAGGCATGAATGTCCGTGTCATCCGAAAATCGGTCGAGAGGCAGATTTACCGAGAAGCACGACAGTACATAGAAGAACATAACTGTGAAATTTCTATCGCAAAGGCTTGTCGGGATCTTAATGTATCCAGAGAACAGCTCAACAATATGATTCATAAATTCCGTAAAAACGGTATGCAGATTTCCATTATCCAAGCGAGCGACATCATAAAATTGCCGCTGAACAAAAATACTGAAGAAGCCGTATATCAGTATATTGTCGACCATAACTACTCTATTTCATCCAGACAAATGCGCACAGATTTATCCTTGACAAAACAGCAAACAAAGTCCTTTCTCCAAAAATTCCGTCGTAAGGGCATAGAAATTACCGTCGTAGAAAGTAAAAAGAGGAATTCAGATGCGCAGCCACAGTGAATATATTCCTCTGACACAAGATCAGATCGCGCTTGCACAGCACACAGACATTGTAGAATATCTGCGCGAACGCGGTGAAAAGGTGCAAAAAGAAGGAAATCATTACATCTGGGAAAAGCACGATAGCTGCGTGATCCACGGCTATAAATGGTATCAAAACAGCACCGGCAAGCACGGCGCTGCCGTAGCTTTTGTGCAAAACTTCTTTCACAAAAGCTTCCCGCACGCTGTGCTTGAGCTCATCGGCAACCGACAGATCACTTTTGATCTCGCTGCCCCTCCTCCCACCAAACGAGAATCAAAACCCACAGACATGATCCCCGTTGCTTTCTGCCTGCCGCCAGCTGCACCGGATAACCGTCGTCTGTATGCGTATCTCACGCATACACGCAGCATCGCACACGAGATTGTCAATACTTTCATTGATGAGCATTTAATTTATCAAGATAAACAAGGCAACATCGTATTTGTATGCTATGACTGCTTCGGCCGCGTAAAATCAGCTCATAAGCGCGGCACGAATTCCGCGCAGCGTTACCGTAGCTTTGTGACCGGCGGCGAATTCAACTG
>JABLTN010120755.1_pt1 | contig 10376 bp, 15 predicted proteins | sample 7160141 | NCBI WGS metagenome assembly JABLTN01 (sample SAMN14651226, study PRJNA627086) | human gut metagenome | isolation source: feces | host: Homo sapiens | reverse complement strand
TTCTCCTTACCAAACAATAGCTCCTGATTCATCTGTTTCTGCAGAAATTACAGTGGATGAGGCTACTACAGGTTCATTATTTTCTGCAGCCGCAACTACAATCTTTACAATTTCATCTGCAATATTATCAAGACGATTAATGGTCCTAAAATGGTTATCATCAAGATACTCTGAGAAAGACTCAACTATTCCTTCCAGGTCATATTCATTACGATGATTTACATTGATATGATAAATATCAAATTTCTCAGATGTTTCCATATATAAATCTTTAGTTTCTACATCTGCCTGAAGTGTATCGCCAGTTGTAATTCCTAATCCAGAACGGCGTCCTGATACTGGTAAGTACGGATTAAGACGTTCGTCTCCAATAGTAATAATTACGCCTTTTTTACCCCTATTCCAACAATCAAGTTTTGTATGACGAGATCCAAAATACCAAGCAGCAGTATAAGATTCATATGAGTTACCTCCGCCACCAAATTCAAAGTAAATTTTATCAAGCTGCTCTGCGATTCTAATATCTGATTCAAACTGAGAAGCCTGTATCGGATAACTATCATAAGCCAAATCTCCAATACCCATAATCATAAATTCTACATCTTTAATCTGACCATATAATTTTGTCATGATTTCATTAAGTCTTTTTGCAATTTCTACTGCGGTCTGCCCCATAGATCCGGTGACATCTAAAGCCAAAATAACCGGTAAAGTATTCGGATGTTCTTCATTATCGCAACATTCTCTAATAACACCTTTAGGATCGAGTGCTGCATCAATATTTTTTGCTTTAAACATTTCCTGGTTAGAATAGTTAGAAGTGATAATTCCTCTAGTATCAGTCTCGTATCCTTTTGATGTTGCATAATTTACAAAACTTGCTGTTGTCCAACTTCCACATCCCATAATTATTCGTCCTCCTCTACTTCATCATCTTCTACATCAGTATCATCCATACTGAAATCAAACATGCCGTCAAACATATCTCCCATACTACCGTTCATCATCATAAATGGCATCATAGCGTTCATAGGATTATTGTCTGTTCCAGTTCCTGTACCAGCTACTCAGTTCATCATCTGGGTCATCATCATATATTTGAATATTTTGTTTGCACTGTTCTTGTCTTTTCCAAGATTACTTCCAAACATAGACACGATTTTTCCATAGAAATAAGTGTTTCCCATAAATACATGGCGCTCCGGCAAAATTGTTTCAACTGTAGAATCCTCATAATTGATTACAGTAATTTTTGTTTTATCTGCTTCAATAACGCATTTTGGTCTTCCATTTACAAGGATAATATCTCCTTTAGCCACCTTATTTGTTGGAATAACGAAGAAGAAATTTTCATCTACTCCAGGAAACACAAAATTACCACAGTTTGTGAGCTTACCGGATTTAACATTGTAACTCTTATATCCATTAGAAGTTTTTACAGCAATATTACCGCTCATGGATAACTTGCACATTCCGCTACCAATTTTTCCAAACATTCCATTCATAAAATTATTCATCATTTTAATTTCCTCCATTGTTTAATTTAATTTTTATTGATCACATTAATTTGACAGCTCTCCATTACCTCAAGCGCTGCTTTATGCTTTACTGGTGTTGATCCGGCGCAACAACTAGCATCAACTGTAATTTCTACTTCTGGAAATTCAGTTTTTAAACACAAAGCATTTGTAATCACACAAATATCCGTACAAAGACCTATGATTTCTACTTCATAAATTGGCTTGCCAAGTTCAAACATGCCAAGCCATGGCAGATAATCCCAATGATATCCAAATGTATCTTTATAACGGATTTTTCTTAAATCTGGAGATTCTTCTTCTACTGCCAACTCACTAATAATTTCCCATCCCCATGTATTACGAATACAATGCTCCACAGGAAGTTTTCTACCTTCCTGAGTATTTAAGTAATTTACTTCGTGCGTATCTTTGGTAAAAATAACAAAATCACCATTGTTTCTATACTCATTAATTTTTTTTACAATATTGGGGACTATGGCAATGGCTTCATCACTACCAAGACTTCCATAAACAAAGTCATTCTGAACATCCACTACAACTAATATCTTCTTTGCCATCTTCTTTTCTCCATTCTTTTTCCTGCTGTTTGCAATCTATTACCTGCTGCTTATCATGTCGTTTATAATTATCTCCAGGACCATTACGTGCATTTGCATGAGCTTTTCTCATATTTGTCTTTTCAGCGGCACCGCCTCGACCAAGCCATCCATTATGACCTTTGGCTAGCATCCCTGATTCAAATTCAGATTCATCAATCCATTTACCACGATATGCCCCAGCATATTTTTGCTCCTTAATTAATCTGCGTCTTTTCTTGATATTTTTTATTCTTTGTTTTCTATAATATCCTCTGTCACGTTTTGGCAAATAACTCGCCTCCTTATCACAGTTCAATTATCTGAATATCCACTTTTTATTCTGAATATTTACTTTTGTAATAAAAAGTGGATATTCGATTTTTAATTCTTAATATCACATCTTTTGGCCACCTCAATTTCTTTATCAGTAAGACTGTCAGCTCCAGTAATAATCTCTTCTAATGTTCGAGGTGTATAATTCATATATGGCATCATAGCTCCTGCGTTATACATATTACATGGTCGATCATACAGTTCTTTCATTTCATATTTAGTGCGTTCCATCATATTCCACTCGAACGAATTATGTACATGTGCATAGAGATGATACCAACCGTAATAATGATGATTGAAACATGGAATCGGATAATGGCATAGTACAACACCATTACTATTCTTCTTGTCATCTGTTCCTGGAATATGCAGCTCTTTATAATCTGTAATTTCTACAAACATAGACTGTAACTCTCTATTTTTAAGATGCTTATGATCATGATTTCCCCTAATTAAATGAATATGTCCATTTAACTGTTTAAGAATTTCAAGAGTTTTTGTAGTGTTATACCAACTGATGTCACCAAGAATGTATACGTCGTCTTCCATGCCAACAACATTGTTCCAATTCTTAATAAGCACAGCATCATGGTCTTCAATTGTCTTAAATGGGCGATTATCAAATGATAGACAATTCACATGACCAAAATGTAAGTCACCGATAAAATAATTCATATGTGTCACACCTTAAATTTGTTAATATATTTCATCATTTCATCTTCTTCCAGATAAAATGGATCTTTACCATCTGCTGCGATTGCTCCGTGTACTATTGCCATGAATTGTTCGAATCTCAAATCTGGAGCATTTGTAGCCCATACTGCAGCCAACTCGTTACAAAATTTATAAATTCTATTCGGATCTCTCATGTTCTTTTAATCTCATTTCATATTTTTTTTTTCTATATACTCTTCATAGATATTATCCGTAATGGTTTTAATATCATCGTGCAAATTTTCTTCGGGATATTCAATAAGCGAAGGCCATATATAAGAACTCATGATAATGTAATAAACAGCTTCTTTTTTGGAAAATGAATATTTCCTCATTAGAATTTGTATCAAACCTCTTAAATAATCTTCATCTTTAATCTTTTCATCGTAAGTTTTACTCATCACGCCACCCTCACTATTTTCTTATATAAACATATATCTTTATCATTAACAGCCGTATTCACATGATAATGACCAAAGAACCATCGTGTATATTCTGTTGTGCATCGAACCTGCTCTAAGTAATTAGTAAGCTTATCTGGCTTAAAACGTCTTCCGAATATTAATGCCTGTGTGGAAGAAGCCGTACAATGAGTTAAAATAAAATCTACTTTGTTATCTGCCACTGAAAGATTATTTAATCCTTCATCCATTTCTTCTTCATTCGGCATTTCTTCTTCCCACCAAGAGATATGATTAATCCGATACGTTTTAGAGATATCATTTCGCCATATTCTTACTCTAGGATCATCAATTTCAAGAACACCATCTTGAATATCATGACTCCGTGCTCCACCAAATGTAAAAAACGATTTATTATCAATATTAAAAACTTGGCCTCGCATAAGATGAATAACAGAATTATTTATAAAATGTACTTTTCCGCCATGCCATTCAGATACAGGATAGGAATTAAGAAGATCAAAATTACTATGATTACCATCTATAAAAAGTGTTGTAAAATTCCTCTCTTCAAGCCAATTTAAATCATGTCTTTGCTGCGGAGTATCATTCCATATACCGAAATCGCCAAGAACAATTACATAATCATCTTTGGTCATTTCTTTTTGTTCTGGAAATGATTCCATATTTAATCTATGAACCCAATCCCCATGCGTATCACCTGTTACCCAGATCATATTACTCATTTGGTTTCATCTCCTTCGATTCCTCTCTTAACCTAATAGCTCTTTTGACTTCTCTGTCTGTACTTTTCACATGCCTCCCACTTGCACACTTTACGCATTTAATTCTCCAATGACCTTGGTATCGCTCAAAATGCCCGAACCCAGTGGGTACATATTCACCACAACAATAACATGTTCCTGGATATCTATTTCTTGCCATTCTTCATCTCCTCTAACTTCTTCTCGGCTTCTTCACGGGTGAGGAATACGGTTTTACCTATCTCTCCCACGAAACGCTCCAACTTAAAACCATCTGCATATCTAAAGACGATATCAGTAGTTCCAAATGCTGGCATATCAAAATGATGTACTCTAAGCTCACGGATTGTGCTATTAACAATGCACCATAGTTTTTCTTCGACCTTACACGGTAATCTCACAAGCAATCCCTGTTCTTCTAAGTCTTTGTAAGACTTTAATTCTTCCAACCACTTTACAAGTTGCATATGTTCTTCCGCACATTTTATACAATTAGTCTTTATATCATCGTCTATAGAATCAATTGGCTCAAAATCTGCGCCTCTATAATTCTTTTCTGCTACTTCTTTTGCATGAGCAATAGCTTCTTCAAGCGTTAATCTCTCCATCTGCTTCACCTTAAAACCTTATATTACTTATTCTCCAGTTCGTTGTATCTCTCAAGTAATTCTCTAAGTGCCGGATTCTCTGCTGCATACATTTCGTATTTCTTTGTTTCATCCATTTCTTTAATGACTTTATCCATCTCTTTACGGAGTTTTGCTGCTTCTTTACGCTGCATAATCCTGTATTCATATGCCGCTGTATTAATCTTACAAATAACTTCCGCAGTAATCCCTTTAGGAATATTCTCCTCAATAAAATCTGGTGTAACAAAATCTTTAATAGTCACAATACGATCAGAACCATTGCCAGAGACATATACTGTATCTCCAACAGCATATTTTGTTCCGTCTTCATAAATTGCAAAGTAATAATCTCTTTTACAACATCCAGATCCTAATTCAACAACTGCTACTGACTGATATCCTGTTAATTTTGCCATTTCTTCATTCTCCTTTTTCTCAATATTAATAAATTCACATTCAAATTCGATCGTGAATTCATTACATACGCGTTTTCGCATTTCTTCAATTTTTATAGGAAACTTTATCATATGTTGCCACCTATATTTATTTCTTCTTATTTTTAAATAGCGTACTGATCAAAAGCATAATTAACCAGCATCCTGTTGCAATTGGCAAACTAAAACCAATTCCAAAACATAATGTAATTAAATAAATAATTCCACAAGTCACGGCCCAACTAAGTAAACATGCAAGTACAATCACTAATATAAAACCTAAGCAATTCATTTATTCTTCTTTCTTGGAGCAGGATATTTCACCTGCTCCATATTGTTATATTATTTTCCTGCCTGCTGTGTCTGACCATTCAGAATTTTGACTCCGCCTGTGGATCTAACAGTATCTGCTGCCAGTTCTCTCATCTGTGCATATGCGTCGTCCAATTTCTTTCTTAATTCAGTTTTTTCACTTGTAAGAGAAGATACGTCCTCAAGAAGTTTTGAAATCTGATTTGTAAGATCTTTTACTTTATACTCATTCTCCTGTTTCAGGTATCTAACCTCGAAAGCATTAGATCTGTCTGCATCGGCCTTACCCTTCTTGATTCCTTCTTCGGTTGCTTCCTGGAGCATCTGTGGGATATCTTTTACTTTTTTCTCAAGATCCTCAATATATGCTGTCTTCTCTGCAATTTCTGCTTCATCGGCTCTGACAGCTGCAATTCTCTCATTCAGCTCTTTTTCACGTTTGGCAACTTTATCATCCCATTCATCATCGGCTGCTTTACGTTCTCTCTTAATATTATAGTCATATTCCTCTTTATCACGTTTGCGCTGCTTTTCAATAGAGGCTTTCAGATCTGCGGCCTCAGTTTCAATAGAATCAAGAATCTCATTCTTCTTCTGCTGGAGTTTGTAAATGTCGTCATTTAACTCAGCTGTTTTAGCATTGTGGGAATTATCCAGCTCCTTATTCTTAGCATCATATTTTTCTTTCAGCTCAATCTCTTTCTCCTTATGAGCGTTGACCATTGCAACAAAAGAATTAGCTTCTGAATCCAGATCGTACAGATCTTTCAGTTCAGCTTTTTTAATATCAATTGCTTCCTTAAGATCATTGTATTTAGCAATAATATTTGGATTAAGAATGTCCTGTGTCGCAATATCATCTGCAGATGCAAGTGTAGCTGTTTTCTTTTCTGCCATTGCTGCTTTTACAGGGTCATCTGTGAGCTGCGCCTGAGCGTCAAGTTTAGCCTTTGCTGCTTTGTATGCCTCCATAATTTCTGCTTTTGTTGATTTTAATGTTACTTCTGCCATTTTCTTATTCTCCTTTAAATTATATTGTTTGTACAAAGTTTATTATTAACAGTTTCAAATTAAAAAAAATTAATCACACTTGCTCCATCCGCAAGATTTACAAGTATTACATCCTCCTTCAAATACCAGTGTTCCTCCACATTCAGGACACTTAGGAGTCATATTCTGTTCAGGCTTAATTGCTACTGGATTTTTCGATGTAATAATTGTTTCTGATATATATACATCTTCAACATCGTCAAATAATTCATTCTGTAGTTCGTTATACATATCAAGTAATGCATTGCCAATTGCTACAGGACAACTACTGCCTTTTGATGTGTCATGTTTGGTAGCACTTCTTACCGCATATGATGGACAAGTTCCGGATGATTTTAACTGATCTACAATTGAATAAACATCAATTCCTCCTCTAGCACAAAGAGAAATAGCTCTTGATAATCCAATCATGAAATTATTACAGCCTCCAGATGATCCTTTGCTAAAATATGTTTCAAGAAGCTGACCTGTTTCGGGGTCAAAGAATGCTTCACAATGTAATGTTCCGCATCCTGTTTTCAAAGTTCTTTTTTTGCCAATACAATTATCATCTGCCTTAATAATCATTCCTCTTTCAAGAGTATGATGTTTATGCGATGTATCTTTTGTATTCTTGTCTTTTGTATTAATACTTAATATTCCAGCTCTTTTACACCCATCTCTAAAAATTGTTACCCCTTTTAATCCAAATTCCCATGCATACATATAAAGGTTTTCTACATCTTCTACGGTTGCTGTATTTGGTAAATTCACTGTAGAACTAATAGACGCATCAATATGTCTCTGCCAAATACTTTGCATGGTTATTCTCTGTTTGTAGTCTAATGTTTGTGCGGTAACAAAGAAATCTGGTAATCTTTTATCGTCTGTAATTGAATGCTCGTTCATATACTCTTTTACAATTGGAGTATAGACTTTATAATATTCATCATGTCCTTTAAGAGATTCTGTTTTCCTAACATAATAATTTGCAAAAATAGGTTCGATTCCACCTGATACACCAAGCATTGTTGATAAAGATCCAGTAGGAGCAATTGTTAAAAGTTGAGAGTTGCGAAGCCCAAATGCCTTAATTAAATCCTTTGTATCATCGAGTGCGTTTAAACTATAATATGCGGATTGCTCAACTGCATCTGGATTATATTTTGGGTATGGCCCATGTTCTTTTGAAAGTAAAGCAGATGTCTTTAAAGCTTGATTAGCCATAGCATGTCCAATCATATTACAAAGATCAACTGATTCTGCACTGCCATATCTCATTTCCATTTTAATTAACATATCTGCAAGTCCAAAAATACCTAAGCCTATTTGTCTCCAATTATAAACAGATTCTCTTTGTTCTTTTAATGGATGAAGCGGAAGTCCTTCATCTAAAACTTTATTTAAAGCAATCACAGCTTTATCTACGCAATCTCCAAAAGATTCAAAATCGAACTGTTTATTTTTTGTAACAAATTCTGATAAATTAATACTGCCTAATAAACAGCTACCACCTGCGGGAAGAGGTTCCTCAGCACAAGGATTTGTTCCCGCGTATTCAAAATCATCATCGCAGCTAAGAAGATTCCAATTATTAATCCTATCCCAGAAAAGCATTCCAGGTTCTGCATAATCCCAGTTCATTTCACACAATTTATGAAAAATCGCATATGCATCTACTTCTTTGGTGATTTTTTCACCTGTCTCCAATCTTGTGAATGAAAGTGTAAATGGAGTTTTATTTCTTACGGCAACCATAAATTTATCAGTAATTCTAACTGAAATATTAGCTTTTGTTATCTTATTAAGATCTGATTTAATTCCGATAAATTCTTCAAGATCTGGATGTTCACAGGATAAACTAAGCATTAAAGCTCCTCTACGTCCACTTTGTCCAATCAAACCAGTTACCATAGAATATAAATCCATAAATGATACGGAACCAGTTGTTTCTTTTGCTGCATTATTAACTTTAGCACCTCTTGGAGCTAGTTTGCTGATATCAACTCCGCATCCTCCACCATAACTATATGTACGAGCAAGTTTTTTTGCACAATCAAAAATACTTTCAATATTATCCTCTGGAGGAGCAATCACATAACAATTAGAAAGACTGATTTTTCTACCTTTATTCTCAAGGCCTCTATTTGCAAGAATACGTCCACCAAATAAAAACTTTTTATGCTTAATTAATTCTGCAATGTCTTTATTGTTACCAGAAACTCGATTTACCCAATTATCAAATGTTTCATTTTCAAACTGATATTTATTTGCCCAAATATCTTTTCCAATTTGATTATCACACCCTAACCATTCATCTAATGTCATTTTGATTATTCCTTTCTATATATATAAAATTTATTATTGACAGTATCAGGAGCTAAGACAACTCTTTTTGAATCCATTCGCATACAATATTCACAGATTCATCAAGTGGTTTATCATTTAATAAATGATAGTCAAACATCTGTTCTTTTTCATATTCCGCAAACTGTATGCTTTCGTCATCATATCTACTCTTAAATTCCTGTTTTGTGCCACCACGATCTATAAATCGCTGTTCATTTAATCTATATGGAACACGAATATAGATCTCTACAAATTTATAATGATCTCCACAAGCTTCTTTCAAGATCTTAACACCTGCTGGGTCGATCACATATACATCTGATTTATCTAATTCATCAAATGTAGTAGCATATCTATTCCCATTAATTTCTGTGTATGCTGCAAATCCCTTCCTGTTACCAATGGAATCAAATTCTTCATTTGAAACGAAATAATGATCCCAACTGTCATTTTTTTCGTTTTCATTACGAGGAGGTCTGGTAGTAAGGCTTTTTACCTGTTTTAGTCCAAGTTTTTCACAAATACTATGTGCTATAACAGATTTCCCGGCGCCAGTACGTCCTATAAATAAGAATTTAACTGGTTTTATTATCTTCTGATCCTTCTGTATTTCCTGATTCTGGCTCATTCTTTTCTTCGCCTTCTTTCTGTATATAAAGCACATAATTATTGTTTTTAGTACATGCGGCTTTAAACAATGTGGCTGCCATCTGCCCCTCAGCTTCAAGGAACCTTCTGCAAGATTCTTTTAAGTCGCATGTATTGTCATCATTCTTGCAAAAGTATAAAGAATCTAAATCAGACATTATTACTCTCCACTTCAAGCAAGAATTCTCTAGTAATCCATGGATACCACTCATGTACCTGATCAATCAAACGTTCGATAGCAATCTGTAACTCTGGGGCTGCATTACCATGAGCAAGGTGTCCATTTTCTTTATCATTCATTCCTCTTTCAATATATACATGAGCAAGTTCTGTAACATTGATTTTGAATGTAAAATTCATAGGAAGCGAAAGCATATACAAACCACGTTTTACATCATTATTCTTCTCAAGACCTTTAAGAATGTAACCATTCTCGGCTTTGACATATGTTTTGCCATCATGCTCAATCTCATCCGGAAGATTCATACTTAAAAGCTGCAGAGCTATATCTGTAGGAATAATCTTGCCGTCATACCATTCAGACATCTCTTCTGTATTATAAGAAGCAAGTCTGGTGCTGCTACGAATAATCCGGTTATCCATTCTTTTTGCATGAGCATCAAGATCGTCAGTAGCTCCTCTAT
>JABLTN010018043.1_pt1 | contig 10413 bp, 9 predicted proteins | sample 7160141 | NCBI WGS metagenome assembly JABLTN01 (sample SAMN14651226, study PRJNA627086) | human gut metagenome | isolation source: feces | host: Homo sapiens | reverse complement strand
TTGCCTTTCCGACATAGATGATTGCATCCATTTCATCGTGCATCAGGTATACACCCGGTTTTCCGGTATCACCAAGACTTGATTTCGGAACAACAACACAGAGAGAGACAACGGGAACTGCAACAAGACGTCCAATGGGTGGAACCACTCCTACACTGGATACACCTAGAACACCTACAAGCAAGGTGAAAGAACAGTCAATTAAAATTCCTGATTTCTTTAAAAAATAATCACATAAAGAATAGTACTACTTAGAATACAGAGAATATGCCGCAGGCAGTTTCTCTTACATACATTACTATAAGAAAGATCGTACACAGGTTGGCGTGAGCTGACTTGTATACGGTCTTTTTTTGTGTATCTTAGTTTTACTAATATGTTCGCAGGGTTACGAGAGCTGTCGAACGAAAAACGGAATCACATACAGTATCTGACAAAATCCTTTTGAAAAAATTTATATAATGTTACTTGTTTAAAACAACAAATTTATTTCTGTGCACGGAAAGAGAAAGAAGGCCTGATGTGTACTATGAATTATATGTAGATGTGTTTTTTATGGTGAATTTTACAATGGATGCGATTCTTTTGATCCTTCTGAAGAAATTACTTGCCTGTCCGGCGGGGTATGGAAGGGTTTTTGCAGGAGCAGCAACTGGAGCCGCGATGACATGTATTGCAATTGTCATATTCAGGAAAACACCGGTATTAAGATTTGTAGTATTTCATGGAGTCATTAATGTAGTAATGATGAAGGCCGGCCTTGGAATAAAATGGGGCCGGGAATTGTTCAGAGGATGGGTGCTCTTGTATATAGAGTCATTTCTGCTGGGAGGTGTGTTCCAGTTCGTTCAACAGTATATAAGGCGGGGAAGTATGTTCTTTTTACTGGCTGTAATCAGTTACTACCTCGTGTCGGTAATCTGGAAAATCATTTTATTCTTTTCAGAGAAAGGAAATCGTTACTGTGAAGTCGAAGTGTTTTTTGGAGAAAAAAATGACAGACTGAGAGGACTGATAGATACAGGGAATACATTGAGTGATACGATCAGTAATGATCCTGTCAGTATTATAGACAGAGCATCTGTAAGAAGACTGACAGAGGAAAAGAAACCGGAACGATTCAGATATATTTCTTATCATTCCATCGGGAAAAAAGAGGGTGTGATGCCGGCGTTCCGGCTGGATAAGATGCAGATCATACGGGATGGAAACAAGATAAATGTGGAACATCCATTAGTGGCAGTAAGTGAAGAAGAATTAGGTTCAGAAAATTATCAGATGATTATCAATCCAGATATATTGACAGGAGGAAAGAAAAATGGTGATAAAAGTGGCAGTTCCACATCAGTTTAAATTGAAAGTTATTCCGGATTTCCGGTCTCTCTTTTTTTCGGACAAAAAAGACATTCATTATATAGGAGGATCAGATATTCTTCCGGCACCATTGGAAACAGAGGAAGAAAGAAAAGCAATACGGGGGCTGGGGACAGAGAATGATGAACAGGCAAGAAAAATGCTGATTGAACACAATCTTCGTCTGGTTGTGTATATTGCAAAGAAATTTGATAATACCGGAGTAGGAGTTGAGGATTTGATTTCTATAGGTACAATTGGGTTGATAAAAGCAATTAATACGTTTGATCCAGATAAGAATATCAAACTTGCAACGTATGCATCCAGATGTATTGAAAATGAGATTCTGATGTATCTGAGGAGAAATAGTAAGACCAAGATGGAAGTGTCGATTGATGAGCCTTTAAACGTTGACTGGGATGGAAATGAACTGCTGTTGTCGGACATTTTGGGAACGGAGGAAGATGCTGTCTATAAGGATCTGGAAAATGATGCAGAGAAGAAAGTACTGATCAAAGCAATCAGCCGCCTGTCAGGAAGGGAACAGATGATCATCCGGATGAGGTTCGGTCTGGGGACAGCCGACGGAGAAGAAAAGACACAGAAAGAGGTGGCAGATATGCTTGGTATTTCCCAGTCTTACATATCCAGATTAGAGAAAAAGATTATGCAAAGATTGCGCCGGGAAATGGTGAAGTATTCCTGAAAATGTGCTACAATAAAAAGAAAAAGGGGTTGGTCATATGAGGCTTAGTTTTTTTGGAGCAGCCCATGAAGTGACTGGAAGCTGTCATCTTCTTGAAGCATGCGGAAAGAATATCTTGATTGACTGTGGAATGGAGCAGGGACCGGATCTTTACGAGAATCAGGAACTTCCGGTTGCACCGGGAGATGTAGATTACATTCTTCTGACACATGCACATATTGATCATTCCGGAAATATTCCGCTTCTGGTGAAAAAAGGATTTTCCGGGGAGATCATTACCACATTTGCAACGGCAGATCTTTGTGATATTATGCTTCGTGACAGCGCACATATTCAGGAATTTGAAGCGGAATGGAGAAACAGGAAGGCAAGAAGAAGCGGAGAACCGGAATACGAACCAATTTATACGGTTGCAGACGCAGATGCCGCAACGAAGCTTCTGGCACCGGTAGATTACGGACAGAAGATTACGTTGTGTGATGGAATTGAAGTAAGATTCAATGATGTGGGGCATCTGCTTGGATCGGCAAGCATTGAAGTATGGATAACCGAAGGAGATGTCTCAAAGAAGGTTGTATTTTCCGGAGATGTGGGAAATGTCAATCAGCCGATCATTAAAGATCCCCAGTTAGTAAAAGAGGCAGACTATCTGGTGATCGAATCTACATACGGAGACCGTACACATGGTGAGGATATTCCAGATTATGTGGGAGAGTTTACAAGGATTTTGAGAGAGACATTCCAAAAAGGCGGCAATGTGGTGATTCCTTCTTTTGCGGTTGGACGTACGCAGGAGATTTTGTACTTTATCCGTGAGATCAAAGAAAAGAATCTGCTTCCGGAATTTCCGGGATTTGAAGTATATGTGGACAGTCCGCTTGCAATCGAAGCGACGAATGTGTTTAATAAAAATGTCAAAGGATGTTTTGATGAGGAAGCAATGGAATTGGTAAATCAGGGGATCAATCCTCTGCTGTTCCGGGGTCTGAAGACGACGATTACCAGTGATGAGTCCAGACAGATCAACTTTGATACAAAACCGAAAGTTATCCTGTCTGCATCCGGTATGTGCGAAGCAGGACGGATCCGGCATCATTTGAAGCACAATCTGTGGCGTCCGGAATGCACGATCTGTTTTGTGGGATATCAGGCAGTCGGAACGCTTGGAAGAAAACTGATTGAGGGTGCAGAGAGTGTAAAGCTGTTTGGAGAGAATATCACGGTCAATGCCAGAATCGAGGTATTGAAAGGGATCAGCGGACATGCAGATATGAATGGTCTTTTGGACTGGATCAGGGGATTTGAAAAAATACCGGACCGCGTAATGGTTGTGCATGGGGAAGATACAGTGACAGATCATTTTGCAAAATTGGTAGAAGATACATTCGGTTGTCCGGCATTCGCACCATATTCAGGTGGAACGGTAGATCTCGCAGCAAATGAGATTATAACGATCGGACAGAAGATTCCGAAAAAATCAGATGAGAAACCGAGTAAGCTTAAGAGTGCATCCGCATTTAATCGTCTGGTGGCAGCTGCAAAGCGTTTGCTGAACGTTGTGTATAAGAATGAAGGCCTGGCGAATAAAGATATGGCCAAGTTCGAGACCCAGATCCAGAATCTGGCAGATAAGTGGGATAGATAACGCAGAATCTGTCAGATGTCAAGGAGTAAAATTTTTTTTATTTGATAAGAAACCGCATAAGCCTGTGCGATAAGGAGCATCATCTTAATAGAAACTGATGGATGAGATTCTGACAGGAGGTCTGTAATGGCACAGGGAAAGGTAGAAATATGTGGTGTGAATACGGCAAAGCTTCCTATCCTGAATGAAGAGGAGAAGGAAGCTTTGTTTGTACGCATCAAAGAAGGAGACCGGGAAGCGAAAGAAGAGTACATTAAAGGAAATTTACGACTTGTCCTGAGCGTGATAAGACGATTTGGGGCAAGCGGGGAGAACCCGGATGATCTGTTCCAGATTGGGTGTATCGGACTGATTAAGGCGGTTAATAATTTTAACACAGAATTAGAGGTAAAATTTTCCACCTATGCAGTACCAATGATCATTGGAGAAATCAGAAGGTACATGAGAGATAACAATTCCATTCGTGTCAGCCGGTCACTCAGAGATACGGCATATAAAGCAATCTATGCAAGGGAAAGTTACAGAAAGAAGAACCAGAAAGAACCGACGGTGCAGGAAATTGCGACAGAAATTGGCATATCCAAAGAGGATATTATGTTTGCTTTGGATGCAATCCAGATACCGATGAGTCTGCAGGAACCGGTCTATAATGATGGTGGAGATGCATTGTATGTGATGGATCAATTGAGTGATCAGACGAATAAAGAAGAAAAATGGGTGGAAGACCTGTCACTGGAGGAAGCAATGAAGCATCTTGATGAACGGGAACGTTATATTATCAAGCTCCGGTTCTTTCAGGGAAGAACGCAGATGGAAGTTGCAAAGGAGATACGGATATCCCAGGCTCAGGTCAGCAGGCTGGAGAAGAATGCGTTGAAAACTATGCGCCAGTACCTTATCTAAGGGCTGGCGCATTTTTGGTATTGCATTTTTGACGGTCTCATACTATGATATTTGCAGGAGGAATTTGTATAATGAAAGCTTGTATATTTGATCTGGATGGAACATTAACAAATACATTGGAATCTATGACATATTCCGTAAATCTGACACTTGAGGAGATGGGACTTTCCAAGATCACAAAAGATCAGTGCAGGTTGTTCGTCGGGAATGGAGCCAGGGTATTAATAGAAAAGTCACTGAAAGCAGCCGGAGACACAGATGCTTCAAGGATTGAAGAGGGGATGGAAATATACGGACGTATATTTGACCAGAATTGTACATATCATGTAACACCTTATGAAGGAATCCCGGAGATGTTGAAAGCATTGAAAGATAAAGGAATTCAACTGGCAGTCCTTTCCAATAAGCCGGACCGTCAGACAGTAAAAGTTGTGAAAGCAATTTTTGGAGAAGAATTGTTTGATTATGCACAGGGACAGAAAGAAGGTATCCGAAGGAAACCGGAGCCGGACGGAGTATGGTATCTTATGGAACAGATGCACGTATCAAAAGAAGAATGCCTGTATATCGGAGATTCAGAAGTTGATGCGGCAACCGGAAGGAATGCAGGCCTTAAGACGATAGGTGTGTTGTGGGGATTCCGGGACAGAAAAACGTTAGAAACTGCGGGAGCAGATGATCTGATCGACAGACCGGATGAACTGTTGCAGTTTGTGTAATATTACGATAAGGGAGGTTGAGATGTATGTACGAGTATGATGAAGAATGTCTGCAGACGTTTATTTTGAATCAGGGACAGCTGTTTGATGAACCGGTTGCAGAGACTTTGGAAGAGGCAGAGGCTTTTCTGGAGGACTGTATGGCTTCTATCGTAGATAATATCGGAGAAGTCAGGGAATTCCTTGATCAGGAAGGAATGGATGTCAGTGGAATGTCTGACGAAGAGATTGAAGATGCATCAGAAGTATTTGCGCTATCGGATGGTCGTTATCTTATCGTTGAAGGATAAAAGCAAAAAGACGAAAGTACCTGCCGGGTGGCATCGCACAGGCCACTGTCAGATGTAAGAAAAAGCCGCAACTACTTTGTAGTTCCGGCTTTTTTCAATGCAGTTTCAATGGCCTGGACAATCAGCTGGGAAGTGTAAGGAGTGTCAGATGAATACTGGATATTGTCGAGTGACTGTTTTTTGTAGACCTGTTCGGCAATATCTTCGATCGCAGGTTCGATGAACGGATACATGGTTGTGATAGATTCGTTCAGATTGGTGAAACGGATGGAATTGATATGGGATTCATCTACAGTCACCTCAACTTCCAGCGCAGTATTGTTCAGAGTGATATCTGAGGTGTAGATTCCCGGAGTATAGATCCGGTTATCTTTTGAGGCGGAGCGATGTTCCGGGCGGAACATGAATATCAAAAGCAGGATCAGAATAATGGCCAATACTGCGAAAATAACGGTATAGATGATTTCTTTCATGTGAAGTACAACAATTTTTGTTTTGGAACTCATAGTGAGACCTCCTGGTAATTGGTTTCAAAGATTGTTTCATTTTCTATAATGTATGAAAAATGTGGAAGAATTATTCGTTTAATTTTTCCGTGACAAATGGAAAAGGTTCTTGTAGAATGATAAAAGAAATGGAAGGTGAAAAATTATGTTTATTATTGCAGGACTTGGAAATCCTACACTTCAGTATGAAGGAACCAGACACAATGTAGGGTTTGATGTCATAGATATGTTGGCAGACAGATATAATATTTCTGTAGACGGAAGAAAAGGAAGAGCACTGATCGGCAAAGGAATGATCGGGGGACAGAAGGTGCTTCTGGTAAAACCGCAGACGTATATGAATCTGAGCGGGGAAAGCTTAAGAGAACTGGTCAATTATTATAAGATTGATGAAGAACACGAACTTCTTGTGATCTATGATGATATCAGTCTGGATGCAGGGCAGTTGAGAATCCGTAAGAAAGGAAGCGCCGGAGGGCATAATGGAATAAAAAATATTATTGCCAACCTTGGAACCGATGTGTTTCCGAGAATTAAGATCGGTGTTGGGGAGAAGCCAAAGAAATACGACCTGGCGGATTATGTACTGGGACATTTTTCGAAAGAAGACCGTGAATTGATGGAAGAGGGATATGACCGCGCAGACCATGCGGTGGGAATGATCTTAAATGGAGAGATCGAGGCTGCCATGAACCAGTATAACAGGAAAGTAAAGCCTAAGGAGGCATAAAAAGATGCAGGGCTTAATCGGACCGTTAAAAGAACTTGCAGAGTTTGAAGAACTCTGTAAAAATAAGAAAAAAGATGCAGGAATGATCCGTGTATGCGGATGTGTGAATTCCCAGAAATCTCATATGATGTATGCAATTGGCGATGGCTGTAAATACAAGGTCATCGCCTGTTCCAGTGAGACAAAAGCAAAACAGATATATGAAGAATACCGATTCCTGGACAACAATACTTATCTGTATCCGGCAAAGGATTTTCTGTTCTATAAAGCAGATATCCGTAGTAAAGAGCTGGTGAAGCAGAGAATGGAAGGAATCCAGGCAGTGCTTTCCGGAACACCTGTGACGATTGTGACAAGTCTGGACGGGTTCATGGATCACCTCGCACCAAAAGAGAGTATTGAAGAAAAAGTACTGAAGATACAAAACGACAGTGTCCTTAAACTGGACGAGATGGCAGAGAGACTTTCTGATGTAGGGTATGACAGGGAAGTACAGGTAGAAGGCCCGGGGCAGTTTGCAGTGCGGGGAGGAATACTGGATATCTATCCACTGACGGAGGAGTTTCCGGTAAGGATTGAATTTTGGGGAGATGAGGTGGATTCTATCCGGACTTTTGACGTGGAGAGTCAGCGGTCCATTGAGAATATGACAGAAATTACCATCTATCCGGCGGTGGAATTTCCGCAGGGAGAAGAGAAGGGAGTATCGTTCCTGGATTATTTTTCGAAAGAAGATACCATTCTTTTTCTGGATGAACCGGTGCGTCTTGTGGAGCGCGGACAGAATATTGAAGAAGAGTTTATGGAAGCGCAGAAAAAGCGTCTGGAGAACGGGTATGAACTGGAAGAGGAAGAGGCAAAGATATTTCCGGTTGCAGATATCCTGAAGAAGATCAATACTTACAGCAGTATCGGCTTTTTTGCGTTAGAGATGAAGTGCAGGGGATTGGAAGTAAGAGAATCTTATGAAATCCAGGCTAAGAGTGTGAATCCGTACAATAACAGTTTTGAGATGCTGACACAGGATCTTAAGAGACTGAAAAGAAACGGATACAGGGTAGTCCTGCTGTCAGGATCGAGAACCCGTGCAAAGAGGCTGGCGGAAGATTTAAGAGATTATAATCTAAGCAGTTATTACGGTGAAGAATTGGAGCGCGAAGTAAAGCCTGGAGAAATTATGACGGCATATGGATACATTGCGGAAGGGTATGAATATCCAATGCTTAAATTCACTGTGATCGCAGAGTCGGAAATTTTCGGAAAAAGAAAAAAGAAGAAAAAGAGAAAGACTTATGAAGGACGGAAGATCCAGAGCTTTTCGGAACTGAAGCCAGGAGATTATGTTGTTCATGAGAATCATGGTGTAGGCATCTATCAGGGAATTGAAAAGATCGTTGTAGACAAGATTTCAAAAGATTATATGAAAATCTCGTATGCACAGGGCGGGAATCTCTATATCCCGGCAACACAGCTGGATCTGATACAGAAATATGCCAGTGCCGATGCAAAGAAACCAAAGCTGAATAAGCTGGGAACCCAGGAGTGGAATCGGACCAAGACCAGGGTGCGCGGTGCCGTAAAAGAGATTGCAAGAGATCTGGTGAAGCTGTATGCGGCAAGACAGGAGCAGGATGGTTATGTCTACGGAGAAGATACAGTATGGCAGAGAGAATTTGAAGAGATGTTTCCGTTTGAAGAGACGGAAGATCAGATGATGGCGATCGAGGCTGTAAAAAAAGATATGGAAAGTCATAAGATCATGGATCGTCTGATCTGTGGGGATGTTGGATTTGGTAAGACGGAGGTTGCAATCCGTGCGGCATTCAAAGCTGTACAGGAGAGTAAGCAGGTAGTCTATCTGGTTCCGACAACGATTCTTGCACAGCAGCATTACCGGACATTCGTACAGCGTATGAAAGAGTTCCCGGTGCGGATTGACCTGATGTGCAGATTTCGTACACCGGCACAGCAGAAAAAGACGGTCGAGGATGCGAAAAAGGGACTGGTAGATATCATTATCGGAACACATCGGGTACTGAGTGAAGACTTGAAATTCAAAGATCTGGGGCTCCTGATCATCGATGAAGAACAGCGGTTCGGTGTTCAGCACAAAGAAAAAATCAAGAAATTGAAGGAAAATGTAGATGTATTGACACTTACAGCGACTCCAATCCCGAGAACACTTCATATGAGCCTGATCGGTATTCGCGATATGAGTGTATTGGAGGAAGCACCGAATGACCGTATGCCGATCCAGACATATGTTATGGAATATAATGACGAGATGGTACGTGAAGCAATCGAACGGGAATGCGCAAGACAGGGGCAGGTATACTATGTCTATAACCGTGTGGAAGATATCGATGAGGTAGCAGGACATGTGCAGAAGCTGGTGCCGGATCTGTCGGTTGCCTATGCGCACGGACAGATGCGGGAGCATGAACTGGAGAGGATCATGTACGACTTTATCAACGGAGAGATCGATGTGTTGGTATCCACAACGATCATAGAGACCGGACTGGATATCTCAAATGCAAATACGATGATCATTCATGATGCAGACCGGCTTGGACTTTCACAGCTTTACCAGCTGCGCGGACGTGTCGGACGTTCCAACCGCATGGCATATGCATTCCTTCTCTACCGGAGAGATAAGATGTTAAGAGAAGTGGCAGAAAAGAGGCTGGCTGCTATCCGTGAATTCACGGACCTTGGCTCAGGATTCAAGATTGCGATGCGTGACCTGGAAATCCGTGGAGCGGGAAATCTTTTGGGTGCGGAGCAGCATGGTCATATGGAGGCGGTCGGATATGACCTTTACTGTAAGATGTTGAACGAAGCGGTGAAGCATCTGAAAGGTGAGATGGAAGAAGAGGAGACCTTCACAACTACGATGGATCTGAATGTGGATGCATTTATTCCGGCATCTTATATTCCGAATGAATACCAGAAACTGGATGTCTATAAACGAATCGCTGCAATTGAGAGCCGGGAAGAAATGGAAGATATGGCAGAAGAACTGACAGACCGGTTTGGAGATATTCCGAAGAAGGTGGAGAAACTTTTGGAAGTTGCCGCATTGAAAGCACAGGCACATCAGTTGTATGTAACGGCTGTCGAACAAAAGGGAGAGGTTTACACATTTATCATGTATGAAAAAGCGAAGGTACATCCGGAACGGATTCCGAAGCTGATCGAAGATTTCCGTGGGGAACTGACATTCAAAGCAGATGGAGCCCAGCCGTGTTTTATCTATGAGAAGAAGAGAAGAAATCTGAAAGAGAAGCAGACAGATGCACTGGAAATTACGAAAAATGTGTTAAATGGGTTGAAAGGATTGATAGGCGGAGAAAAAAGCGGTATAATTGACCCATTAAGCAAATAAAGGCAGGTTAGGATAAATGAAAAAAAGAGCATTAATATTAGCGCTGGCAGGGATTATGGCAGCATCACTTACCGGATGTGGATCGCTGAAGGATGATGCGGTGGTCGTAAAAGCAGGAGATGAAGAGATCACGGCAGGTGTTGCAAATTTCTATGCAAGATATACACAGGCTCAGT
>JABLTN010103309.1_pt1 | contig 10414 bp, 9 predicted proteins | sample 7160141 | NCBI WGS metagenome assembly JABLTN01 (sample SAMN14651226, study PRJNA627086) | human gut metagenome | isolation source: feces | host: Homo sapiens | reverse complement strand
TTTAGATCGATGTCAAGACCTGGTAAGGTTCTTCGCGTTGCTTCGAATTAAACCACATGCTCCACCGCTTGTGCGGGCCCCCGTCAATTCCTTTGAGTTTCATTCTTGCGAACGTACTACTCAGGCGGGTCACTTATTGCGTTGACTGCAGCACCGGGGTTTGACCCCCGACACTTAGTGACCATCGTTTACGGCGTGGACTACTAGGGTATCTAATCCTATTTGCTCCCCACGCTTTCGGGAATGAGCGTCAGTTGCGGCCCAGACCGTCGCCTTCGCCACTGGTGTTCCTCCATATATCTACGCATTTCACCGCTACACATGGAATTCCACGATCCTCTTCCGCACTCTAGCCGCCCGGTTTCCATGGCTTACCGAAGTTTAGCTTCGGTCTTTCACCACAGACCCTTGCGGCCGCCTGCTCCCTCTTTACGCCCAATGATTCCGGATAACGCTCGCCACCTACGTATTACCGCGGCTGCTGGCACGTAGTTAGCCGTGGCTTTCTGGTAAAGTACCGTCACTCGCACACCATTTCCTGCATGCGACGTTCTTCCTTTACAACAGAGCTTTACGACCCGAAGGCCTTCTTCGCTCACGCGGCGTTGCTCGGTCAGGGTTTCCCCCATTGCCGAAAATTCCCTACTGCTGCCTCCCGTAGGAGTCTGGGCCGTGTCTCAGTCCCAATGTGGCCGTCCGCCCTCTCAGGCCGGCTACGCATCGTTGCCTTGGTGGGCCGTTGCCCCGCCAACTAGCTAATGCGCCATAGGTCCATCCCTGCGCTATCCCCTGAAGGATATTTGGCATGAGCTCCATGCGGTGCTCATGGCTATGCGGTATTAGCAGGAGTTTCCTCCTGTTATCCCCCGCACAGGGGCAGGTTACCTATGTATTACTCACCCGTTCGCCACTCATCTTCCGAAGAAGATTCGTTCGACTTGCATGTATTAGGCACGCCGCCAGCGTTCATCCTGAGCCAGGATCAAACTCTCCACGAAAATATGTGAAGAGCTGATGTTCAGCTCATCAATTAAATGTTTTCAAATAAATCTGACGTGTATCTGTTCAGTTTTCAATGTTCTCTCTCAGCCCGTCTCCCGGACTGCCTGTCTATAATACCTAAAATACCGGAACTTGTAAAGTGTTTTTTGAATATTTTTTTATTTTTTGTTCTATATCGCATTTTAAGCCCTTATACGCTTCATAAATTCAATTCAATTTATTTTTACCCTAATTTCTAAATTACTTTTATATGCCATCCAGTATGTGTTATATGACAATTCAAGTATAAAAAAGCATCCCATTGAAGGGATGCTGTATTGGTATTTATGAAATTAAGCTAATTTCTTATAAACATCAATAAATTCCTGAGCTAAATCAATAACTACTAATGCACACATTAAGTGATCCTGTGCATGTACCATTAATAAGTTAAGTGGAGTTTTTTCTCCTCTGATTTCAGCCTGAATTAATTCAGTCTGAGCATGATGAGCTTCGTTAACTGTTTCTTTAGCAGTCTGAATTGATTCGTCTGCCTTTTCGATATCTCCTGCTTTTGCATACTGAATAGCTTCAATTGCTGAGCTTCTTGCGCTACCAGCATTAACGATTAAGTTAATGACTGTCTGTTCCTGTTCGTCCATTTTAATTCTCCTTTAACAACAATTCCAGATTTCATCTGTATCTACATTATATCAATTCTTGTAAGCAATTTCAATACTATTTCGTAATATAACAAAATTAGTCTGAAATATAATTAAAATGCTTACAAGCAGCTGTGATTCCTTCTTCTTCAATATTTGCAGTAACATATTTTGCAACAGATTTTAATTCAGGTACTGCATTTCCCATTGCAATGCCTAATCCTGTTTCCTCAATCATTTCGATATCATTACGTCCATCACCAAAGGCGATTGTATCATTGATATCTCTCCCTAATTCTTTTATAAATTCCTTAATCCCTACTGCTTTTGATGATCCCTTTAAGGTTAAATCAAAAGAACAGTCACTTTGATGTCTCTGCACATCAAAATAAGGATTTAAAGCTTCTACCATGACTGGAATATCATCTTTTGAATTAACGACAATCATTCCGATATAAGTTTCTATATTCTTATAATCAAATGAATCAATGATAGTTTCTTCTTTCATACCCCAGTTATTCGCAAATGCCTGATGAACAGGATCTTTTGAATCTCTCACATAAATATAATCATTACCTTCAAAATAATAATTGAAATGGTATTTTTCACAAAGATCCATAGTTGCTTTAATCGCTTCTGCAGGAACTACATTCTTATAAACACATTTGCCTTTATACTCTACATAAGCCCCATTACATGTCACATAACCAGAAAATGGGTATTTCATAACACCATCTACTATAAAACACTTACATCTACCTGTTGATAAGAACACATCATGACCAGCCTCCTTTAATTTATCTAAAGTGCGAACTGTTTCAGGCGTGATTTCATAAATATCCTGATTACAATCTATTAATGTACCATCTATATCAAAAAAGAATAATTTACTCATTATATAATCTCCTTTTCTAGTAAGTACTTCCATTATATCAAATGGATATAAAAATGAAACCAATTAAGAAAAGTCTCACAAAATCCTTATAGAACATTAAAAAAGATGGGTATTTCTACCCATCTCATTAACATTCTCCATTAAATACTTCTGGAAGGAATACTTTATGTGTTTTACTTCTACGTCTTACAAATAAGTAAGTTAAGATAACAGATACAACAAGTAAACCAACGAAGAATAAGATTTCTGTTGTAGGAACTGCAGTAGCGTTGGCAATCACTGATCTAAATCCATTAACACTATATGTAAATGGAACGAATGGGTGTAATACTTTATACCAATGTGGTGCAGTTTCAAGTGGATAAGTACCAGCTGAAGCACCAAGGTTGAATACCATGAAGATCAATGCAATGAATTCACCAATACGGCCAAATGCGATTGCAAGGAATGCGATGAATGCCATAAAGGCAAGTGATAATAAGAGCATAAATGCGAGACATAATCCTGGTCTTGCAGGAGTAAATCCGCAGAATCCTTTTAAACTGAAGTATAAGATTAATGCCTGTACAATTGATAATGGAACCATGACTGTAGCTTTTGCAAGTAAGAACTTAACTGGGCTATCTGTAGTAGTCATACCCTTACCAAATGGATACATTAAGCTTAATGCCATACATGCAACATATAAAGCAACACTCATCATATAAGGTGCCATTGCATGACCATTGTTTGGCATGTTAGTTATTTCTTTCTTTTGTGTATCTACTGGAGTAGACATCTGTTTGTATGTCTTGTTAGTAGATTTGATATTACTCTTCTTAGAAGCATCTTTTAAGCTGCTTGTAAGTGTATTAGTTCCGTCACCAATAGTAGTTAATCCTTCACCTAAAGTTGCAGAACCTGCTGCTAATTGGTTAGATCCAGAACTGATCTTTAATGCGCCTTCAGCTAACTGTGAAGTACCACTATTTAATGTGGCATTATTTGAAGCAAGTGTACCTAAACCATTATTAACCTGTTTAACACCACCTGTGTAAGTCTTTAAACCACTCTGTAATGTACTTAAGCCATTATCAATCTGACTTACTGCACCAACCATACCAACGGAAGTAGAAGTACCCTTCATACTAGCCTGTACAGTCTTTAGGTTAGTTACTAATGAACCAACTGCTGTGTTATTGGCAGTTGCTAACTGCTGTGAACTTGCTAATAACTGCTGAGTCTTAGCATTGGCTGCAGTCTGATTCTTTAATACAGCTGCATTACCATTTAACAATGTAGATAACTGTTTTAAATCATCTGTATTGATACTAGATGATAATTGAGATGCAACCTGCTGTAATGTAGCAGCCTGAGTTGCATGGCTTGTAGCCTTCAACATTAATTCTTGAGCGGCCTGTGGCTGGGTTGCCTGTAATTGTTCAGCCTGCTTCTTTTCCGCTGCAGCTAACTGATTTAACTGAGCTGCATTGTTATTCATTGTTGAGATAGTAGTAGATAATGTAGAAATCATACCGTCAACTTTCTTAGCTGCCTGGGCATCATTTTCTACTAAATTATTACTATCAATAGCGCCCTGGATCTGAGTTAATGCTGCAGATAACTGTTTAGAACTTTCTGCCATCTGTTTATTACTAGAAGTTAATGTATTTAACTGACCAGCACTTGCATTAATTCCATCACCTAACTGCTTTTCGGCTGCCTGAACAGCGCTTAATAATTGTGAACTACCAGCTTTTAACTGAGCAGCACCATTGTTTAAAGTGGCACTGTTGTTGTCTAACTGCTGTGCGCCAGCTTTCGCAGTAGAGACGCCTTCAGTATAAGCACTTAATCCCTTCACTAAAGAATCAGCACCATCATTGAATACTAATGCACTTGAAGCAAGTGTATTCAAATTTTCTGTAATAGTAGCATTACCATCTTTAGCTGTATTGACACCATCACTTAATTTCTGTGAACCATCTGCGGCTGTTTTAAATCCTTTGCTTAATGTTTTTACATTCTTAAATAAGATTTTTGAATAAGTCTTAGTCACTGTTGATGAAATTTCAGCTTTTACTTTAGCCATTGCTGAATCATCCATCTTAGTTGCAATGTAGTTTGTCTGTGGATTTGTTGTATATGTGAGCATCATTGTCTGTGGATCATCATCCAATAATGTCGTCGCATTTTTAGAGAAGTTTTCAGGAATAGTAATTATCATGTAATACTTTCCATCTTTTAAACCTTTCTGCGCTTTACTAGAAGAAACGATATTGAAATCCATTGAATCATTCTTCGCAAGTTTATCACTTAACTGTTTACCAATATCCATAGTAGAATCATTATATTCAACTTCTTTATCGTTATTAACAACGGCTACTGGAAGCTGATCTGTTTTACCATATGGATCCCACATAGAACCTAAGAAAACACAAGCATAAATCATTGGAATGATCATAATTGCACAAAGTACGATTTTAAGCCAAGTACTTTTCGCAATGTTTTTCCATTCTGCTTTAATCATATTACCCTTTCCTTTCTGTCATCTACCTAATGACTAGTAGTCATTTTAGTTGACCGTTAGTCATTTATCAATTTACAAATGAGGTGATTTGATAAAAAAGCATAATGTAAGCGCAAATCATTTTTAATAAAAAATAAAAAAAAGACTGCTGACATAAGTCAACAGTCTAATGAACTAAAATTATTCAATGATTTCAGTTACGTTACCAGCACCTACAGTACGTCCACCTTCACGGATAGAGAACTTAGTACCGTTTTCGATAGCGATTGGGTGAATTAATTCTACAGTGAATTCTACGTTATCGCCTGGCATAACCATTTCAGTTCCTTCTGGTAATTCGATAACACCAGTGATATCAGTAGTTCTGAAATAGAACTGTGGTCTATAGTTACCGAAGAATGGAGTATGACGTCCACCTTCATCCTTAGTTAATACATAAACATGAGCGTTAAATTTCTTATGTGGATGTACTGAACCAGGTTTAGCTAATACCTGACCTCTTTCGATCTGGTCTCTGTTGATACCTCTTAAAAGAACACCAATGTTATCACCAGCTAAAGCGTAGTCAAGTAACTTTCTGAACATTTCGATACCTGTAGCAACAGTCTTCTGAGTTTCATGGATACCAATGATTTCAAGTTCATCGTTAAGGTTTAACTGACCACGTTCAACTCTACCAGTAGCAACTGTACCACGACCAGTGATTGTGAATACGTCTTCAACTGGCATTAAGAATGGCTTATCAGTTTCACGAGCTGGATCTGGGATATAAGAATCCATAGTGTCTAATAATTCATGGATTGCAGGAGTCCACTGTGGATCACCTTCAAGAGCCTTTAATGCAGAACCACGGATGATTGGAGTGTCATCTCCTGGATAGTCGTATTCAGATAATAAATCACGAACTTCCATTTCTACTAAGTCGATTAATTCTTCGTCATCAACCATATCGCACTTATTTAAGAATACGATGATGTATGGAACACCAACCTGACGAGATAATAAGATATGTTCTCTTGTCTGAGGCATAGGTCCATCAGTTGCAGCTACTACTAAGATAGCACCATCCATCTGAGCAGCACCAGTGATCATGTTCTTGATGTAGTCAGCATGGCCTGGACAGTCAACGTGTGCATAGTGACGATGAGCAGTTTCATATTCAACGTGTGCAGTGTTGATTGTGATACCACGTTCTTTTTCTTCTGGAGCAGCATCGATTGCAGCATAGTCCATAGCTTTAGCCTGACCTTCACTAGCTAATACAGTAGTGATAGCAGCTGTTAAAGTAGTTTTACCATGGTCAACGTGACCGATAGTACCAATATTTACGTGAGTTTTCTCACGGTTAAATTTTTCCTTAGCCATTTAAGGTTATCCTCCTATATAATTCTAAAATTTTACATAACTATTTTAATAGATTTTATTGATAATTGCAATAAAAATCATAGTTATTCTTATTTTCCGCCGTTCTTTTTAATGATTTCTTCCTTGATTGATTTAGGAACAGGTTCATAACGGTCGAACTGCATTGTATAGTTACCACGACCCTGTGTGAATGATCTTAAGTCTGTTGCATAACCGAACATTTCAGCTAGAGGTACAGAAGCTTCAACCATTACAGCGTTACCTCTTTCTTCCTGACCATCGATCATACCACGTCTAGATGAAATATCACCCATAACGCTTCCTAAGTATTCAGAAGGTGCAGTTACTTCTACCTTCATGATTGGTTCAAGGATTACTGGAGCACATTTCTTACCAGCAGCTTTTAATGCCATAGAAGCAGCTACCTTATATGCCATTTCTGATGAATCGACATCATGGTAAGAACCGTCGAATAATGTAGCCTTAACGTCAAGTACTGGGTAACCAGCGATCATACCAGTTTCTAAAGCGTCTTCAAGACCAACTTTTACAGAACCGATATATTCTCTTGGAACTGATCCACCAACAACAGCGTCAACGAATTCAAATCCTTTACCTTCATTAGGTTCGAACTTGATCCATACGTGACCGTACTGACCACGACCACCAGACTGTTTGATGTATTTACCTTCACATTCAGCAGCCTGAGTAATAGTTTCTCTATAAGCAACCTGAGGAGCACCAACGTTTGCTTCTACATGGAATTCTCTCTTTAATCTGTCAACGATGACATCAAGATGTAATTCACCCATACCAGCGATGATAGTATCACCAGTTTCAGGGTTTGTAGATGTTCTGAAAGTTGGGTCTTCTTCAGCTAATTTAACTAAAGCTTCACCAAGTTTGTTCTGGTCAGCTTTTGTCTTAGGTTCAATTGCTAATTCGATAACTGGTTCTGGGAATTCCATCTTTTCAAGGATAACGAAATCGTTTTCCGCACAAAGAGTATCACCAGTTGTAGTGTTCTTGAAACCTACTGCAGCAGCGATATCACCAGCATAAACTTCATCAATTTCTTTACGTGTATTAGCATGCATTAATAAGATACGACCAAGTCTTTCTTTCTTATCTTTTGTTGAGTTCAATACATATGAACCAGCAGTTGCAGTACCAGAGTATACACGGAAGAAAGTTAACTTACCTACGAATGGGTCAGTCATAACTTTGAATGCTAAAGCTGAGAATGGTTCTTCATCAGATGCATGACGGTCAACTTCGTTACCATCAGCATCAACACCCTTGATTGCAGGGATGTCAGTTGGAGCTGGTAAGTAGTCAACTACAGCATCAAGCATTGGCTGTACACCCTTATCTTTGTAAGCAGAACCACAAAGAACTGGGAATAACTCTACAGCGAGTGTACCCTTACGGATAGCAGCTTTAACATCTTCGATTGCAGGTTCTTCACCTTCAAGAATCTGCATCATTAAATCATCATCAAATGAAGCAGCAGCTTCTAATAAATTCTGATGATATTCTTCAGCCTGATCAACATATTCAGCTGGGATTTCTTTTTCGATTACATCGATACCTTCAGCACCATCGAAATAGATAGCTTTCATAGTTAACAAGTCGATGACACCTTCGAATGTATCTTCAGCACCGATAGGTAACTGTAATGCAACAGCATTAGCACCTAATCTTGAATTTAATGAGTTAAGTGACATGATAAAATCAGCACCAGTAGCGTCCATCTTGTTTGAGAAAACAATTCTTGGTACGCCATAAGTAGTAGCCTGTCTCCAAACTGTTTCAGTCTGAGGTTCTACACCTGCTTTAGAGTCAAGTACTGTAACGGCACCATCAAGTACACGTAATGAACGTTCAACTTCTACAGTGAAGTCTACGTGGCCTGGTGTATCGATGATGTTAATACGATATCCTTTCCAGTGAGCTGTAGTAGCAGCAGAAGTGATAGTGATACCACGTTCTTTTTCCTGTACCATCCAGTCCATCTGAGATCCACCATCATGAGTTTCACCGATTTTATGGATTTTACCTGTATAGTAAAGAACACGTTCAGTAGTAGTAGTTTTACCAGCATCGATGTGAGCCATGATACCGATATTACGTGTTTTTTCTAATGGAAATTCACGAGCCATAATTTTCTCCTTTCAAATACTTTTTCTTTTAATTTATATGTAATAAAGATATTACCAACGGAAATGTGCGAAAGCTTTGTTAGCTTCTGCCATTTTATGAGTATCTTCTTTCTTCTTAACAGCAGCACCTGTACCGTTAGAAGCATCGATAATTTCGTTAGCTAAACGATCAACCATTGTATTTTCGTTTCTTAAACGAGAATAGTTAGTTAACCATCTTAAACCTAAAGTCATTCTTCTTTCAGGTGTTACTTCAACTGGTACCTGGTAGTTAGCACCACCAACACGTCTTACCTTTAATTCAAGTACTGGCATGATGTTGTTGATAGCCGCGTCGAATACTTCCATAGCTGGCTTTCCAGTCTTTTCTTCAACTTTTTTGAATGCTTCATATAAGATGTTCTGAGCAACACCTTTTTTACCATCTAACATGATGTTGTTAATAAGCTTAGTGATTGTTTTACTATTGTAAATTGGATCAGGTAAAACATCTCTTTTAGCAATACGTCCTTTTCTAGACATCGGCAAATTCTCCTCTCTCTATTTTATTAATTTAACAATTTATTTCTTAGGCTTTTTAGCTCCGTATAATGAGCGGCTCTGCATACGATCTTTAACACCAGCACAGTCCATAGTACCACGGATAATATGGTAACGAACCCCTGGTAAGTCCTTAACACGACCACCACGAATTAATACAACAGAGTGTTCCTGTAGGTTATGACCGATACCAGGAATGTAAGCTGTAACTTCTAATCCATTTGATAATCTAACACGGGCATACTTACGTAAAGCTGAGTTAGGCTTCTTTGGTGTCATTGTAGCAACACGGGTACAAACGCCACGCTTCTGAGGTGAATTATCATTAGTTGGTTTTTTAGCTAATGAGTTGAAACCTCTATTTAAAGCTGGAGACTTACCCTTTTTAGTCTTTTCGCTACGTCCTTTTCTTACTAATTGGTTAATTGTAGGCATGATTTTCTCCTTTCTAATTCTAACACACAATTCCGGGTGTTTCACAAATTTGTTTTTATATATGTGCCCTCATCGGACACCTTTGTCAGTATATGACAAATAAAAGTCCTCGTCAACTACTTTTTTTAGTTTTTTTTATCAATTTAATCCAAATGCCATCCACCATCTTCATGATAGATCATCTGTTTAGTCATTCCACCATCAATACAAATATTCTCACCATTGATGAATGTTGCTTTTGACGAACATAAAAATAAAACCATAGAGGAAATATCTTCTGGATTCCCTACTCTTCCTACTGGCTGTTGATAAGCATCAGGCCCTGTATATGTATTCCCGTGAGTATCAATCCATCCTGGCGAAATAGAATTCACTCTCACTTTTCCACTTAGACTCATCATTAATGCGTGTGTAAGGGCTGATATGCCACCTTTTGCTGCAGTATAGCTTTCTGTATTAGCCTGACTCATTCGGTCTCTAGAAGACGAAATATTGATGATTACGGCATCGTCATTAAAATACTCTTTAAATAGCTTAGTTAAATAGAATGGTGCAGTGACTCCTACAGACAATGCATATTGAAATTCTTCATAGCTACATTCATCAATACCTAGCATGAGTGGTAATGCATTATTTATTAGATAATCTATATGTCCATGTTTATCTAATACATAAGATACAAATGATTCTAGAGTTTCTTTACTCGCAATATCTCCTACATAGTGATTTCCTTGTACTTTATCAATTATTTCTACAAAAGCACCTTGTTTTTTGAAATCTTCTGCTATTGATTGTCCTATTCCATGTGCCCCACCTGTAACAACTACAACTTTATCCTTAAACTCCATAATTTCCTCCATATATA
>JABLTN010109901.1_pt1 | contig 10442 bp, 6 predicted proteins | sample 7160141 | NCBI WGS metagenome assembly JABLTN01 (sample SAMN14651226, study PRJNA627086) | human gut metagenome | isolation source: feces | host: Homo sapiens | reverse complement strand
GGCCAATCCGTCCGTAGACGGTGCGACTTCACTGGCCGAAGCAGCGGAAGGCAAGGCGGCCATGCCGATGGTTAATATTCCCGCCGCTGCAGCTGCTGCAATACGATTCCTCATGGTGATTCCTCTCCTGCGCACGTTTGCATTCAATCTGTGATTGTGCGCTCGCGTTCGTTCCGTATGCCATAGTAGGAGGGGAATGTGCCTAAATAAACCGGTGGAAAAATGACATTTGTCTAGTTTCTGCGATGCTGCAGCAGTCTTCATAGTTTAAGCGGGAAACCAGAATCCAAACCAGAAGCCGGAACAGCCTGCTCAAAACATGACCAAGCAGGCCAAGCAACGGCTCAGACCGCCCGTACTTATCCCGCCCGTATTGGTTTATCTAGCGGCGGCCCCCAACAAAGATCACTCAACAATAGTGATGAATGGGCTAGCCGGCAGATTAAAGTCGTTGTACAGCATGCTCGCGCACTTCGGATTGCCGCTGAACAGGTAACGTACCTGGCTCATGGCGTTGAGATCGTTCAGTATTGAGCCATCGGCTGCGGTGAGCAACACCTGATTGCCCCTGATAGTGGCATTGACCGCCTGCCATTGACCGGAATAATTGGCGACCTCAAACCCCTGCAATGCCGTAGTGGTGGGAGCGGCGATATTGCTGATACCGCTTAACGGGGTCGCTTTCGGAGCGCTCTTATAGTTTGGTGCGATTGCGCTCGCGGTTTTCGAATAGTTCGGCTGCATGGCTTTCAGCCTGCTTGCGGTGCCGTTCCGGAAAGACAAGGCGATTGCGCCGTTCGCAGTGTGCCGGGCACGTTCGATAAGCGGTCCGTTGGGTACGGTGGTGCCGTCTTCCATGGCGAGATATTGCGCGGCCATGCGCGCCCCGAGAATATCCTTGCCGAGAGGATGGATCAGCGCGGATGTGCCCTTGTCTGTGTCAAGGGAAACCGTCATCGCCACGTTTGACGAATCGTGCAGGTTGGTGTTGCCAAGCGTAGTCCGTTGCGCTTCACGTACGTTCTGTGTGTACTGATAGTTCGTCCATCGCGCGAGTTGCACGTATAGGAACGGCAGATTCTTGCGTCCGAACACGTTACGGTACTGGTTGATGAGCGTGGTCATTTGCGATTCGTATTGCAAAGCAGTTCCGTAATTATTGGCGTCATCGCAACCTTGATACCACAGCACGCCCGCCACATGGAATCCCTTCAACGGCGCGATATGGTTCGCATAAATATCGCCGCCTTGTACATGCCGGCGAATAGGCGTGCCACCCCACGCGGTCTGGATGATGCCAATCGGCACATTGGGGTGCTTGGCGCGCAACTGCATGGCGAATTGCTGAGCCAGATAGCTGAGGTGCAGTGAATTCGTGGAATCTGCAGTCAGCCATGCATCGGCGCTCTGATTAACAGCGGACAGTGGAAAATCAGTGTCTTCAACATCATGATTTGCGATGACAAATTTCACGTTGTCATCTACGAGCGGTTTCGGCAAATCGCCTGTCGTGATTAGTCCATTGCCAAAATTGTAAGTAGCGTTTTCGTAATACTGCACATAGTTGAGTTCCATATTCGACTGGCCAGCGGCTACGAAGACGTCTCCCACATACACTTTGGCCAGTTTCAGCACGGTTTTGCCGGCGTACTGCACTTGCAGCGAATACGGATTGAGACTTGCCTTTTGCGCGCTCAGCGTGCAGGTGAAACTGCCGTTTTTCGCTACCTTTGCCTTGACGCTCTCGGAGGTTTTGCCTTGCGTAAGTGTCGCTGACAGTTTCGAAACGTCGATGGGGTTGCTTTCCGTGGAGCTGACGTTGCCTTTGACTACGATTGGCTGATCGCGCTGGAACACCATATTGTCCATGTAGTATGAGGGCAGCTGCACATCAACAGTGGCCGCAGTATGGGCGGTGGCGGTGGATTGCGATCCGGTTTTACCGGTTGCCGTTCCGTTGCCCCATTTGGGGCCGCACCCGACGATGATGGCAACGACTATTCCTACGGTTACGATAACGGCAAGTGCCGTTCTTGCCAATCGTTTCGTATTCAATTCTGATTTGCCTCGTTCTTTGTCAACGCCCGCTCGAAGGTTCTGGCCTGTTTGTCATATGCGGCTCGTTCGGTGTTGGCTTTGCTGGTGGTCCCGGACGGGTCGGCTTTGCAGTCAAGCGCCTTCGGCGATTTGACTTCTTCCTGATACAAGGTGCTGAGCTTTTCCAGATCATATGAGGAATCCATGCTGGAAAATGCGTCGACAATCTTTCCCTTGAGCTGGAAATCCTTGGAATATGAAGCGTTCATGGCGGCAACCGCGTCTCTGCAGTCGTTAATGGCATTCAGTTCGCGCATTTTCTGCGATGTTCTCACGCCCATGACGCCGAAGACCACAATGCATACCGCAACGACGATAACGGCTACGATGATGGAACGGCGAATCAAGTTCTTGACATGGTTATGTACCCAAGTGTCGCCATCTTGCACGCCTTGCAATATGGCCATTTGGAACGGATCTTCGGGAGCCGTTCGGTAGGAAGTCCCCGGTGCTTTTGTTCTAAGCTTTTCGTCACGATTGGTGGCATTGACGGAATTGTTGGATTTGCTGGTCCCGACGGTCGCGGTACTGCTGAAAGTCCGGGGCTTGCGGACGTTACTTGCTTGACTGTCAGCTTTATTTGGCTGCCTTTCGTGCCGTGCCATGCTTCCCTCCAGGAGTCCGTGATACCGTTCTGATGTTGTCTATTGGAGGTGGTCCGACAAGGTCCTCTGTTCCCAAATGACAATACATAAGGTATGTTACCCGTTCCACTTCCGAATGCCAGCACTTCATGTTGTGGCATATTCGGTAAATGTGAAGTTTGGTTTGGAATCCATCTGCTTTATTTTGAGTGGGGGCATCTCAGAATACACTTAAGTTTTGCGTGTGCAATTGCGTCAACGCGTGAAATGCGTTTTGTGAGAGAGGCTGACGATGATATCGCCGAAAAGCTTGATGAAGATTGCGACCACCGCTTCCGTGGTTGCAATGACGGTTTCCGTTGCCGTGGTGCCGGCTTACGCCATGCAGGATATTGCGATTGAGGATGCGCCAAGTTCTTTTGCCGCAACTGTGGATGATGCGCAGGATTTGTCGAACAGCATGCCGGACAATCCGAACGCGACGCTGCCGGAAACGGTAAGCGAAAACATTTCGGACGATTCCACTGTGGTTTCGGAGAACCTTGCGGTTACGCCGGAAGGTGATGTACAGAACATTGAGACCGGCGAAACCGTGACGGACGCTCAGCTGGTCGGTACGCAATCGCAGCAACCTGATCCACTGGCCAAAACGAATGGCGAATCATTCATTCCGGTGAGTGCCTCGAATGTGAAAGATGCTGTGGAACAATCTGTGAAACAATCCGTGGAGCAATCGTCCTCAAAAAACGGAGCCACCGTGAAGCTTGCCAAATTCGATGGCAACGATTACGGCGCGCATTGGGGAACCTACAACAATACGAAAGCCTTCTTCGACTATAGAAACAACCTGTTCGCCCAGCAGGCCAAAGGCGTGATCGACGTCTCTTCATGGCAGGGGGATATCGATTGGGCTAAGGCGAAAGCCGGCGGCGTGGAAGGCGCGATCATCCGTCTTGGCTTTGGATGGGGCAATGACGCCGATGCCAAAGCGCAACGCAACATTAATGAATGCAAGCGGCTGGGTATTCCGTTCGGCATCTACTGGTACTCGTATGCGGAGGATGCGAGCGGTTCCAGGCAGGAGGGCAACGATGTGGTGTCCAAGCTCCGCCAGTTTGGCGTGAGACCGAACGACTTGAAATACCCCGTGTACTACGACCTTGAGAGTTGGACGTGGACCGGGCACACGCCGCCGAACGATCCGAACGTGTATAACGGCATAGTCAATGCTTGGTATGGCGCGTTGCAGTCAGGCGGTTACCAGAATCTCGGCGTGTACTCCTACACGAGCTACTTGCAGGGGCCGTTGAACAATGCGAACATCTATGCGAAGACACGCTGGGTGGCGCAATATGGTCCGCAGATGGAATTCACGGCGTTCGGGACCAACGATCGTGGCTGGCAGTACACCGAAAGCGGTCATATCAACGGTATCAGTGGCTCCGTGGATATGAGTGCCTTTGGCAATAAGACTTCTGTGCAGAATGGAGGGAATGACGATTCTCAGCCTTCCCTTGATGTGCGCAAGATGAGTGCTGTGAGCATTCCTAATGGGAATTATTACATCAATGTACGTTCCAAAGTGGCTTCTAGTGTTGATATCCCTGGAGCCAGTGGAGCGGATTCCACAGCTATTCAGCTGTACTCCGGCAATGGGTCCAAAGCTCAGCAGTTTACTTTCACTAAACAGTCTGATGGCAGCTATGTGATTGTTAATGTGAATTCCGGTAAGGCCTTGGACGTTCGTAATGGCGCTGCGGGTAATAATGCGGTGGTGCAGCAGTATTCGGCGAATGGTACGAACGCCCAGCGTTGGTTCATCCGTGATTCGGGAGCCGGTTATTACTTGCAATCCGCATTAGGCAATTGGGTTCTGGATCTAAGTGGTGGTAGCACGGCCAACGGTACCGCGATTCATCTGTATACGCCTAACGGAACGGTCGCGCAACTCTTCACTCTTTCCTCTAGCGAAGTCAATATTCCGACAGATGCGCCAGCAACGATTCGATCAACGAAAAACACTGGATTGGTATTCGACGTTCCTGGTGCATCAACTGCCAATAGCACGCAAATCCAGTTGTATACAAGCAACGGTTCCAACGCGCAAAAGTATCGTTTTACATCGGTAGGAAATGCGACCTACCGCATTACCAATGTGAATTCCGGTAAAGCATTGGATGTGTATGGAGGCTCGACGGCCAATGGTGCAGCGTTTCAACAATATGACAGCAACGGTACCAGCGCCCAACAATGGACCGTACGTAACTACGGTAGCGGCAAGGTGACATTAATATCAGTGAACGCGAACAAAGCCGTGGATATTCCTGGCGGCAACGCCACGCAGCAGACCAAACTGCAGATGTACACGCCTAATGAAACGGCAGCCCAGCAGTGGACAATAAGCAAGGTATCTACTCCAAGAGAACGTATGGATGCCACAGCTGATTTACATAGGAAGGATCTTCCTGACGGCACCTATGCGTTCGGATCAAAGCTGAAGACTTCCATGAAAGTCGATGTTGCCGGTGCTTCCAAGAGCGATAGCGCCAATGTGCGATTGTGGGGCGGTAATGGTACAAACGCACAGAAATGGAAAGTAACGCATGACGGCAATGGCTATGTGACGTTGATTAGCGTGAATTCCGGCAAAGTATTAGACGTTTACGGTGCAAGCACTGCAAATGGAGCCAATGTTCAGCAGTATGTATCAAACAACACGTATGCCCAAAAGTGGATCGCCATCAAGAACTCAGACGGATCGTATACCTTCCAGTCCGCGCTCGCGGAGAACAAGGTTCTGGATGTTTCGGGTGCTTCTACTGCCAATGGCGCTAACGTACAGTTGTATAGTGCGAATGGCACGAACGCTCAAAAGTGGGTGAAGTAGTCAAGCAGTAGATATTTCAAATGTGGCCTGAGAACAAAACTGCTTGTTCTCAGGCCACATTTGAAAGTTGCGTTATTTTTTGCGTCTCATCATGGCAAATTGGTTGGCGTCGATGATGAACGCCTTACGATCGTTCTTGGCCATGACGTCGAGGATTATTCCCGCTATGAACAGCAGGATTCCCGCGATAACGAGCATAACTGCTCCGATGAGTGTGGGGAAGCGCGCCACCATGCCGGTATGCCAGAAGTCTACTGTTACGCTACCGCACAGTATGATGCCGATGATGCCGATAATGGCTCCGAGCCCTCCAAAGAACGGCAGCGGCTTGTATTCGCGGATCATGCGGAAGATGGTGCTCATCACCTTGATGCCGTCACCCACGGTGTCAAGTTTGCTGACGGAGCCTTCCGGGCGGTCACGGTATTGAATCGGCATCTCGAACAGGCGTAGATTGTTGTTCAACGAATGGATGGTCATTTCGGTCTCAACTTCGAAGCCACGCGAAAGCACTGGGTAAGTCTTGACGAATGTGAACGAAAACGCTCGGTAACCGGTCATGATGTCGGTGACGTCCGCATGGAACAGGCCGTTGATGGAACCGCGTACCAAGCGGTTGCCAAAGTTGTGGAATGGTCTCTTGTTCTCTTGGAAATATGTGGAGCTCAGGCGGTCACCGATTACCATGTCATAGCCTTCAAGCACTTTATCAACCATGGCTGGCGCCGCATCAGCAGGGTAAGTATCATCGCCGTCTGCCATGACATATACGTCGGCGTCAATGTCTTCGAACATGGCGCGAATCACGTTGCCTTTGCCTTGGCGCGGTTCCTTTCGTACAATCGCACCTTCGGCCATAGCGATTTCGGCAGTGCGATCAGTGGAGTTGTTGTCATACACATAGATGTCGGCATGCGGCAGTGCTGCTTTGAAGTCGCGTACCACCTTGCCGATGGTGACTTCCTCGTTATAGCAAGGAAGCAGCACCGCAACGGAAACGTTTGAATTCTCAGGCATACGTTCTACTATAGCTTTTGTACTGGCCGTTTTTCGATTTTGCACGAGTTCATCATGCTACAGGTTTCTGCGTGGGATACAGCACGAGGAATGGGATTGTGCGGATGTTTTATAAATATAATTGCTAGGGAAACGATATAAGCGAATGAAAAAACGCGTGGTTGGGTATGACATTATCAAATCGATGGCGATGTTCTTTGTAGTGATGCTCCACTACTCATTTTACACGAGATTCTATTCCAGCGGGCTTGCTGGAACGGCGGTCACCGTATTGTGCGTGGTGTGCGTGCCATTGTTCTTCGCTGTGAACGGCGCGCTGCTTCTTCCTCGGAAGATGGATGAGGCGAAGCATTATCGGAAGACGCTGAACATCGTCATTGTGGTCACCATCTGGAGGCTGCTTGCCGCGGCGTTCTTCGTTTTCGTGGACGGTTCCCATCCGGTGACGTTGAAGGATCTTGTGCTGTTCCTGCTTGGCGGTGGCTTTGGAGATTATCCGACCGGTTATTTTTGGTTCATGAACGCCTTGATCGCAGTGTACCTTGTTTTGCCTGTGATGAAAATGGCGTTCGATTCGGAACGAAAGCTTGCATTCAACGCGCTGCTGGCTGTTTTGGCTGGTTTTACTGTGGGCAAGGATTCCCTGAAACTTGTTCTGCAGATTCTGGGAACCGCAACGAACCATGATTTCGCCTCGATTCTGAATGCACTTGATGAATTCTACATTTTCGGCTCGTACGGATACGTTTTGTTGTATTTCCTGATTGGAGGGATGATTGGGCGCTATCTAAAGCAGAAGCAGACCGGGGAACTCGATGCCGACGTCCATCATCCCCTGTTCGATATCTCTTGGGGTGAAGCCAGCGCTGGCATCGTTGTCTGCTATGCGTTGACGTTACTGATCCAGCGATACCAGCATGCCACCCACGGCACTAATTTGACTGTGGAGAACGGCTATTGGCTGCTACCGTCATTCGTTGCAACGATACTGATTCTGTTGGTATTGGGGCGGGTGAATATCCAAGGCATTTGGGCCAAAGTATTCCAGGTGATCGGCATGAACACGTTCGGCGTGTACATGCTGCATTTGGTCGGATTGGTGCTGTTGAGCAGATTACAGGCTCTACCATGGCTCCAGTTCATGGGAAACTTGAATTCCGTTGCAGTGACTTTGCTGAATGTGGTGTTGTGCGGTTGCGTGTTCGCCATATGTCTTGCAGTATCCGTGCTGTTCCGAAAGATCCCGTATATTAATCGTTTGTTCGCGTTGTAAGCATTATGAATTAGTCGAACCGATAAAGAAGAAATGAAAATGAACGGATTGAATATGCTAAAGAAAATTGAACCACGAATTGTGGTTCCGCTGGTTCTTGGCATGATGTTCGCTTTGGGAGATGAGGCTTCCAATCCTGAAGGTCATATCATGCAAATTAAAAGCGCGTTATGCGTGAAGGTGCTGCTTTTCTGTGTGCTTTTCTGTGTATTATTTCGCTTCGCTGATTGGCTGATTGCCGAAGTGCAGGGAGCGAAGAGGGAAGACCAAGTAGAGCATTATGGCTTTTTCGAATATGGGTATGCGATAAAACCGTGGTTGAAAAACGCGGCGGTGATTGCCGTGTGCTGGCTTCCGTATGAATTTTGGTTGTTCCCTGGCGTGTATTGGTCGGATACCTCCAAACAGTTGCTCATTCATTATGGTGTGGAACGATTCACGGACCATCATCCTTTTGCTTTAACGTATTTGTTTGGTTGGTTCGCTGATTTTGGACAATGGGCTTTCCATAATTCCATTTATGGTTTGTATCTGCTGATTGTCGTGCAACTTATTGCAGCGCCGCTGCTTTTCTCTTGGATGCTTTTGTACACGAGGAAGATGGGCGTTCCGCAATGGTTGTGTCATGTGGAATTGGCATTTTTGGCATTGTTCCCGCTTTTTCCGGTGATGTTTTCTTCGTTAGCGAAGGATACGATTTCCGTTCTGTTTTTCATCCCTTTCTGCATATTGTTCGTTGACGGTATTCGCACCAAAGGTTCATCACTGTCTAAACCAGGAATCATTATTACATTATTGCTGTGTGGCTTACTGACGTGCCTGACGAAGAAAGCGGGCGTGTATGTGGTGGTGCCCTCATTGCTGCTGATGTTTCTGATTGTCGGATTGTCGAAAAAAGCGAAAGCTACCGCGTTTGCCATCGGCGCAGTAATTGCTATTGTCATGATGGTCATCATTCCGAAAGCCGTTATGCCGGCGCTTGGCGTTGCCCCTAGTGGTAAGCAGGAAAGCATCCCGTTTGCCATTCAGCAGGTTGCCCATGACGTCAAATACAACAGTGAGGACATGACTCAGCAGGAGAAGAAACTGATTTCTGACTTCCTGACCATTGACTATAAAAAGATTCCCAAAGCTTACGACCCGCAGATCGCAGATCCGGTAAAAGGGACCAGTTTGAAAGACCCTGATCTGTTCAGCGATTTTATGAAGCTGTGGCTCAAGAAGACAGTGGAGCACCCGATCGGTCATTTGGAATCGTGGATGGGATTAGTTCGCGGCTGGTTCAGCTTTTCTAACAACGATGGTTCTCCAAGCGATATGGTGGTTTGCACTGAATCTGCATGGTATTACGATCCGATTTTAGAATATGTTCCGCAGTGGCCGTTGAAGGCAAGCAGAAGTGATACTGCACGTTCTGTATATGACATGGAACAGAGCGTGCCCGTATTGAATGCACTGTTTTCAAGGGCATTGTGGTCATCCATCCTGCCCTGCTTCATGCTGTACTTGGCTTTGCGTCCCGGCAAAGGCAAATGGAGTCGCGTGGCTTCGATGCTTCCGGTGGATATGTCGTTTGTGTATCTGTTGCTGGTACCAGTGTCCGGCATGGGTGGAGAGCCAACCCGATATGTGTTGCAACTGATTTGCATCGCGCCATTGTTCTTAGCGTTCATGAGTGAATCGATTGGTAAAACGAAAGAACCTCTGATTAAAACGATGGCATAAATAATACAGAAATGGGTGTCGTAAAATACAACACCCATTTCTGTCAGTGACGACCGCGAACTGCTCGGCCGATCGCCTTCACCGCATCACGGCGACGGGAACCGATTGGCATTAGCGGATCGACAATCTTGCGAATCGGGTTGTCCTCCCCGACTGCGCGCTCGTGCTTCGGACGGAGCACGCCGGCTGGAATCTCTGATTCGTTTGCCTTTACTACACGTTTAAGCAGACGCTCATAGAACGGGGTCTCGCGTGCGTACTTCCAGTACATGGAAGCGAAATCGCAATCCGGGTCGGTCCATGGCTTCTGGAAGCCGGCATAGTGGACAATCTGTGGATCGTTGCGCGACTTCATATACGCGTCGTAAATGTCGTTCGGCGCCTGCACGAAGAGGTTGCCGACACGACCGCCGCAGTCATGCACTACGTTCCATTCCCACGGCAGGTACAGCACATTGCCTTCGCAGTGCGCGTTGAGCACGTCCTGGTCGTTGTAGATGAAATCGGGATTCGAGGCGTAGGTAAGCCATTGTTTGATGGTGTAATGCTCACGCATCGCCTTGGTGTTGAGCACCAGCACTCCAGCCTGGAAGTAATCGTATGGATTCTTCATCTTCAGTACGGTTTGCGCGTAGCCCATGCGTTTGCCGTGCTTCACATTGAGATTGGCAAGGAAGTCGATGTCTCGAATCGCACCTAGCATCTTGCCCTGGAAGTCGATGTTGTAAAGCTTCGCGATATCGCCGTTGATGATGATGTCGGAATCGAGATACAGCACCTTGTCGTAGAACGGCAGAACTTTCTGAATCAGGAAGCGGTAGTATGTCTCCACGCTGATATGGGCGTTGTTGGTGGAAAG
>JABLTN010006493.1_pt1 | contig 10455 bp, 7 predicted proteins | sample 7160141 | NCBI WGS metagenome assembly JABLTN01 (sample SAMN14651226, study PRJNA627086) | human gut metagenome | isolation source: feces | host: Homo sapiens | reverse complement strand
CCTATTTTATCCGAAAACGCTCCATAATGCAAGTGTTTTCGTTATTTTTTCAGGATGATGCAGGGCAGAGGGGCGGTTTCGGCCCAGTTGGCAAAATCACACACCAGAACGGTAAAACTTTTGAGCGGAAGTGCCCGGAGATATTCCAGCACCGTCTGCTTTTCATCTGTGCCGATGACCTGCCCGCTGTAGAGGATGGCGCTCACCACGCCGCCGGGGCGCACGGCTTCCAAAGCCGCCTGCAGGGCGGGGATGCTGCTCTGCGCGGTGGAGAACACTGCGTGGTCGGCCCCGGGCAGCCAGCCAAAGTTGAACATCACCGCATCTGCCGTGCCGGGCTGCACAACCTGTAAAAGGTCTGCGTGGCTTTGGCAGTGCAGCTCATACCGGGCGGCAGGCACGCCCAGCTGCTCCAGATGCTTCCGGGTGGATGCAATGGCAGCTTCCTGCACGTCAAAGCCGACTACCTTTCCTTCCGGCGCGGTGATGCCGCACAGGAAGGCCGTGTCGCCGCCGTTGCCGCAGGTAGCATCGATGCAAAGGCGCGGCTGTGCCAGCCGCGCGGCCAGAAAGTCCTGCACGAACTTGACGGCGGTCAGGTCCGGCGTGCGGCGGCGCACCAGCTGCCTGCCTTCTGCCGCAAAGCCGAACTTTGCCCAGAACGCAAGCTCTGCGGCATCGGCGGGCAGCGGGGCGGTAAATACGGTAGCCGTTTCACGGTCGTATCCAGCGTAGGCGCGCAAGGCTTCTTTTAATAGATAGGAGCCGTAGCCTTTGCGCCGCCACTGCGGTTCGATGCCAAACGCGGTGATGGCAGCCCCCTTTGCGGCGGGCGTGAGCGCGCAGAAGCCGATCTGTGTTTTTTCCTTATAGAGGGCAAAGCCCTCGTCTGTGCGGTGCAGTTCCATGGTGTGTTCCTCCTGAATTTACGCTTTTACAATAGCAAGCGCAAAGGCCGCTGTCAAGGGCGGAAAGTGCGTCTTTATTTCACAGTTTCTTCACGGCGCGCGCGATTGATTTTCACAATTGACGGTTACAATAGGAGCAGTTCAAAGGAACAGGGCTCCTGTGGACGTATCCCTTACGGAAAGGAAGTATCAGCATGGACAATGAGAACAAATGGGAATATGATTATTCCTCTCAGGATAAAAACGAAAGCGGAGATACCGGTTATCCCAATGTGGGCAGCAGCGGCATGAACACCGCCAACCAGTACAACGACCCGCAGCCGGAACCGGAGACCGCTTACACCGCCCCGCAGACAGACAACGGCGCAGGCGGTGCAACGCCGCCGGTACATCCGGTACAGCCGCAGGACGCGCAGCCCCCTAAAAAGAAGAAAAAGTTCAATGGCAAGCGCGTTGCACGCAGCGCCGTGGCGCTGGTGCTGGCCGCAGCCATGGGCTTTGCGGGCGGCTTTGTGGGGGCAAAGTTTGGCGGCAGCGGCAAGGTGGTCATTCAGCAGGTGGCACCTTCCTCTACGGCCGACAGTGCATCCGGTTCGGATAGTTCCATCACCGCAGCATCCAGCAGCGGCAGCAGCCTGACCACTGAACAGGTGGCTGATCTGGTCAGCCCCAGCGTGGTGGTCATCACTACGGAGCAGGTGGTCTACTCTCAGTGGTCGTGGTACGGCCAGAATCAGGTGGAGAGCGGCGCCGGCAGCGGCGTGATCATCAGCTCGGACGGCTACATCCTCACCTGTGCACATGTGGTGGACGGGGCTTCCACCATCACCGTTACCATTGGTGACAAGGACTACACCGCCACCCTCGTGGGCGAAGATACCACCAGCGATATCGCGGTCATCAAGATCGATGCTGACGGCCTGACCCCCGCCACCGTGGGCAACAGCGACAGCCTGAAGGTGGGCCAGAGCGTGATGGCTGTGGGCAACCCGCTGGGTGAGCTGGGCGGCACCGTGACCGGCGGCATGATCAGCGCTTTGAACCGCAGCGTCACCATTCAGGGCAGCAGCTCTGTGAACACCATGTCCCTGATCCAGATGGATGCTTCGGTCAGCCCCGGCAACTCCGGCGGCGGCCTGTTCAATATGAACGGTGAGCTGGTCGGCATTGTGAATGCAAAATCCTCTTCCAGCGATGCAGAGGGTCTGGGCTTTGCCATCCCCATCAACGATGCCATCAAGGTGGCACAGGAACTGCTGGAGAACGGCTATGTGACCGGACGGCCTTATTTGGGCATCACCTATCTGGCCGTGACCGACGCACAGACTGCTTCTCAACTGGGCGTGAATGCCTACGGCGTTTACGTTGTGGAGGTGGTCAAGGGCGGCCCTGCCGAAAAGGCAGGCCTGCAGGCCGGTGACCGCATCGTAAGCGTGGACGGCACCGAGATCGCCTCCAAGGACGACCTTGGCACCCTGATGCAGAAGCACGCAGCAGGCGATACGCTTTCCATCACCATTGCGCGTGAAGGCCAGATGCAGACGGTCAATGTGACACTGGGCGAAAAGACGGCTTCCAACAGCTGAACAAAATAGAAAACAGGAGCGGATGAGAGTTTTCCATCCGCTCCTGTTTTTATATCTGTCCAAAGATGGTGGCACTGTAAGGCATCAGCACGGCCTCGTGCTCATACACTCTTGCCGGGCCGCGCCACAGGCTGGACGAGATGCCGTCGCTCAGCATCTGCCAGCGCCCAACCGGCAGCGGCACGGTCCCGCTGGCATCGGTGGGGTTGTAGAACACACACAGCGCCTGCCATGCCGCACCATCGCCCCACTGTGCCGGAAGGAGCCAGCCCACCAGCGGCTGCTCCAGCGAGAAAAAGTGCAGGGCATCCGGCGCGTGGGGGTCGGTGCTGGAAAGCCGCGGAAACCTTGCCCGCAGCGCCAGCAGGCCGCGGTAGTAGTCCACCAGTGCATGGTATTTTTCGGCCCGCTCCCAGTCCAGCCGGTTCAGCGCAGGCGAAGAGCGGTAGCTGTTGCCCTTCCCTTTTTTGGTGCGGGCAAACTCCTCGCCCGCCTGCAGGAAAGGCAGTCCGAAGCTGGTCAGGTAAATGCCCGCCGCCAGCCGGTTCTGGGCAAGGGCTGTGCTGTCTGCCGCCGTGAACTCCGGCTTTTCGTACCGCACCAGCAGCAGCTTGTCCCACAGGGTGAAGTTGTCGTGGGCGGAAACATAGCTCACGATCTGGCTGGGCGCGTGGGGCGGCAGACGGTCGCTGCGGCACCATGCCGCCACCGCGCCGCCGATGTCCCAGAAGCTGCCGGGCCTGCCCTCCACATAGCCCGGCTCCCGGGCGTTGAAGCAGCCGCCCTTGATGGTGTCGCGGGTGTCGTCGCAGAAGATGCCGATGCGATCGTTCAGCATGGCAAGATTCGCCTTGTTGGCCTCGTACCGGTGCAGCTGGCTGCCGCCGCCCTGCCACGGCTCGCCGTACATCAGGATATCCCGTCCGCCGGGCAGCGTATCCAGCGCGGCGCGCACCGCGTTGATGGTCTCCACGTCGTACAGGCCCATCAGGTCGAACCGGAAGCCGTCGATGTGGTATTCTTGCGCCCAGTAGAGGATGGAATCGATCATATACCGCCGGGCCATGGGCCGCTCGCTGGCAAATTCGTTGCCGCAGCCGCTGCCGTTGGAAAAGCTGCCGTCCTCGTTCTGGCGGAAAAAGTAGCAGGGCACGGTGTCGTTCAGCGGGTTCTTATTGCGGTACATGTGGTTATACACCACATCCATCACCACACCGATGCCCGCCGCGTGCAGGGCTGCGATCATTTCCCTGCACTCCCGGATGCGCACCTCGCCGCGGGTGGGGTCGGTGGAATAGCTGCCTTCGGGCACATTGTAGTTGGTGGGGTCATAGCCCCAGTTGTACTGCCGCAGCAGCGGCTTTGCCTCGTCCACGCTGCCAAAATCAAAAATGGGCATCAGCTGCACATACTTCACGCCCAGACGCCGGAGGTAGTTCAGGCAGGTGGGGTGGATGCCGTCCCCGTGCAGGGTGGTGCCCTGCTGGGTAAAGGCCATGAACTTGCCCCGCCATGCCGGGCGCACGCCGCTGGCAGCGTCCTGCGAGAAGTCGCGCACGCTCACCTCCCACACCGCGCGCTGCTCCGGCGGGATGACCGGACGCACATCCCGCTCCCACCCGGAGGGGGCGGTGCGGGCAAGATCCACGATCATGCTGCGGGTGCCGTTCACGCCTGCCGCACGGGCATAGGGGTCGCCGGTCTGGCGCGAAATGCCATCCACTGTGACCGTATAGGTATAGTATCGTCCGTGCTGGTCGCCGGGCAGATAGATGCTCCACACCCCCTGCTGCCCCCGCTCCAGCGGCAGAGTGCCTATGGGCTCACCGCCGCTGCCTTTGCGGTAAAGGCTGACCTCCACCCTCTGCGCCGTGGGTGCCCACAGGCGCAGATGGGTGCCGGAAACAGCATATTCCTGCCCCAGCGGGCCGGTGTAGGTGGTTTGAAGGTCAAAGGAGATGCTCTCGTATAGCGTTTTCAGTTCGGCGGGCGTTTTGACGGTCATAGTTTCTTCATTCCTTCTTGCAGATTTCCTATCAGATATAAGTGTAAACAACGGCGGTCTTTTTTGCAAGAGGGAATTGCAAAACCTGCCCCGGTACACTATACTGAAAGAAAACGATGCAGACGGAGGGCAAAGCCATGGCATATACCGACGATTGGGAAAACCTTATGAACGGTGTGTTCGGCGCAGGGGGAAAGCCGCGCTTTGGCGGCACGGCTCAGCCGGAAAGCAAAACGCCAAAGGCCAAAGCGCCTGAAGTGCCGGATCTGAATGCGGCTCTGCTGGAAAACCAGAAGCAGCTGGATGCCCTGCTCAAAAAACAGAACGCCCAGCTGAAAACGCAGGACACTGCGGTGCAGTCTGCTCTGGAGGACAGCCGCCAGATGCTGCGGGATATGGAAGCGGACGGCCTGCTTGCCAAGGGCACTGCCGATGTGACCGCAGAGCACCTTGGCAGCTTTGAGGGCCTTGCCGCCGAGGTGAAAAAGACCGTTCTCGGGCAGGATGCCTTTGTGGACAGCGTGGTGCGCGCCATGCGCCGGCCCTTTGTGCTGGGCACCGAGCGCCCGGCAGCACGCAATGTGATCCTGCTGTGCGGCGGAGCCGGTACGGGGCGGCACTTTGCGCTGGCAGAGACCGCCCGCATCATGGCGGCGCGGGGCCTTTTGCAGAGCGACAAAACTGCGGTGGTGGACCTTGCCCTCTACCCCAATTCCGGTGCGGAAAAGCTGTTTTTGCAGGATCTGTATGCGGCCCTGCACGCCCCCGGGGAGATCGTGATCTTTGAGCATTACGAGAGCTGCCATGCGGCCTTCCTCAAGACCCTTGCAGACCTTGCTGTGAAGGGCAGCGCACCGCTTTCCAGCCGGTATCTTGTGAACAAGGAGGGCATCCTTGTGGATGCAGGCACGGCGCTGGCACCGGGCGCTGTGAGCAGTATCACGCCCTGCGGCAAGTACCTCATCTTCTTTTCCCGCAAGGGCCGGGACGCGCTGGCAGATAAGTTCGGTGCGCCCTTTGTGGCGGCGGTGGGCGATGTGTGCGCCACCAGCGCCTTTGCCCGCGAGGACCTTGCAGCGCTGGCGGCGCAGCAGCTGAATGCGCTGGCCCAGAAGGTGAGCGCACGCCTTGGCCTGACCCTCTCTGCCGGGGCCGATGTGCGGGACTATGTAGCCGCCCAGTGCTCTAAGGAAAAGGGTGCGGCGGGCCTTGCGGAATGCTGCGATAAAATGTTCCGCGCCCTGAGTGAATACTGCCTGCAGACCGATGCAAAGCTTACCGGCACCGTCACCCTGACCGTAAAGCCGGAGGGTGTGTGGTTCAGCCTGAACGACCAGCCCGAGCAGGAGCTGTCTGCCCTGCTGCCTGCCGAGTACACGGGCGCTGTAGATGAAATCCGCGCCGAACTCAACGGCCTTGTGGGCCTTGAGGCGGTCAAGGAGTATGTGTTCGGTCTGGCGGATAACCTGCAGGTGCAGCAGCGCCGCGCGGCGGCAGGCTTCAAGACCGCCAGCCTTTCCATGCACATGATCTTCACCGGCAACCCGGGCACCGGCAAGACCACCATTGCCCGGCTGGTGGCAAAGTACCTCAAGGCCATCGGCGCGCTGAAGGGCGGCCAGCTGGTGGAAGTGACCCGCGCCGACCTTGTGGGCCGCTACACCGGCCACACCGCCCCGCTGACAAACAGCGTCATCGAGAGTGCCCTCGGCGGTGTGCTGTTTATCGATGAAGCCTACAGCCTCTACCGCGGCGAGCAGGACAGCTTTGGTCTCGAAGCCATCGACACCCTTGTGAAGGGCATGGAGGATCACCGGGACGAGCTGGTGGTCGTTCTGGCGGGCTACACCCGGGAGATGGAGGTGTTCCTTACCGCCAACAGCGGTCTTGCCAGCCGCTTCCCCAACAAGATCGAGTTCCCGGACTACACGGCAGACGAGCTGCTGGACATCACCAACGTGCTGGCAAAGGGCAAGGGCTACCGCCTTGCCGAGGGCTGCACCTTCCCGCTTTTGGGCTACTACAAGCGCCGTCAGGCGCTGGACAGCCGCACCGCCGGCAACGGCCGTCTTGCCCGCAACACGCTGGAAAAGGCTATCTTCCACCAGAGCCGCCGCCTTGTGGCAGAACCTGCCGCCGAGCTGGACCTGATTTTGCCCAGCGATCTGGAATTTGAGGAGTGAGAGATTCGGAATGGCCTCCGCTTCGCTCTGGCCATGCTCAGCGGAAGAATTATTTATAGGAACAGCAAACCCCGGCAGGCTGCGGCCTGCCGGGGTTTGCATTTTTCACGGATGGAGTCGTACCGGAAAGCAGCATCTGGCGCTCTGGCTCCACAGGGCAGGACGGTGCCGTGAAATTATTTCCTGCCGGAAACGCTGCATCTCCCGGTCCGGGCCTTCCCTGTGAAAAAAGGTTCCGGAAAAATCCGCAGATTTTTCCGGAACCTGATTATAAATATCATTTCATCTGATGATGGCCAGAGCGAAGCGGAGGCCATTTTAATCGTGCTGCTTCGCAAGGGCCTGCACCATATCGTGTATCCCCTTGCGAACCTCGGCGGGAGCCGTTACTTCCACCTTGCCGCCAAAGCCGCACACCCAGCCGTAGAACTGGGGGCTGACGCATACCGGCACATCAAAGTGAAAATATGCACCGTCTTCCTCCGGCACGAACAGCGGCGTTCTGCCAAAGCGGTCGCGCATGGCGCTTTCCAGGTCGGCGGTGCAGCGCAGGGTGACCCGGTGCTCCGGCCCGCCGAACATGTTGAAGTGCTTGCGCAGATAGGCGGGCAGGTCGAACTGGCGGAACTCGGCCTTGCCCCGGCGGGCATCGCCCAGCACCGTCACGGAAGACATGCGGTCCACGCGGTAGTTGCGGATGCCCGCAGGCTCTTTCTCGTCCTGATAAGCGATAAGGTAGTAGCAGCCGTTTTCCCATGCCAGCTGCCACGGGCTGACGGTGCGGGTGCCGCCGTCCTTGTAGCGGAACCGCACCATTCTGCCCGTATTGATGGCGCTGTGCAGCGCATCGATGCTGTAAAGCAGGGTGTGGCTGTCGCTTTTGGGGCGGCCATCCACGTACACCTGACGCTGCAGCTGGGTGCCCTCGTAGTCGGAGCAGAGGGCTTCCAGTTTATGGATGAGTTTACTGCTGGTGCGTGCCGACACAACCTTGCTGGCCTGTACGGCATCCACCAGCAGCTTCAGCTCAGAAAGCTCAAAGGTGCGGCTGGCCAGCCAGTAGCCGCCGCCGCGCCCGCGCCGCAGCTGGATGTCATACCCCAGACTGCGCAGGGTGTCGATATCGCTGTAGATGCTTTTGCGCTCGGCAAGAATGTCCTGCTGTTCCAGCAGCTCTACCAGCTGCGGTACATTGAGCAGGTGTTCTTCGTCGGTCTTTTGTTCCAGAATACGCAAAAGGGTCAAAAGCTTGGATTTCTGGCCTTCCTGCTTGGGCATGGGAGCACCTCCGGTTTATTCGGGCAGTTTTTTGTCGAACGCCGCGCGGCGCTGGGTGGAAAGACGGAACATCTCTTCCAGCCTGTTCCGGTCGTCGGCCACAAGGGCAGAGCGCATCTGCTGCAGCGCAGCATCGAACTGGTCGATCTCGCTGATGAGGTTTTCCTTATTCCACAAAAACAGCTCTGCCCACATTTTATCGTTGATGCGTGCAATGCGGGTCAGATCACGGAAGGAGTCGCCGGTGTACTCGCACAGCGAAGAGTTATCGTTGGCGCACATCAGGCTCACGGCGATGGCGTGACACAGCTGGCTCACATAGCCGATCATCTTGTCGTGCTCCTGCACCGTCAGGGTGCAGATGTGGTGGAAGCCCAGCACTTCGGCCAGGTCCTTTGCCCACTGGATGGCTTCGGGCGTGTTCTTTTCCGTGGGGGTGATGATGAAGTTGGCCGGGGCAAAGTTCACCTCGGCGGCGTGCTCCACGCTGGAAGTCTCACGGCCTGCCATCGGGTGGCTGGCAATGAACTCCACGCCCGCCGGGCACATGGCCTGCACCGGCTCCACAAGGCCGGTCTTTACGCCGGAAACATCGGTAAAGATGCAGCCGGGCTTGAGCAGATGGCCGTAGGTGCGGAACCACTCGATGAGGGCCGTGGGGTACAGACCAAAGATGATGTGGTCGGCGCTGCTCACAAGGTCCTCAAAATCGTGGGTCTTGCCGCTGGCGATATAGCCGTGCTCTAGCGCGTACTGCAAATGCCCTTCGCTGCGGTTGATGCCGTCCACATGGAAACCGGCTTTCGTCAGTTCCAGCGCGTATTTACCGCCCAGCAGGCCAAGGCCCACCACGAGATAACGTTTTGTTTTATCAAGCATATTCCACCTCCGCGCCCAAGGGCTTGATGGCTTCAAAGAAATTCGGCCAGCTTTTTGTGATGGCTTCGGCATCGTCCACGGTCAGGGGGATGCCCGTACTCAGGGCCAGCACCGCAAGGCTCATGACCACACGGTGGTCATTGTGCCCATGCAGAACACCTGCCGGAGCGTGCAGCCTGTTCGCGCAGCCGTGCACCGTAATGGTGCCGCCCTCGCTTTCCAGCACGCCGCCGCAGGCACGCAGCTCGGCCTCCATGGCAGCGATGCGGTCACTCTCCTTCAAGCGTAAACGCTCTGCGTTGCGGATGACTGTAGTGCCTTCGCACAGCAGGCCCAGCACCATGAGCACAGGGCCAAGGTCCGGGCAGTCCGCAAGGTCGATGTCCACCCCGTGCAGGGGGGCCTTTTCAAAAGAGATGCCCTCTGCCGTGCGGGTAAACACCGCGCCGCAGCGGCGCAGGATATCCAGAATGGCGGCATCGCCCTGCAGCGTGTCCGGGGCAAGGCCGGTGATGGTCACGCCGCCGCACACTGCACCCAGCACCGCCGGGAACGCGGCCTGACTGTAATCGCCCTCCACGGTGTAATCGCAGGGGTGATAGTGCTGCCCGCCCGGGATGGCAAGAGTGTTTTCGTCCAGCCAATGGCTCTGCACACCGAAGGCTGCCTGCACAGAGCGGGTCATATCGATGTAGCTGCGGCTCTCCACCGGCGGGATGAGGTGCAGCGTGCTGTTGCCGGAAAGCAGCGGCAGAGCAAACAGCAGCCCGCTGATGAACTGGCTGGATACATTGCCTGCAAGGCGGTATTCGCCGGGGGTCGGTGCCCCTTCCACGGTCAGCCCGGCAGCGCTCTGTTCAAACCGCAGGCCCTGCTCCCGGTACAGAGCTTCATACACCGACTGGGGCCGCTCCATCAGCCGCCCGCGGCCGGTGAAGGTCACAGCCTGTCCGGTCAGGCTGGCGATGGGGATGAGAAAGCGCAGGGTGCTGCCGCTCTCGCAGCAGTCCACCGGCGCGGCAAGGGGCACAAAATGCCCCAGCCCTTCCACCACAGCGTCGTCTGCGCCGGTGCGCACACGAGCGCACAGCTGTGCCGCTGCGCCCAGCGTGGCAGAGATGTCCTTGCTGAATTCGAGGTTCGTGATGTGGCTGCGGCCCTCGGCCAGTGCCGCGCAGAGCACAGCACGGTGAGCCATGCTCTTGCTGGGCGGGGCAGTGATGGTGCCGGAAATTTTACTCGGGGATCGTGTTATTGTTACAAGCATAGATAAACCTTTAGGCGGCTCGCCCTCTCCGTCATCGCTTACGCGATGCCACACTCCCCCTTTTGCCACCTGCGGTGACATCTTCCCCCGGAGCGGGGGAAGTCTTTCCTCAAAGTGAGAGGCTTTGGCAGTACGGCAAAGTTTCCGGTTTTGCCAAGGGCTCCCCCTTTGGGGGAGCTGTCGAACGAATGTGAGACTGAGAGGGCGAGGACGTTTAGCTTTTACATATCGCGGCCAATTGCCCATGCGACCTGACGGCACTTTGCCATGGCCTGTGCGAAGGAATCCGGGGTCAGGCACTGTGCGCCGTCGCTCCATGCGTGCTGCGGGTCGTAGTGGACCTCCACTT
>JABLTN010102678.1_pt1 | contig 10474 bp, 8 predicted proteins | sample 7160141 | NCBI WGS metagenome assembly JABLTN01 (sample SAMN14651226, study PRJNA627086) | human gut metagenome | isolation source: feces | host: Homo sapiens | reverse complement strand
CCGGGTAGTAATCATTGGTTACGGTATTACTTGCAAGGAAGGAATGGATGCCGAACTCTTCTGCCCCTTTTGCCTTCAGAATGCGGAATGCCTCAAAAATCTGCTCGGTTGTCATACCGTATTTGGCATCTCCCGGATTATCCATGATGTCGGTGCTGATCTTAAACAGTCCGCCCGGGTTATAACGGCAGCAGATTTTCTTCGGAATGTAGCCTAATGTTTTCTCAAGAAAATCAATATGTGTAATATCATCAAGGTTAATGATCGCACCAAGCTCTGCAGCCAGTTGATACTCTGCAGCCGGTGTTACGTTGGATGAAAACATAATTTTATCTTTCTCAAATCCCATCGCATCGGAAAGCATCAGCTCCGTGTAAGAAGAGCAGTCGCATCCGCAGTCATATTCACCCAGCATTTTGATCAGTGTCGGGTTTGGATTCGCTTTTACAGCAAAATACTCACGAAATCCCGGATTCCAGGAAAAAGCTTCCTTTACCGCTTTCGCATTCTCACGAATTCCTTTTTCATCGTAAATGTGAAACGGAGTTGGTACTGCTGCTGCGATTTCTTCCAGTTTTTCTTTTGTTACAAAAGGCTTCTTCGTCATTCTCTTTTGTCTCCTTCTTCTGCTTATTTTGCCTGAATAATGTGAAGCATGTTTGTCATATATCCTTCACCCGTCACCTCGTTAGTAGCAGGGTCTCCGGCCGTAAAAATAACCATATCGCCACGTTCTACAAGCTCCTCACGGCGCACCATATACATAGCATGGGAAATGATGTTCTCCGTAGAATCTTCCTCGTATCCGGTCACCGGACGAACGCCCCAGTAGAGCTGCATTTTTCTTCTTGCCCATTCATATGGGGTAACGCCGTAAATCGGTACGCTCGGACGAAGGTTGGAAATCAGTCTTGCGGTCTGACCGGACATAGTCGGGGTCACAATGCAGGCTGCTTTGATGTGTTCTACCATAGAAACGGCTGCACTTCCGACTGCTGCGGAAACATTCAGCTTTCCTTCCAGCGCTTTTCCATCGCGGTAATCTTCGAATTTCAGATAACGCTCCGTCTGCTCGGCAATCTCTCCCATCATGGTAACTGCCTCGATCGGATATTTTCCGGCTGCTGTTTCGCCGGAGAGCATGATCGCGTCCGTTCCATCATAAATTGCATTCGCAACATCGGCTACCTCTGCACGGGTCGGACGCGGATTCCGGATCATGGAATCCAGCATCTGGGTTGCTGTGATAACCGGTTTGTATTTATGATTGCATTTTTCAATGATGATTTTCTGTACATGCGGTACCTGGCACGCCGGAATCTCTACACCAAGGTCTCCCCTTGCAACCATCACACCATCTGCCGCATCGATGATGCTGTCGATGTTCTGCACACCCTCCGCATTTTCGATCTTGGCAATGATATCAATATGCTCTCCTCCGTTTGCCACAAGGAACTCACGGATTTCGTTAATTGCCTCTGCATTCCGGATAAAGGAAGCCGCTACAAAATCAATATCCTGTTCAATACCAAAAAGAAGATCTCCTTTGTCTTTCTCCGTCAGGTTCGGAAGATTGATCGAAACGTTCGGTACATTCACGCCCTTTTTTTCTCCGAGCTCGCCGCCGTTTACTACGGTACAGACAATTTCCGGTGCATTTACTTTTTCTACGCGCAGACCGATCAGACCATCATCGATCAGAATTGTGTCTCCATCTTATATATCTTCCGTAAGGCCGGTGTAGCTGACAGAACAGTGATTTTCATCTCCGGTCTCCTGAACGGTTGTCAGGGTAAAAGTCTGTCCGGTTACCAGATTTACTTTTTTTCCATCTTTTAAAACACCGGTACGAATTTCCGGTCCTTTGGTATCCAGAAGGATTGCCACAGGAGTTTTCAGCTCTTTTCGAAGCTCTTTCAGCATATCCATACGCATTTTCTGCTCATCGTGGTCTCCATGAGAAAAATTAAAACGAGCAACATCCATTCCGGTTTCAATCAGTTTTTTCATCAGGTCACGGGAGTTGGTATTTGGTCCCATGGTGCAGACAATTTTCGTTCTTCTCATACTTTCTCTCCTTCTTTATTTTACATGTTTATGCGTAAACAGGTGATCCTGGCAGTATTCATAATTTCCGTTGCATCTGGAGCAGAAACGGAACTCCAGATTCGGATCATCTTTTTCGGTCCGGCCGCAGATCGCACATTTGTGTTTTGTGATCCCGTTCGGATTGCGGTATTCGGCTTCGCCTCTTGAAACGGCCTTTTTGAATTCCTTCCGGCGTCTGTTCTGCTGGAAAGAGCCGCGTTTTCCTTTTCTTGTCATCAGGAAGAACACAAGGACGTTTGCAAGGGAACAAAGAATAACAACACATCCTGCCCAGTTTCCACTCATGATGCTGGTAATCATGTTGTAGGCGAGAAGCGCTACGTCAAGGTATGCCAGCCATTTGATTTTGATCGGAATAATGAAATACAGCAGTACCTGCATATCCGGGAAGCTGATCGCAAAGCCGAGGAAAATCGAGAGGCTGATGTAGTAAGTGCTGAATGCCGTTCCCATCAGCGACGGATATCCGTTGACTGCATATAAGATTCCATACAGCAGGAAGGAACCGATAATGGTCATCAGAATGCCGGAAAAGATGTAAACATTATACTTGAAATCTCCCCAGGCTCTCTCAAGGCTTGTTCCGATTGAGTAATAGAAAAACAGCATGATGATCGTAAAGATATCAAGGCTGCTCGGCGGAATCAGAATCCAGCTCACCAGACGCCAGATCTGTCCGTGCTGAATATAATATGGTTCCAGTGTCAGATACTGTCTCATAATGGGGGCCGCAAGCTGAATGATATAGCCCGCAATGTACGTTACGATAATGTACATCGTCAGATGGCTTAACGCGTATCTCCCATATTTTCGCTCCATTTTGTCTAAAAAATTCATGCACACTCTTCCTTTTTGTTTGTTTTATTTCACTGGCTTTCACTGCCCGAAAATACATTCTCATTATACGTGCTGCCTTTTCGTTTGTCAAACGGTATAACGGTGAATTTCGTCTCTGAAAAAGAGCTTTACGAATGTTTTACTTTCCGGTATAATTTATTAGAAATCTTTTCCAGTTATTTTATAAATATACGAAAAAATTCAGGAGGACTTTATATATGGCAGGATCATCATTTGGTACCATCTTCAGACTGACCACCTGGGGAGAGTCTCATGGAAAAGGCGTGGGCGTTGTTGTGGACGGAGTGCCGGCCGGCCTTTCGCTTTCCGAGGAGGATATTCAGGTTTACCTCGACCGCAGGAAGCCGGGACAGAACCGCTTTACCACAAAACGGAAAGAATCCGATACCGTTCAGATTTTATCCGGCACTTTCGAAGGAAAAACGACCGGTACCCCGATTTCCATGGTGGTATGGAATGAGGATCAGCATTCCAAAGATTACAGCGACATTGCTTCCTATTACAGACCGGGCCACGCCGACTATACGTTTGATGCAAAATACGGTTTCCGCGACTACCGCGGCGGCGGACGCTCCTCAGGACGCGAGACGATCGCACGCGTGGCTGCAGGTGCCATTGCCTTAAAAATGCTCTCTGAGCTTGGCATCACCGTTTCCGCCTACACCCGCTCCATCGGTGACGTGGAAATCCAGTCTTTTGATACCGCTGAAATCGCGAATAACGCCCTGAATATGCCGGATGCAGAGGCTGCCGAAAAGGCTTCCGAGCTTTTAACAAAAGCCATGGCGGAAAAAAATTCCGTCGGCGGTGTGGTCGAATGTGTCGTTCACCATATGCCGGCCGGTGTCGGCGATCCGGTGTTTGAAAAGCTCGATGCCAACCTTGCAAAAGCACTCGTCTCCATCGGCGCCGTAAAAGGCGTGGAAATCGGAGACGGTTTCTCGGTCTGCACAGCTACCGGGCTTACCAATAACGATGCCTTCCATGTAAATGCGGACGGCTCCATTGTCAAGCTGACCAACCACGCCGGCGGTATTTTAGGCGGTATCAGCGACGGAAGCGATATCGTTGTCCGGGCTGGTTTCAAACCGACCCCGTCTGTTGCTGCTTCCCAGCAGACTATCAACAAAGATGGTGAAAACATTGCCATCGAAATCAAAGGCCGCCACGACCCGATCGTCGTTGCACGCGCCGTTGTTGTCGTGGAATGCATGACCGCTCTTGTCCTGGCGGACGCACTGCTCGTCGGCATGAGCGCCAAACTGGACAATGTAAAGAAAGTCTGGGCTCTGGACAAGAAATAAAGGCCTGACTGCTTCTTTCTGGCTTCAACACAAAAAATGCCTGCGGGATACAGTTCTTCCTGCAGGCATTTTTGCGTTATTTTTTTAGTGAACGCCTTTTTTCGTAATCAGAATACAGTTCGGCGTCTCCACTTTCATCGGGCGGCCTTTCTGAACCAGCACGTTTTTCTCATAATCAACGGTAAATGTTGTGATCGTGTTGGACTCATGGTTTGCCACTGCGATATGTTTTCCGTCCGGGAACATTGCAATATCCTTTGGATATTCGCCGCTGATCGGAAGTGCAAACTTCTTCTCCAGGCAGCCGGTCTCCGGGTCGATATGGAACATTGCTACGGTATTGTCTCCGGCTGTAGAAGTAAACAGGTAGTGGTGATCCGGGGAAAGGCACATGCCGGATGCAGCGTCGTGCGCCTGGTCCACGTTCGCGGATGTGGTGCTGATCGACTGCAGTTTTTCAAATTCCGGTCCGTTTCCCGTATCACGGTAGCTGAATACATCGACTTTGTTCATCAGCTCGTAAATGACATACGCGTATTTTCCGGATTCACTGAAAACGATCTCTCTCGGGCCGGATTCACGCTCACAGCGCAGGATATCCACCAGTTTCAGGCGGTCACGCTGTGTGTTCAGCTTGTACATTTTGATCTGGTCAATGCCGTTGTCGACTGCGCAGACATATTTGTTGTCCGGTGTAGGAACGACACAGCTGACATGCGGGCGGAAGTTACGCTCTGCCACACTGCCAAGGCCCTTGTGGAACACGCCGTCCATCAGACTTCCGAGGCGGCCGTCCTTATGGGTATGTACAACGGTTACTTTTCCGTCATGATAGCCTGCCACGAACAGGTATCTTCCGGTTTTGTCCACCGACAGATAGCAGCCGCGCATGCCGTCGATGTCTACTTTGTTGATCGGGGTCAGGTCTCCGTCATCCTCCACTGCAAACACTGCAACGCCTTCATCTGCAATCGAATACAGGTATTTGCCGTTTAAGGAACGGGCAATGTGGGAAGAGTTGTTGACCGGTATGACTTTTCGCTCTGTCAGAGTGCCTTCTTCTACATTTACATCATATAAATGAATACCAATGCTGCTTCCATGGGTATAAGTGCCTACATAGGCTACGTACTCATCCTTCATGTTGTTTTCATCCTTTCTGCCTTCTCGCACATCGTGTGAATTTTCTAAAAATATTTTAACACAATTTCCGCGCCACGACAACGAGGAAAACGGATTTTTGATATGTAAACGGTAACACTTTATTTTTAGACACAGGATATTCTCCTGCAGAGAATTTTTTAGATATTTCTATTGTTTTTAGATTGTAAGAGTTGAGGTTTCCGCTGCATACCATTTCCATTTTCTACGCTCTCGTCAGACTGATTTCCTGACTCATCATTCCCTGCAGTTTCTTGATTGCGCGGCTGTACTGGCACTGCAGCGCCTGCTCGCTTTTCTTGCAGAATCCGCTGAGCTCTTTGTAGCTGAATCCATATGCTCTCCCCCAGAAAATGCGCTGATCCATCGGATTCAGATTCTGGATGCAGTTCTGCATCACCATTCGTTCCTCAATCTCGGCTGTCGCGGCCGCCTCCCCTTCATTTCTGTTCTCTTTCTGATACTGTGTATAGGAAACTTCATTCTGATAATAATGTTTTCTGCGCTGATTCTTGATCTTGTTTTTTGCCACACAGAACAGCCATTTCGTCATCTCTTCTCCTTCGAGATCGGCAACGGTTTCAAATTTTACCACCAATACCTCCCATACATCGTTCAGCACATCCTTCGCCGTCTCCCGGTCATTGTTCAACTGACCGCAGATATAACGGAACAGCACATGACTGTTTTCCTCGAATATGATCTGAAAAAATCGTTCCTTCTCTTGTCTCATACACTTCTTTCTCCCTCCTGTTATTTCGCTGTCCTTCTCTTCCGGGCCCGTCATATATGTAATGTGTTGAGACTATCGAAATCTTTCGTTTTTTCAGAATATTTCTACTATTTGACCTTATTACTTTTGTTAATAAAGCAAAATATTGCGTTATAACTGCACCGCGGCGCATAATCAAATTTTTTTTTCGAAATCAGAAATTACTGTTTCCGACAAAAAATTCCCGCAGAAAGGAGCTTTCTTCCTCTCTGCGGGAATCTTCTATTTTGGTTTTATTTTATTTAAAGTAAGCAACACCGGACTCAAAGATCTTCAGATCCTGCTCTCCGTGGATGTTGACTGCTACGCCGTTGTCGCGGCGCTCTGCGTGTGCCATCTTACCAAAGACACGGCCGTCCGGGCTGGTGATACCCTCGATTCCGCAGTAGGAACCGTTGACATTCCAGTACTCGTCGTTGGTCAGGTTTCCGTTGACATCGCAGTAGCGGGTTGCAATCTGGCCGTTTGCCATCAGCTTGTCGATCCACTCTTTCGATGCTACGAAACGTCCCTCTCCGTGGGATGCCGGGTTGGTGTAAACACCGCCAAGCTCGGCGCCTGCCAGCCATGGGGATTTGTTGGTCACAACCTTCGTGTAAACCATCTTGGAAATATGGCGTCCGATGGTGTTGAAGGTCAGAGTCGGGGAATCCTCCGTCTGTCCGAGAATCTCACCGTACGGAACGAGTCCCAGTTTGATCAGTGCCTGGAATCCGTGGCAGATACCAAGGGCAAGTCCGTCTCTCTCATTCAGCAGTTTGGTAACAGCTTCTTTGATCTTCGCATTCTGGAATGCGGTTGCAAAGAATTTTGCTGATCCATCCGGCTCATCACCTGCGGAGAATCCGCCAGGGAACATGATGATCTGCGCCTGGTTGATGGCTTTTTCAAAGGCATCGACAGAACCGCGGATGTCTTCTGCGGAAAGGTTGCTGAATACCTGAGTGATAACTTTTGCACCGGCACGCTCGAAAGCTCTGGTGCTGTCATACTCACAGTTCGTTCCCGGGAAGACCGGAATGAATACGGTCGGCTGTGCCAGCTTGTGGGAGCATACGTGGATGCTCTTTGCCTGATAGCAGCTGTCTGCAACAATTCCGTTTTCGTCTGCTGCTGCCACATTCAGGGCATCTACCTCCGGAAGCTCTGCACCGGATACGGTCTTGAATACTTTTTCCAGCGGTTTGTTCCATGCGGAAACAGCCTCGCGGATGGTGATTTCGGTGTCTTTATAGGAAAGAACCGGTTTGTCTGTCACTTCACCGATGACGGTGTAGGTGCTTGCCAGCTCTCCGACTTTTTCAGCCGGAACTTCGCAGATCAGATCTGCAATATATGGAGTAAAGAGATCTCTCTCGTCTACATTGTGCTCGATGGTTACGCCGAGAGCATTACCGAATGCCATCTTGGATACGGCTGCTGCGATACCCTGACGGTCTACGACATAAGCGGCTTTCACACGGCCGTTCTGCATATCCTCATGCAGTTTTCTGTAGGTTTCCATGACGCCTTCGTACTCTGGAAGCAGATGTGCGTCGACTGGAAGGTGGATCCACACGAGTTTGTCTCCTGTGTTTTTCAGCTCCGGAGATACTACATCTTTTAATTTTGCAACGTCAACCGCGAAGGATACGAGTGTCGGCGGTACATCGATATGGTTGAAGGTACCGGACATACTGTCTTTTCCTCCGATAGACGGCAGGCCGTAGCCCATCTGTGCGTCGTATGCACCAAGAAGTGCTGCGAACGGCTGGCTCCAGCGGTGCGGATCCTCAGTCATTCTGCGGAAATATTCCTGGAAGGTGAAGCGGACTTTGCTGTAATCGCCGCCGACTGCCACGATGCGGGACAGGGACTCGGTTACGGCATAGACTGCTCCGTGATACGGGCTCCAGCTCGATACGTATGGATCAAAGCCGTAGCTCATCATGGTAACGGTGTTGGTTTTTCCATCCGGAACCGGCACTTTTGCAACCATGGCCTGAGTTTCAGTCAGCTGATATTTTCCACCGTACGGCATCAGCACGCTGGCTGCTCCGATGGAGGAGTCAAACATCTCGACAAGACCTTTCTGGGAGCATGCGTTGAGGTCTGACAGGGTGGACAGCCATTTTTCTTTCACGCCGGCAATGTCACCGCTTCTTTTTAACGGGGTGTCCTCTGCTTTTGGAATCTCTACGAAGACATCATTCTCCTGATGTGCTCCGTTGGTATCCAGGAATGCACGGGAAATATTGACGATCTCTTTTCCTCTCCAGGAGAGTACCAGACGCGGGTCCTCGGTTACGACTGCAACTTCGGTTGCCTCCAGGTTCTCTTCTGCGGCATATTTCAGGAACTGCTCACGGTCTTTCGGGTCGATGACAACGGCCATACGCTCCTGGGACTCGGAGATGGCGATCTCGGTTCCGTCGAGGCCGGCATATTTTTTCGGTACTTTGTCCAGATTGATCTTAAGGCCCGGTGCCAGCTCACCGATGGCAACGGAAACTCCGCCTGCACCGAAGTCGTTGCATTTTTTAATCAGAAGGCTGACTTCCTCGCGGCGGAACAGTCTCTGCAGTTTACGCTCAGTCGGTGCGTTTCCTTTCTGTACCTCTGCACCGCAGGTCTCGATGGATTCTGTCGTATGTACTTTGGAGGAACCGGTTGCACCGCCGCAGCCGTCTCTTCCAGTACGGCCGCCGAGCAGGATGATGATATCGCCCGGATCGGAATTTTCACGGACAACGGCACGGCGCGGTGCTGCTCCAAGGACAGCTCCGATCTCCATACGTTTTGCCACGTAGTCCGGATGGTAAACTTCTTTGACATAGCCGGTTGCAAGACCGATCTGGTTTCCATAGGAGCTGTAGCCGTGTGCTGCTTCTCTTACGAGTTTTTTCTGCGGAAGTTTTCCTTCGAGTGTCTCGCTCTGCGGACGGGTCGGATCTGCGGCTCCGGTCACACGCATTGCCTGATATACATAGGTTCTGCCGGAAAGCGGGTCACGGATTGCACCGCCAAGGCAGGTTGCTGCACCACCGAACGGCTCGATCTCGGTCGGGTGGTTGTGGGTCTCGTTTTTGAAGTTGATCAGCCACTCTTCGTCTTTTCCGTCTACATCTACCGGTACGACGATGGAGCATGCGTTGATTTCATCAGACTCTTCCTGATCTGCGAGTTTTCCTTCGGATTTCAGTTTTTTCATTGCCAGAAGGGCAAGGTCCATAAGGCAGATGAATTTGTCGTCACGGCCTTTGTAGAGTACCTCACGGTCGCTTAAGTAGCGGTCGTAGCTTTTTTTCATCGGCTCGTAGTAGTCGCCTTCGCCGAAGGTCACGTTGGTAAGCTCGGTGGAGAAGGTGGTATGGCGGCAGTGATCGGACCAGTAGGTATCGAGTACGCGGATCTCGGTCATGGATGGATTTCGTTTTTCTTCGCCGCGGAAGTAGTTCTGGATATGCAGAAAGTCTTTGAAGGTCATGGCAAGGCCGAGGGAATCATACAGGGCTTTTAATTCTGCCTCCGGCATGTCGATGAATCCGTCGAAGATTTTGACGTCTGCCGGCTCTTCAAATTTTGTCACGAGGGTTTCCGGTTTTTCAAGTCCTGTCTCTCTGGAGTCTACCGGATTGATGCAGTGTGCTTTGACTGCGTCAAACTGCTCATCAGTCATCTCTCCTTCGATAACATACGTAACGGCGGAGCGGATGATCGGCTGCTCGTCTTCTTTCAAGAACTGCACGCACTGTACGGCAGAATCGGCTCTCTGATCAAACTGTCCCGGAAGGAATTCTACGGAAAATACTCTCGCACCTTCTGCACGCGGGAAATCTTCCTGATAGCAGATATCAACCGGCGGCTCTGCAAAGACTACTTTACATGCTTTCTCATATGTCTCATCACTGATATTTTCTACATCGTACCGGATCAGCTCCCGTACGTTGGTTACGGTCTGGATGTTCAGATAGTGCTTGATTTCATGCTTCAGATCTTTCGCCTTAATCGCAAATTCCGGCTTTTTCTCCACATAAACGCGTCTGACTGTACTCATTTTTATCCTCCATTTGTCTGAATCATCCTCCCCTAAAAACGGGACAATCTTTCGTTACTTACAGAATAGCATATTTATCTTTATAAATGAAATTAATATATCTTATATGTTTTATAAGTTTTGTTTCTTAATAGACGGACGCATTTCATTTTTCCTGCACTACCATCCCACTCATCACCCATTCTCTCCTGTCCTAAACCGTCAGGCCCGCGCACTTTCTGGTGCGCGGGCCGT
>JABLTN010096192.1_pt1 | contig 10483 bp, 7 predicted proteins | sample 7160141 | NCBI WGS metagenome assembly JABLTN01 (sample SAMN14651226, study PRJNA627086) | human gut metagenome | isolation source: feces | host: Homo sapiens | reverse complement strand
TATGATTTCTCAGCACTTTCCAAAGAAGAAATTCATCTATACGAAAACTGCAGACCGACGGTTATCTTACCCTCTCACCCGGAAAAGGACGAAGTATGCATATCCATCTTACAGCTTCCGGCAAGAAGCTTATTCAGGAAAAGCTGCTTCCTCTCATCCAGATCGAAAATGATACTTTAGCTTCTTTCAGTCCCGAAGAATGTGAACAGCTTCTGCGCCTGAATGCCAAATATAATCAGACCTTACGTTCTAGGCTTTCTAACCTTGAGGAGGATCTATAACTATGAAAATTCAATTATCCGAACACTTTACTTATAAAAAACTTCTACAATTTGTGTTTCCTTCTATTATAATGATGATCTTCACATCCATTTACAGTGTGGTTGACGGACTTTTTGTCTCCAACTTTGTTGGAAAAAGCGCTTTTGCAGCGGTTAATCTGATCATGCCTTTTCTGATGGGCATCAGCGCTCTCGGTTTCATGATCGGAACCGGTGGTAGTGCCATTGTTGCAAAAACACTTGGTGAAGGAAAGATTGAAAATGCCAATGAGTATTTTTCCATGCTCGTCTATATCACTGCTATCGGAGGAATCATTATCGCAACCCTGAGTATGTTCCTTGTAAAACCGGTTGCCATTTTATTCGGTGCAAGCGGTACTCTTCTTGACAACTGCATTTTATATGGACGTATTCTTTGCATTTCGCTGCCTGCTTTTATGCTGCAGAATGTATTTCAGAGCTTTTTTGTAACTGCCGAAAAGCCACATCTGGGACTTCGCGTGATCGTGATCGCCGGTGTGACCAATATGGTTCTCGACTTTTTATTTGTAGCTGTACTCCACCTCGGACTTCCTGGTGCCGGATTTGCGACTGTATGCGGAGAGTTTATCGGAGGGCTTTTCCCGTTATTCTACTTTGGACGGAAAAATTCCAGCTTATTAAAGCTTGGAAAAACACATTTTCATGGCAGAATCTTATTAAAGACCTGTACCAATGGCTCGTCCGAGCTTATGACCAATCTTTCCAGCTCTGTTGTAAATGCTCTTTATAATATGCAGCTCATGAAATTTGCCGGTGAGGACGGCGTTGCAGCTTACGGAACGATCATGTATGTCAATTTTATCTTTGTTTCGATCTTCTTTGGTTATGCGATTGGAAGTGCCCCGATCGTCAGCTATCACTACGGTGCCAACAATCAGGATGAACTAAAGAATCTTTTCCACAAGAGTATCCGGCTGATTGGAACCTGGGCTGTTTCCTTATTTATCATCGCGCAGCTCATCGCAACACCACTCGCCACATTGTTTGTCGGTTATGACCAGAGGCTTTTTGAACTGACACGCAGTGGGTTCCGTCTGTACAGCTTTGCGTTCCTGATCAACGGGTTCAATATTTATGGCTCTGCATTTTTTACCGCATTGAACAACGGTCTGCTCTCTGCGCTGATCTCGTTTCTCAGAACACTGGTCTTCCAGATGGCAGTGGTTCTGCTACTTCCACTGCTTCTCGGGATCAACGGAGTCTGGTGCTCGGTTGCAATTGCTGAACTTTTAACTTTATGCGTTACCGGAACTTTTATCGTCCTGAAACGTAATACTTATCATTATTTGTGAATTACTCGGCAACTAAGTTACCAGAGCATCTGAATTTTGGCGGGATACCGCCTTTTTTCAGGGTGCCGTTGCTAGAATCAAACTTTTTGAACCAAAAATAATATTTGTTATTGAACCAAATCATTCGAAGTGCTATAATCAATTTAAGTTTTGAACTTCACTGTTTTATTTTTAAATTGAACTTTTTAGTTTGAAAGGAGATTTTCAAATGACAACTTTCTCAGATAGACTTAAAGAGGCGATGTATGCACAGAACCTGAAACAGATTGATCTGGTTCATATCGCCGCAGAAAATAATGTAAAATTAGGTAAAAGCCATGTAAGCCAGTACGTGAGCGGAAAAACTGTTCCGAGAAATGATATCCTCCATTTTCTGGCAGATACGCTTCACGTGGATGCCGATTGGCTGCTCGGTGACAGTCAGGAAAACTTTACTGCTCGGGAAAACAACTCCGTTGCCCCAAAAGCTCCGTCTACCACTAAGACTTCTGGTTCTGTCGGAACTTCAAACTCTTCAAAAAGGGGAACTACACCGATGAAAAAGACAATAACCGACAAAAATGATAACGATAATGCAGGAAGTTCTGCCATGCATATATTCAAAAAATCATCCAAACTCGATAATGTATTATACGATGTCCGTGGACCGGTTGTTGAAGAAGCTGCCCGTATGGAAGAACGCGGTACCCACGTACTGAAGCTCAATATCGGTAATCCAGCTCCATTCGGCTTCCGTACACCGGATGAAGTTATCTATGATATGAGTCAGCAGCTTTCTGACTGCGAAGGATATTCTCCTTCTCAGGGACTTTTCTCTGCACGTAAAGCAATCATGCAGTATTCCCAGATCAAAAAGCTGCCAAATGTCACGATCAGTGACATTTACACCGGAAATGGTGTCAGCGAACTGATCAATCTGTGTATGTCAGCTCTTCTTGACAACGGAGATGAAATCCTGATTCCGTCACCAGACTATCCTCTGTGGACCGCCTGTGCCACACTTGCCGGCGGAAAGGCTGTTCACTATATCTGCGATGAACAGTCTGACTGGTATCCTGACATCGAAGATATGCGCCGTAAGATCACAGACCGTACCAAAGCTCTTGTAATCATCAATCCGAACAACCCGACCGGAGCACTTTATCCGAAAGAGGTGCTGCAGAAGATTGTTGATCTCGCAAGGGAACATCACCTGATCATTTTCTCAGATGAAATTTATGACCGCCTTGTTATGGACGGAAAAGAACATATTTCCATTGCTTCACTGGCACCGGATCTGTTCTGCGTCACCTTCAGCGGTCTTTCCAAATCCCATATGATCGCCGGATTCCGTATTGGCTGGATGGTTCTCAGCGGAAATAAAGCAATCGCAAAAGATTATATCGAAGGAATCAAGATGCTTTCCAATATGCGTCTCTGCTCCAATGTTCCGGCACAGTCTGTCGTTCAGACCGCTCTCTGGGGCAATCAGAGCGTCAACGACTACCTCGTTCCGGGCGGACGTATTTACGAACAGCGCGAATATATTTACAAGGCACTGACTGACATTCCGGGAATCACTGCCGTCAAACCGCAGGCTGCATTTTATATGTTCCCGAAGATCGATGTAAAGAAGTTCAACATTGTAAATGATGAAAAATTTGCACTGGATCTGCTGCAGGATAAGAAGATCCTGATCGTACAGGGAAGTGGATTTAACTGGAAACAGCCGGATCATTTCCGGGTGGTATATCTGCCACGAATTGAAGTTCTGAAAGAAGCTGTGGGAAAAATTTCTGATTTCCTGAGTTATTATAGACAGGGGTAGAATGATAAGCACTGCCGGAAAAGAAAAATAGGATACGGGTTCCGTTGCACTGGGCATTCCGATGAGCTCCCGAAACCGTCAATTGTGTCAGCAATGGCTTCCACAATTGACTGGATCTCATCTCCATAGTGTAAAGTCACCCGTACCCTATTTTTCTTTTCCGGCTCCTTCTGCAATTTTACTGCATCTATAAATATTAACAGAAATAGAATCTTTTGACCCTGGTATCATCATTTACATTTTCATATTTTAATTTTCTTATGAAAGCAATGCTCTCACTGCTTCTCCGTCAAACACAACTTCTTTTACATGATTTACCTCGATCTGGTACAGTGCATTTGCCGCAATATGTTCGGCTGCCTGCTCAAGATCACGGATTCCTGATGTATTGGAGTAAAGTTCAATTATCACATCAAGACCTTCATCTGTCACCGTACACTCGTCCTGACGAAGGCTCATTCTCTTCAGGATCTTCGGAAGTGCAAATCTGGAGAAGATGATCTTCTTCTCTGCCGGTGTATAATCCGGGATATCGATAACTGCAAAACGGGACATGATCGGTGCACTGATCTGATCTTTTTCATTGGCAGTTGCAATCGGATATACGCCAACTGTCGGAACATTACACTCAATATAGTTATCCGTAAATCCAAGGTTATCAAGGAGTGTCAAAAGTACATCCGCCGGATTCCCATTTCCTTTTCCGGATGCTGCTTTGTCCAGCTCATTGATGATGAATACCAGGTTGGATTCTCCTGCTGCCGCAAATGCTTCCATAATAATTCCCGGTTTCGCATTGGCGTATACACGGGAACTTCCTGTAAGCTGTTCCGGATCGTTAATGGAACTCATATCCAGAGTTGTCCACGGAAGCTTCAGGATACGTGCAATTGCATAAGCGATCTGCGATTTACCGGTTCCGGCCGGTCCGATCAGAAGGATTCCATACGCCGGAAGAGTGTGCGTTCTGTTGATCTGGATGATCGTTTCGATGATTCTCTGTTTGACACGTTCCATTCCGTAAAGCTCTTCATCCAGGATTCTTCTTGCCTCATCCGGATCAATGGATTCAAAATAATTGCTCTTCCACTGAATATTCATCATGATTGAAAGAGCTCTCTGCGCATGTCTTCTTTCTTCCGGTGACACTTCATGTGATCTTGCAACAGCAAGGTTTCTTCTTGCCCACAGACGGATATTGTCCGGAAGGGTTCTTCCTGCACAGTTCATAAAATCGGTGATACTCTGCAGACTTGTCAGCTTCATGCTGTCGCCGTCCTCTTCCATTTCCTCATCCACTGCTTCTTCTGTCGGCGCACTGCTTGCGAAAAGACGCTCGATCATGAACTGCAGGAAACCATCTTCAGCTGAAAGCTTGGTTGCCCCACCGAATGCGATCTCCCGGATCTTGTATACTGCATAGCCGTCTGCACGGTTTTCACCGGAAAGACGGACATTGATGTGATTCTCGCCCAGCCATTTGATCAGGCTTACAAATCTCGCATCGATCTGGAGAATGTCCGCACTTACAGTTCCATCTTCCTCGTCAAATTCAAAGGATGTCTTCTTAATCGGGTTGGTGAAAACACCACAGGAATGATGCTTCCATTTCCGGTTGCTGTTATCCAGAACCAGCATCGGTTTCTCCGCTGTCGCTTCTGTCTCATTCGAGCGGAATGTTGTATAAGTACATTCCTGGGCCTTTTTTTCATCTGGTGTGTGTTTAAAATCAAAAACTGGCATGATTTTTACTCCTTTTTCCTTTTATATTCGCTCTTTTCAAATTGTATATTCTTGCACATTTTATGAATAGTCTGTACCTATCTTAACACACTTGTTGCATATCTGAAAGTCAAAACCATTTCTTCATAGTATTTTTATTCATTTAGATTTTTATTTTCCTTCTGCTCCAGTCCTGCAAAAAACAGCTCATAAAAATCATCTTCTCCTTCCAGTTTCGGTGAATTTTCCCCACCTCCATTGGTGCTCCGCTTCATCTCAGCATGAAATTCTTCTCCGGTACAGATCAGTCAATCTTAAGTTCCACTCTGCTTCCGCCTGCTTTTTCCTTTGTCACCACAATCTGTTTCTCAATCCTTGCTTTTAATTCCTGTACATGGGAAATGATTCCCACCAGACGGTTGCCTTCCGTAAGACCATTCAGTGCTTTCATCGCCTGTTCCAGTGACTCTTCATCCAGTGAACCAAATCCTTCATCGACAAACATAGTATCCAGCTGGATTCCGCCTGCCGATGCCTGGATCTCATCAGAAAGTCCGAGTGCCAGCGAAAGAGAAGCTTTAAAGGATTCCCCGCCGGAAAGCGTCTTCACACTTCGCTCAGAACCATTGTAGTGATCGATTACGTTCAGTTCCAGACCACTCTGACTCTTCCGGTCATCCGTATCAGTCTGGCGTTTCAGCTCATATTGTCCTCCACTCATCACCATAAACCGCGTATTTGCACGGGCAATGATCCGGTCAAAATAATTGGTCTGGATGTAGGTCTCAAACTTGATCTTTTCTTTGGATCCGCCTTTGATCTTTCCATTTACCGTATCGGAAATTTCACGCACCTGTGTCCAGTTCCGCTCAAGCTCAAGAAGTTTCGCACTCTGCTTGTCAATCGCATTCCTGATTTTCAGATTGTTCTCATAACGGATCCTGATCTCTTCCATCTGTTTTTGAAGCTCTTTTTTCGCACCTGATACTTCCTGTCGTGCCTGCACAAGCTCTTCCATATCGGTTTCTTTATTACCTGCAATCTGCTTCTCCAGCGTTTTCTTCTTCGTCTTTGCCGCTTCTACCGACTGACTGCAGTCCTGGAATGCCTTCTGGGCAGCATTCAGATTCTTATTGATCTCTTTTTTCTGCTTATCCAGCTCTTTGATCTTCTGTTCTGCTTCTGCTTTCTCCGGAAATTCCAGTTTGCCACGCACCTTCACAGCCTGCTCTTCTGCATTTGCTTTATCTCTCTCAGACACAAGGAGCTGATCCCTTCGCTCCTGTTCTTCCTCCTGAAGCTTTTTCTGCATCTGCTCCAGTTCCGGGATCTCAGCTTCCAGCTTCTGCTTTTCTGCCACTGCTTCTTTAGCTACTTCCAGCTTTTTCTCTAATTCCTTTTCTGACTTTTCGAGGGCATCCATCTGTTGACCGATCAACGCCAGCGATTTTTCAATCTCTTCTTCCTGTATGCTGCTGTCAAAGCTTTTCACACTCTTTTGGATTTCTTCTTCCAGCGCTTTTAACTGGACCAGCTTTTCATTTGCCTTAAAGCTTGCATCATTCGTCTTTTTCTCCACATCAGCAGTCTCTTTCCGGTATTTTTCAAGCTCTTCTTTTTCCGGTGCACCCTCCGTCATCTGTGCCGGACATGGATGGTGGACCGATCCGCACACCGGACACGGCTCTCCCGTTTTCAGAACCTTTGCAAGAATCCCCGCCTGCTCATCCAGAAATGCCCTCTCCATCCAGGCAAGCTGTGTCTTTCGCTCTGTACATTCCTCCTGCATGACAAGGTATGCTTTCTGCGCCTCTTTCACACTTTTCTTCTGTCTTTGGTATCTTTTATATTGAATAAGAATGTCTTCTGCCGTTTCTTTTCTTACTGAAACCTCTTTTTGTTCTGCTGTAACTTTCAGAACTTTAATTTCCGCATCCTTCAGCTCTTCCAGTAAATTCCTTTTCTGTTCCAGCTGCGCCTGCATCTGCGCTTTCTTTTTCTGATACTGGCTTTCCCGGCCCTTTAATATCTCAATCTGTTTTTCAAGCTCTTTAATCTGCTTCTGAAGTTTTTTCAATTCGTCATACTCTGCAAGCTTTTCCTGCCTCTTTCCGATCTCTTCTGTTAGCTGTTCTCTTTCCGGCACTTTTCCCTGTTCTTTCTTCAGTGCCATTTCCAGTTCTTCCAGCGTTGGTGTCTTCTCTGCTATCGTCTGCTCCGCTTTTTCCAGTTCCTTTTTTGCACGGATCACTGCCTCTGCCTTTCCGATTCTCTGGTTCAGCTCTTCCAGATCTTTCTCGATCTTCGTTAAATTCTTCTTCTTTTCTTTCACCGAATCTGCATCCTGATTTGTCAGAGTTTCCAAAAGTTCCAGAACCTTGTCCGCATGAACCACCGCTTTGCTCTCACGGATCTTTTTCACATCCGCCGCAAGCACGTCATCCTCATCACAGCTGATATCCTTCATGTACTGCAAAATGCTTTTGCTGACATCCTCATACTGTTCCTGCAGTCTGCCGCTTGTATTTTTCATTTTCTCCTGAAATGCAAGATACGGTCTGGTATGAAAAATTTCCCGGAAAATTTTGCTCCGCTCCTCAGTTTTTGAAAACAGAAGCTTCATAAAATCTCCCTGCGCCAGCATTGCAATCTGAGTAAATTGTCCGCGGTCGAGCCCGATCAGTTCTGTCACTGCTTTCGTGACCTCTTTTGCCTTTGTGACCGGAAGCCTGTCATCCGGAAATTCCAGTACCGCATCCGCTCTTTGCAGCGTCATGCCCTCGCCCCTGTCCTTTGGACGCATGTACTCCGGATTTCTCCGGATATGGTAGTTCTGCCCCTGATAGAAGAACTCCAATTCCACAAAAGTCGGCGTCTTCGGATCCGCATATTTACTCCGAAGCATCCCCGGCTCTCTTTCATTTCCACTCGCTTCCCCGTAAAGTGCAAATGCGATTGCATCAAAAATTGTGGTCTTTCCGGCACCGGTATCGCCGGTTATCAGATAAAGCCCCCGCTCACCAAGTTCATCCAGAATGATCTCTGTCTCTTTTGCATACGGTCCGAATGCAGAAATCGTAAGTTTTATCGGTCTCATCTCTCATCCTCCCATATTTCTTCCATCATTCCTCTGGCAATCTCTTCCTGTTCATCCGTCATGGGCTGGTTGTTCTGAAGCTCATAGAACTCTCTTAAAAGCTCCATCGGGGATTTCTCCTCTACTTCCGCCGTTCCTCTCACTGTCCCTGCCGCTCTCGTCCGCAGATTGTCATAAGACAGCTTCATGATATTCGGATAAATGCATCGTAGCTTCCCGATCGCATCCGGGATATCCTCTTCATCAGTCAGCGTAATGTGAAAATAATCGTCCGTGTTCATATCCTTGTAAAAATCCAGCGCAGTCACTTCCATATACGTGCCTCTGACTTCCCGCATATCATGTTTCGGCAAAAATGGAATCTGCTGAATATTTATTTTGCCTTTTTCTTCTACATCAACGATGACTGCTGCTTTTTTGTGATTGGTTTCAGAAAAAGAATATTTGAGCGGCGTTCCCGAATACCGCACTGTCTCTTTCCCGATCTTCTGCGGGCCATGGAGATGTCCAAGCGCCACATAATCAAATCCGTCAAAGACAGATGCGTCCACATCATCCACACCGCCTACAGACAGTTCTTCTGAATCACATCTTGCCGCACCGGTCACGAACTGATGCGCAAGCAGGATATTTCGTTTGTCTGTGTCGATCTCCATATGCTGCACTGCCGCATTTACAGCATCCTGATAGGTGATGATTTCTTCCTCCGGATACACTCTTTTTACCAAAGACGGCTTCACAAATGGAAGCATGTAAATATTGATCTCACCGTACCGGTCACTTATCGTTACCGGTTCTACATCCGACTCAAATACCGGTGAAAGATAGATCTGTCTGCTGCTCATCAATCTTGAACCGAAAGCAATTCTTTCTGCAGAATCATGGTTTCCACTGATCAGAAACACCGGAAGCTCCCTCGCGGCGATCCTTGTCAGGAAATCATCCAGAAGCCTCACCGCCTCTGCGGACGGAATCACCTTGTCGTAAATGTCGCCCGCGATCAGAACCGCTTCCACCTTCTGCTCATCGATAATGTTCAGTATCTCTTTTAAAATATATGCCTGATCCTCCAGCATGGAAAATTCATTCACACGCTTGCCGAGGTGCAGGTCTGATAAATGAAGAAATCGCATGGTTTTCTTCCTCCATAAATGCCTGATTAAAGAATAATCTCTTCTATTTTACAGGTATGTTCTTTCGTTGCTTTTTTGTAATTAATTCCTACAAGGTAATATCCAGATAAATCACATCGTAATGATTGAGATATTTTTCAAAAGTTGCATCCTCCGGTATCATCCAACGCTGTCCTTTTTTTTACTGCACCATATATTTGTCTGCTTTTGCACAGCGCATTTACCTGACGTTTTGAAAGATTCCATTTATCTGCTGCCTGTAGAGATGTTATATATTCCATTGAATCCATCCTTTCTGACTTAATTTCTGTTATTCCAATTATAACCGGGAAGTGGGAAGTAAGCAACGCTCGCTTCCCACTTCTCTATATGTTGGATTTATTTTGAAAATATTAAACCGGAAACAGATATTTATGATTCAATTTTTCATTCTGACAAAAAGTTTTAAAAAGGGAGATGTAAAAAAACTCAATCGAGTTTTTTTACATCCCCTTAAATTTATATTTTCCTTTTCCGTGACCGGATACCGGCTCAATAATCTCTGCCTGCGTCAAATTGGCAAGAAGTTTTGAAGCACCTGAACTTTTCAGTTCAAGAAGTTCCATAACTGCACTTCTTCCAAATACCTCATCAAAACCAAACTTTTCAAAGAGTCTATGATTATGAACTGTCGTTTTTACTGAGAAATCACTACTTTTTTCGGAAAGTACACTTTCAATATCCACTTTTTCGTCTTGAATGTCCACTTTTGCATCCCCAAAATCTTTCTCCTGTGAAAAATCGTATTCAAGTGTAGCTCTCAGTTCTGATGCACTACCATACATAACGGTTGCTCCATCAAGCACCCATTCTTTGTGATGTTGTAATCTCGAATCTTTCCGGCGTGTTTATAAATTCCCTGAAAGAGTTTGCGATGGATAGCAATATACTCGTTCGGGGAAAATGAAAACGCTGTTTCAGAAAGAATTTCAGCAATACGGGAATTTTGCCTTCAATATTCTGAATGGCCGTATCAATCAGATATTTAGATGGTTTGAGTCCGTCCACCGCCTGAAGACCGATTGCCGTACTCCAAGCATACCCCTTATGAGCTTTATCTGGTTCAGACT
>JABLTN010033046.1_pt1 | contig 10486 bp, 8 predicted proteins | sample 7160141 | NCBI WGS metagenome assembly JABLTN01 (sample SAMN14651226, study PRJNA627086) | human gut metagenome | isolation source: feces | host: Homo sapiens | reverse complement strand
GCCGATGCTGTTCTGCAGGGGCACGCCGAGATAGTCACATACGGCCTTGATGCCGCGCCCCTTATCAAACTTGCGGTTGATGAGCTCGCCGTTCACATAGCCGCCGTTCAGACCGTCCGGCTTGCTCTCGCAGAACACGAATCTGTCCTCGTACAGGCGCTTGGCCTCGTTCAAGTCCTCGCTGCGCTCTGCGATATATACGATCTTATACAGCGGCTCGCCCTTGTACTCGGCCAGCGGGCTCATGGTCATGCCGTCCTCCATGGCCTTGCGCCAGCGGGCGGCTTCGCTGTTCAGGGGGCCTGCATCCCGGTGGGTAAAACTCCAACGCTCGAGCATTTTCAGGCTGCCGTAGGTGGCATCCCGCGCTTCCAGCGTGCACTCCACGCCGTGGCGCTCCATGGCGCTGCGCACATCCTTTGCCAGCTGCGGCTCCATGGGCAGGTCTACCAGCACCTTGTCCCCGCAGAACACATAACCGCCTGCGCTGCACACCGCGCCATCAAAACCATAGTCCAGCAGCGGCCGGGTCATGCGCAGGTTGCGTCCGGTGCACAGAAACAGCTTGTGACCGTTGGCGTGCGCCTTGTGCAGCGCCTCCACCGTGCTTTGGGGGATCAGCATCTCACCCGGGGGTAGCAGGGTTCCGTCGATATCTAAAAAAATCAGTTTCTGTTTCATTCGTTCCTCTTTTTTTACAGTGAGCCGCGCTCTACCAGCGTATAGCCCAGCGTGGTCTGGCGCACCGGTGCAGCGTCCGCTCCGGTGTGCTCCAAGCTTTGCAGCAGCATCCGGGCAGCCTCCTGCCCGACCTGCCGCTGATAAAAGCGGATGGTGGTCAGGCCGGGTTCCACCACCTTGCCTGCCCAGTTGTCTCCGATGCCGGCAAGACCGACATCCTGCCCTACTTTGCGCCCGGCGTCGCGCAGCACCTGCAAAGCGCCAAAGGCCACGGTGTCTGTCACGCAGACTACACCGTCCAACTGCGGGCAGCGTGCCAGCAGCTCTTCCATACAGCGGTGCCCTTCTTCCATGGAAAAGGCGGCGCAGTAAGCGCGGGGCAGACCATCTGCGTTCAGTCCGGCCTCCCGCAGTGCATCCTGCACACCCTGACGGCGGGCTATGCCGGTGGCGGGGTCCTGCTCGCTACCGCCGATGTACACGATATTTTTGCGGCCATGCTCCAGCATCTTCCGGGTCAGGTCGCGGGCAGCAGAGCGGTCATCGTTATAAACGCAGGGCAGGTCTGCAAAGCGCTGCCCTGTTACCACCACAGGCACACGGCAGTCTTTCAGCGCCTTGCACAGCTGCGGGCTGGAATCATAGCCCAGCAGGATGATACCGGCCACATGGTTGCGTTGCAGCGCTGTAAGATATTCCAGCTCCATCTGCCCGTCCAGCTCGGTGTCTGCCAGCAGCATCAGGTAGCGGCTGGCCCCCAACTCGGCTGCAATGCCGCTGGTGATCTGCCCCACCGACTGGGAGCTGATGCTGGGCACAATGACCCCCACCTGACGCACCTTGCCGGTGCGCAGGGTCTGCGCCGCAGCATCCGGGCTGTAGCCGGTCTTTTCCACTACGGCTTGTATCACGGCGCGCTTCTGCTCACTGAGGGGGCCGCCGTTCAAATAGCGGCTGACCGCAGCGCTGGAAACGCCTGCCATCTTTGCAATATCACTGATGGTCATGGGGTTATTCTCCGTTCCCTCTCCGGTGGTAATGTGTAAACGTTTTCATGCTTATTATAAATCCGTTTCATATTTCCCGCAAGAGGTGCAATGACCGTTTTTCTGTGGGGCTGCCCGTTGCTTTTTTGGTGATTTTACACAATCCAAACAATCTTGCTTTCTGATTTACCGCCAGAATTGCGAAAACCGTAGCGCTTATACAAGTCCCATGCTGATGGCGCGTGCGATAAGTCCCAGCACCAGCGCTGCCAGAATAATGCCAAGTGCCGCCCTGCTCTCGCCGCCGGTCTGCTGCTTTTTGCTGCGGGAGGCTGTGCCGCGGCTCTGCTTTGTACCGGTGCTGCGGCTGCGGGCGGCAGTGCTTTTGGTGCTGCGGACAGTCTGGGGATTGCGGGGCTTTGTGCGGGCGGCGGCTTTTCCATGCTGTGCGTTCTGCGGGCTGCTCTGGCGCACTTTAAGGGGCTTGCCCTCGCTGCACCGGTTCAGGTAGTCCTCCGCCTCGCGGTAATACTGCGCCAGTTCGTTTTCCTTAAAGGCAGTACCGGCGTAGCCCTCCTCCAGCGCCTCAATGGCTTCGTTGAACAGCAGCGCTGCCTGTGCGCCGTCTGCTGCAACTGCCGCGTGAGCAGCTTCGTTGCGGGCGGTGCGGATGGCGTTGCAGGCATGGCGGGCGGCAGAGGGGTGCGCCGTGTTGCCCAGCAGGTCCAGCGGGCGGGCGGCATCGGTCTCCGGGTCCAGCAGCACCCGCATACACAGGGTGGTGTCCAGCTGCTGCCAGCTGGTCTTGCCGGTAAGATCCGGCATACGGTCATAATAATCCGGGCTTTCCTGCTTGCGGGCGGCAATATGCTCCAGCAGCGCGTCCAGACTGTGCACCCCGGGCTTGCGCTCCCAGTGCCAGCGCAGCAGGCGGCGGCTGATCTCATCGCAGGCGGTCTTGATCTCAAAAGCCACCTGTAAGGCTTGTTCCGGCATGGTATTTCCTTTCTGTGCAGTGCACACAAAAGGCGGAGAAGGCACGCTGCCCCCTCCGCCGGGATGATCTTATTTTACAGCACGAACTGGTAGTACACAAAGCCGCACAGTGCAATAGCTGCGCACAAGATGGCCGTAATAGGCGGCACCCAGCGGATCAGCGCTTCTGCCACGCTGTCCCGGCTGTCCTCGTACTCTTCGTCCTCCTCCACAGGCGCGGGCTGACGCACCGGAGCCGGACGGCGGGCGGGGATCACGCGGGTACCCTCGTCTGCCGCAGCAGCGCCGGAAAGCGGTGCGCGGACAGAGGCATCCAGCACCCGGGTAGGCTCCGAGACAGGCTGGATGGGGTCAGCCTTTGGCTCGTAAACCGGTGCTCCCACGACCCGGGTGGGCTCTTCTACGGGAGCCGCCGGAGCAGCAGGGGCTGTGCCCACGATGCGGGTAGGCTCCTCCACCGCAGCGGGCGCTGCAGGAGCAGCCGGGGCGTTAAGGGGCATTTCCATCTCGTCTGCCGGGGCAGCGGGCTGCAGCAGAGTGTTCAGCGCGTTCTGCAACAGGATACGGTCGCAGCCGCACTCCGAGCAGTAAACCGTGTCCTCCTCGGTGGGGTGGAAGGCACCGCAGGCGCAGTACCAGCCGTTCTCGAACACCTGCGGCTGATACTTGAGCCCGGTGCGGTTCATGCGGGCCTCCAGCGCCTTTTGCAGCTCCGGAGCCAGACGGCGGGGTGCGGGCAGACGCACACGCTTGATGCCGTCCAGATGCACCACGCGCTTGCCGTTGTACACATTGCACAGGGTAACATCCACGCTGGTGATGGCCTTGGCCGTGATGAACACGGCATCATCCTGCCCAAACAGCTCGCCGGGCTTTACCTGCAGATCCCGGTACTCGAACTTATCCTCGCACAGGATCACGCCATCCACGCCCTTGCACTTGAAGTGGATCTCCAGTGCGGTCAGGGTCACGCGGGAAATATTCTTGAAGGTCAGGCAGACAGCGTGCTCGCCGCTGACGTCTCCCTTGAGCAGCTCCACGCAGACAAACTGCACCGGACTGCCGGGGGTATAGTAGTTTGCGCGGGTCTGTGCGACCGGGTTAAAATTTTCCTCCACGATGCTCGCTCCTTTCCTAAAAAAGCTTAGTCCTGCTGCTCCGGGGCATCCGGCTGCGGCATTTCCGGCTGGGCAGGCTCGGCCTGCTCGGCGGGTTCTGCGCGCTCGGCAGTCTCCGCAGGCTCTGCGGGCTGCACCGGGGCGGGCTGTGCCTGCTCAGGCTTTGCATCCTCGCAGGGAGGCAGGGTGCCGCCGGCCATAATGGTGTTGAACTGCTCCTCGTTGAGCTTTTCGCGCTCCATCAGAGCCTTGGCCAGCGCATGGAGCTGGTCGATGTGCTCCGTCAGGGTGCGGCGGCAGGTCTCGTAGGCCTCGTCAATGATATCGCGGGTCTCGCTGTCGATCTCGGCAGCGGTGGTCTCGCTGTAACCCTTGCCCTGACCAAAGTCGCGGCCAAGGAAGGTCTCCTCCTGCGAGGTGCCGTAAACCACGGGGCCCAGACGCTCGGAGAAGCCGTAGCGGGTGATCATCTGGCGGGCGATATTGGTGGCCTGCTGCAGGTCGTTGGAAGCACCGGTGGAAATGTCCTCCAGAATCAGCTGCTCGGCCACGCGACCGCCCAGGCTGGACACGATGTCCTCAAACATCTCGCCCTTGGTCACATAGCTGCGATCCTTCTCAGGCAGATACATGGTGTAACCGCCGGCCTGACCGCGCGGGATGATGGTGATCTCGTGCACGCGAGGATGATGCTTGCAGTAGAAGCCTGCCACTGCGTGACCGGCCTCGTGGTAGGCGGTGAGTTTTTTCTCCTCCGGGGTGACCACGCGGCTCTTCTTCTCGGGACCAGCCATCACCTTCATGGAAGCTTCCTCGATATCCTCCATGGTAATGGCCTTGCGGTTGCGGCGGGCTGCCAGCAGCGCGGCCTCGTTGACAAGGTTCTCAAGGTCTGCACCGGCAAAACCGGCGGTGCGCTGGGCAATAACCTTCAGGGAGACGTCCGGTGCAAGGGGCTTGTTGCGGGTATGCACCTTCAGGATCTCCTCGCGCCCCTTGACATCCGGCAGACCCACATAGACCTGACGGTCAAAGCGGCCGGGACGCAGCAGTGCCTTATCCAGAATATCAGCACGGTTGGTGGCCGCCATGACGATGATGCCGTCGTTGGCCTCAAAGCCATCCATCTCCACCAGCAGCTGGTTCAAAGTCTGCTCGCGCTCATCGTGACCGCCGCCCAGACCTGCGCCGCGCTGACGACCCACAGCATCGATCTCATCGATAAAGATGATGCAGGGCATGGTCTTTTTGGCCTTATCGAACAGGTCACGCACGCGGGATGCGCCCACGCCGACGTACATCTCCACAAAGTCAGAGCCGGAGATGGAGTAGAAGGGCACCCCGGCCTCGCCTGCACAGGCGCGGGCCAGCAGGGTCTTACCGGTACCCGGAGGGCCCACCAGCAGCACACCGTGGGGGATGCGGGCACCCAGCGTATTGAACTTATCGGGGCTCTTGAGGAACTCCACAACTTCCTTGAGCTCCTCCTTTTCCTCGTCCTCACCGGCCACATCGGCAAAGGTGGCAGTCTTTTTGTTCTCGTGCTCGTCCTTTACCTTGGCCTTGCCCACGTTCATGATGCCGCCGCCACCGGCGCCGCCGCGCATCATGGAGAACAGCAAAAAGCCGGTGCAGCCCAGCATAGCCAGATAGAACAGGATCTCCATCCAGGGGATGGTCTCCTTGGCGGGCACATAGTCGTACACCATGGGTGCATCGGGGTTGGCTGCATCGTACTGGGCGATGTAGTCCGACACATGGTCCACGAACATCCGGGCGTAGGGCAGCTTGTAGCTGACTGTCTCGGTGCCGTCCTCGTTCTTCTTCACCCCGGTGGGGGCGGAGGAAGAGGAGGACAGCAGGCCGGAAAGCAGTCCGCCCGTAGACTGGGTGGTGGTCTGCTCGGCAGCGTTGGGCAGCTCCTGTGCGCCCTCCTTCAGGGTCATGGTGATCACGCCGGTATTCAGATCCAGCGAGAATTTGGTGACCTGATTGCTCTCAAAATAGTGTACCACCGTGGAATAAGCCATAGAAGAGCCGCTAGCGCTGCCGCCGGTGCCGCCCAGCACCGACCACACCATCAGCACGGCTGCCAGCACAATGGCGATCACCAGCGGATTGAAACGGGGTTTCTTCGGTTGCAAAAAAATCAACTCCAGTTCTGGATTTTTATAATGGACACGTTACTTCGTGTAGACCTCGGGCTTCAGCACGCCAACATAGGGCAGGTTGCGGTATTTTTCATCGTAGTCCAGACCATAGCCCACCACGAACTCGTCCGGCACCTGAAAGCCCTCGTAATCCGGCTGGATGTCAGCCTTGCGGCGGCTGGGCTTATCAAGGATGGTGCAGATCTTAACGGAGCTCGGGTTGCGCATCTTGAGCATGGGCACAAGGTTGGACAGGGTGACGCCGGTGTCCAGAATGTCCTCCACGATCAGCACATCCTTACCGGACAGATCACCGTCCAGATCCTTGATGATCTTGACCAGACCGCTGGTGGTGGTGTTGCTGCCGCCGTAGCTGGAGACCACCATAAAGTCGATATTGCAGGGGATGCTCACAGCCCGCATCAAATCGGCCATAAAGACCACCGAGCCCTTAAGGATGGACACCAGCACCAGATTTTTACCGGCATAATCCCGGCTGATCTGAGCGCCCAGCTCTGCCACTTTGGCCTTCAGCTGCTCTTCGCTGACCAGAACGGTCTTGATATCATCGTGCATACTCATTTGTTTTTTCCTCCTGTGTTTCGATCTCTGCATCCAAGTGCAGGATCCATCTGCTTTCCGTGTCCGGTGCAAGGCCATCGGCAAAGCCTTCTCCACACACCCATAAAATTTCGCTTCCGCTGGCAAGCAGCGGCAGCGTATCCCGCAGTTCGTTCGGGACACCGGCCTCGTTCATCCACTTACGCAGTGGCTTGCTCAAACCCCGCCCCGCAGGCCGGAAGCGGTCTCCCGGCTGCCGGGCACGCAGCACAAGGCCAGTGTACAACGTAGTTATTCTAGCATAATCCGCCCGATTTTTTAAGTCTTTTTTATGAACGACTTGTATTTTTTTCTCAAAATCGGCTGTTAACAGCTCCGCTTTCCCCTTCCAGCCCCCGCGCAGCCGGAATTCCGGCTGTTTTTCGGGCAAAAAGGGCACTTGCTGCGGCGCGCTCTCCAGCTGCCGGGGCAGCGCGTCCGGCAGCATTTCCTGCCGCAGACAGCCGTTCCCGGCGCAAAAACGCACCTGTCCGGTCAGCTGTACTGCACCGCTGCCCTGCCGCACCACGGCGCACAGCAGCTGCACATATTTTTCCTCTGCGTCCCGCACCGGAGCCACAAGGCTGTGCATCGCAGTTTCCAGCAGCAGCGGGTCTGCCGCCTGCAAGGGTGTCAGCTGCCACGCCGGTTCTGCACCGGGCAGGCGTGCCGCCGCCAGAAGCTTTGCAGCCCCGGCGGCAAGATAGGCATCCACCCGCGCGGCCTTTTCACAGAACCGCGCCAGATTCTGCACCGCCGCCGCGTTGGTGCTTTCCAGCGCAGGCAGGGCGCTGTGGCGCAGCCGGTTGCGGGCGTAGGCATCGGTATCGTTGGTCTCGTCGGTGACCCACGGCTGTCCTGCAGCCCGGCAGACGGCCTCGGTCTCGGCGCGGCTCAGGCAGAGCAGCGGACGCAGGTAGCACCCGCGCCTTGGCCGGATGCCGCCCGCACCGTGCAGCCCGGTGCCGCGCGCCAGCCGCAGCAGCAGCGTTTCGGCTTGGTCATTTGCAGTATGGGCCGTAGCGATGGCATCTATCCCCTGCCCTTGCAGCTGCGCAAAGGCTGTGTAGCGCAGACGGCGCGCCCAGTCCTCTCCGGCGTGTGCCGGGGGCGAGGCCAGCTCTGCCGCATGGAACACCCGCAGCGGCACGCCCAAGCGGGCGCACTCTGCCCGCACAAAGGCCTCGTCCCGGTCGGCGCTCTGCCCGCGCAGACCGTGGTTCACATGGCAGGCAGAAAGCGTATAGCCGAACCTCGGCCGCAATTGCCGCAGCAAAAGCAGCAGCGCCATGCTGTCCGCGCCGCCGGAGACTGCCGCCGCCAGATGCTGCGGTGCGCCGGGCTGCAAAAGCCCCTCCCGGATGCAGAAATCCTCCACCCGGGCAAGAATCGCGGTATCCATCAGCGTTTGAAGTCCACATCCATAAAGCGGGTGTGGGCACCATCCCAGCCCAGCGGCACGGTGCTGGTCTCGCCGTGACGGTTCTTTGCCACGATGCACTCGGCGGTATCGGCATCCACCTCGGCGCCATCCGGGTTCTGGCTGGCGTAGTAGGAATCGCGGTACAAGAACAGAACGCAGTCCGCGTCCTGCTCGATGGAACCGGAGTCGCGCAGGTCCGAAAGCTGCGGGCGGTGGCTGGAGTTGTTGCCCTGCTTTTCCACTGCACGGGACAGCTGGCTCAGCGCGATGATGGGCACGTTCAGCTCCTTGGCCATGATCTTCAGGTTTCGGGTGATGGAGCTGATCTCCTGCACGCGGTTCTCACTGCGCTGGCCGGTGGTCATCAGCTGTAAATAGTCGATGACGATCAGGCCCACGTTGGGGCGGGCAGGGTCCTGATTCACCCGGCGGATCTTGGCCTTCATCTCGGTGATGGTGATACCGGAGGTGTCGTCCATATAGATCGGTGCATCGTGCAGTTTTTCAGTTGCCAGCGCCAGATACTCCCAGTCCTCGGCGCGCAGCGCACCGGTACGGAAAGCCTGACTGTCGATACCGGCCTCCGACGAGAGGATACGGTTGGTCAGCTGCTCCTTGGTCATTTCCAGACTGAAGATGGCCACCGGCACCTTTTGCTGCATGGCCACGCGGGTGGCGATGTTCAGTGCAAAACTGGTTTTGCCCATACCTGGACGAGCTGCCAGAATGACCAGATCGCCGCGGCCAAGGCCGGTAAGCACGGTGTCCAGCAGGCGGAAACCGGTGGGGATGCCCTTGTACTTATCCGCATCCGGGCCGCTGATCTTTTGCAGGTTGGTCAGCGTTTCCACCATGCTGGACGAAAGCGGGGTCAGGGCGCTGGAATCGCGGCCGGAGCGGATCTCGTAGATACGCTGCTCTGCGTTTTCCAGCAGAAGATCGGCGTCCGGCTCGTCCCCGGCGTCCTGCAAAATGTCCTTGGCTACCCCCATCAGCTGGCGCACCAGATATTTTTCCTGCACGATCTGGGCATAAGCCTTTACGTTGGAGATACTGGGCACCGTTTCCGCCAGACCGGTCAGATAGATCTTGGCCTCGTCTGCGCTGGGAAACACGCCATCGGACACCACTGCATCCAGCAGGGTGACAAAATCGATGGTCTGGTCGTTGGTGAACAGGCGCAGCATCTCGGTCCAGATCTGGGCGTTCTGCCGGGTGTAGAACATTTCCGGCTTGAGGATCTCCACAAGATCGGTCAGGGTGTCGGGCTTGAGCAGAACCGCGCCCAGCACGCTCTGCTCTGCCTGCATATTGTAGGGCAGATTGATGCCCACGCTCTCCAGATTCAGTTCATTGGAATAACGTCGTTCGTTCGGCATAGTAGTTTGTCCTTATCCAAAATCCAAAGCATCCTGTAAAGCCAAAAAGCGCCCCCTGCTGTGAGGGGGCGCAAACGGCACACAGATCAGGCCTGTTCCACTTCCACCTGGATCTTGAAGGAAGCCACGACGCCAACGTACAGACGGACCTTGCCGTTGAACACGCCGGCATCCTTGATGTCCTTGGTCTCCAGCTCGATCTTCTTTTTGTCGATGGGTGCACCTGCCAGCGCAGCCAGTGCCTCGGCAACTTCCTTGCCGGTCACCTTGCCGTGCAGACGGCCGGATGCGCCGCCCTTGGCCTTGATGGTCACGGTCTTGCCCTCGATCTTGGCAGCCAGAGCCTTGGCGGCTGCCACGTTCTCAGCTTCGTGGAAATCGGCTGCGGCCTCCTTGCCGCGGGCCATGTTCACAGCGCTGGCATCCGCCACAGCGGCCAACTTGCGCGGGAACAGGTAGTTGCGGGCGTAGCCGTCGGAGACCTCGTGGATCTCGTCCTTCTTACCGATGCCCTTGATATCCTGCTTCAGAATCACTTTCATGATAGTATCCCTCACTTCTCACCGGAAAACCGGTGCAGTCTTATGGTAATAGTATAGCGCATTTGTCGTTTTTGGGCAAGAGGAAGCGGGGCAGCATTTCAAATGTCCTTTTGCTGCACACCTACCCCCTCAGTCGCCTGCGGCGACAGCTCTCCCAAGGGGACGCCTTTTTTGCGGCGGTGACCCGGGGCAGTTGCGCTCTTTATGCCAGCTCCTTTGCGGCCACGTCCAGCGCTACCTCGATGACCTTGTCCATATCGTAGTACTTGTACTCGCCCAGACGGCCGCCGAAGATCACGCCCGGCTCGGCATCGGCCAGTGCCTTATACTGCGCATACAGAGCGCCGTTCTTCTCATCGTTGACGGGATAGTAGGGTTCATCGCCCTTTTTCCACTCGGCGCTGTACTCCCGGCTGATGACGGTCTTGGGCTGGGTACCAAACTCGAAATGCTTGTGCTCGATGATGCGGGTATAGGGGGTCTCGGCGTCGGTGTAGTTGACCACCGCGTTGCCCTGATAGTTGTCGGTGTCCAGCACCTCGGTCTCAAAGCGGTCGCTGGGGTACTGCAGCGCACCCAGACGGTAGCCGAAGTAGCCATCCACCGGGCCG
>JABLTN010138302.1_pt1 | contig 10494 bp, 6 predicted proteins | sample 7160141 | NCBI WGS metagenome assembly JABLTN01 (sample SAMN14651226, study PRJNA627086) | human gut metagenome | isolation source: feces | host: Homo sapiens | reverse complement strand
GATCAATATCAGCGAACTGAGCCTGAACTTCAGCGGTGAGCCGCTGTTCAAGGACGTAAACCTTAAATTCTGTTCCGGTCGCTTCTTCAACTACAATATAGTACTTATCTCCAGATTGATACTTGTCAACAGTCGTGACCTTTCCTCCCATCGGGTAATAGCTTATCTTCACAAACGCAGCATATCCACCGACCGCCAGTAAAAGCACAGCTGCCAGCAAAACTTTTTTCCATTTTTTCATTGTCTCTACTCCCTTCAAAGAAAGCGGTTATTTCCTGCAAAACCGGAAATCGCAGCAGTCAGCACCGTAGCCAAGGGTTTTCGTTCTCGCAAAGCCGAGCTTGCACAGGCCGCCATACGTCACGTCGTCCACATCGCAGAACAGGCGGCACAGCTCCGCGCAGCCGTTTTCCACGCAGGCCGTGTGCCAGAGGCATTTTTTCATCGTGACGGAGAAGCCGTCCGTTCCGTGCTCCTGCTCACTCTCCCAGAGGTCAGAACTTCGCACGACTCGCAGAAAAATGCGACTGTAAAGCGCGTAAAACCCCGGTATTGCCTCCATCCTCATCATTTTCGCGTGTTTCTGCGCCGCGACCCGTTCCAGCATGTAGCGCCGCATCTGCGCATGCGTCTCCGCCTCCGGCAGACTCTCCTGCATGGCCTTGTACAGCGCGATGCGCGGCAGGATGGTCTGAACGAGCGTTTTTCTCTGGTTTTTCGACCGGTTCTGCGTGTTCCGTATGATTTCTTGCAGGATTTCCTCCTGCCGGGCGAAAAGAGCGCCGCCTCGGTCGCCGCCGAAGCTCTCGGCGAGGAACATCCCGATCTGCTTCTGCTGTCTGATGCGCATAAATGCTCACTGCTTTCCCTTTGATCTGCTAAGCTGAGTATACCATATATCCTGGCGCTGCACCAGTCCATACGTCTAAAACATGCAGTGGCTTACCGTATGCTCCCGATGTAAAAAATACGAAAAACACCTTGAAAATCTACTGCGGCAGTGCTATAATCATTGCGAAAAACAAACAAAAGGAGGCAAGCCCTATGGACAGTTGTGACAGACGAATTGTACATACGACGATGGATACAGACCTCGCTCTTCCGGCGTCCGCAGGCATCCTCTTTTGAATAAGCGCTGAGCCTCGCTCCATCGTGATGAACAAGTCCACAACTGATGTTTGTGTCGCTGTATCTGTTACGGTGGATTTTTTACGCCCTTTTCAGGGGTGGAAGGAGGCTTTATCATGAAAAAGGAAGTATTAAAGGAACCGATCTTCGCAGAAAAGATCCTCAGGATCATCCGCTCCTCGCCCTCCATGGAGGAAATGCGGGAGCAGCTGCGGGATTACCACGACAACGACATCGCGCAGAGTCTGAAATATCTGAACCGTGCCGAGCGCAACCTGCTGTACAGCGCACTGGACGCGGAATGGCTGGCCGAGATCATCTCCTACATTGACGATCCGGTCGAGTACGTCGACGAGATCGGCATCGACAAGCTGTCCGCGATCATCAACGAAATGGACGCGGACGACGCGGTCGACCTGTGGGAGAGCATCGACGAAAGCGTCAAGGTCAAGCTGCGCCCGATGATCGACGACCAGACCAAGGCCGCGATCCTGCTCATCAATTCCTATGATGACGACGAGGTCGGCAGTCTCATCACCACCAATTACATCTGCATCCACCAGAGCCTTACCATTCGCCAGGCCATGCACGAGCTGGTTCGGCAGGCCGGTGAAAACGACAATATCGCAACGATCTATGTCGTCGACGGTCGAAACCGCTTCTGCGGCGCGATCGACCTCAAGGATCTGATCGTTGCGCGGGAAAACGTGCCGCTGGATTCGCTCATCAGCTACGCCTATCCTTATCTGCTCGACCACGAGAAGATTTCGGACAGCATCGAAAAGATCAAGGATTACGCCGAGGACTCCCTGCCGGTTCTGAACCGGGACAAAAAGATCATCGGCATCATCACCGCGCAGGACGTTGTCGAGGCCGTCGACGACGAGCTGGGCGAGGACTATGCAAAGCTCGCCGGTCTGTCCGCAGAGGAAGATCTGAACGAAACGATCGCGGAGAGCATCAAAAAGCGTCTGCCGTGGCTGATCATCCTGCTCTTTCTCGGCATGGGCGTTTCCACGGTCGTCGGCGCGTTCGAGGGCGTTGTTGCCGTGCTGCCGGTCGTCATCTGCTTCCAGTCGCTCATTCTGGACATGGCCGGCAACGTCGGCACGCAGTCTCTGGCGGTCACGATCCGCGTACTGATGGACGAAAATCTGAGCGCGAAGGACAAGCTGCATCTGGTCGCGAAGGAGATGAAGGTCGGCTCCTGCAACGGCGCGCTGCTCGGCGTGATGGCGCTCGTTTTTCTGGGCGTTTACATCGTGCTGTTCAAGGGCTATTCTGCCGCAAATGCGTTTCTGATCTCGGGCTGCGTCGGTCTCTCGCTCCTCGCCGCCATTGTCATTTCCAGTCTGGTCGGCACGCTCGTTCCGATGCTGTTCCATAAAGTCAAGATTGACCCGGCGGTCGCCTCCGGTCCGCTCATTACGACCATCAACGACCTTGTCGCTGTCGTTACCTATTACGGGCTGGCATGGGTCTTTCTGATCGACTTGTTTCACCTCGTCTGAGGCGCAGCCGAATATTCCGCAGACCCGTCACAGGATGAACCCTCCTGCGGCGGGTCTGTTTTTTTGCGCACTTCCGCGCGTTCCCGTTTTCCCCGACATCCTTATCGGAATCCATACATTCCCCCTTATTCTGTCTGTTACAGGCTATTAAAACTCTATTTACTACAGATTGTTTTTTGTTTCGGATTGCGTTACAATAGGGGTACAGACAAAGGTAAAAGGAGGAATTTTTCATGATGAAAAGATTGACGTCCATCCTGCTGACGCTGGCAATGCTCGTCGGCCTGCTCCCCGCGCTGTCACCGCAGGCGGAGGCTGCCGCAGACGATGCCACGGCGCTGCTTCAGGAGGTGAGCACCAAGACCTCCGTACCCTCGGGGTACACGCCCATCTACGATGCGGACGACCTGCAAAACATGCAGGAGGATTTGACCGCAAACTATATCCTGATGAACGATATTGATTTGTCAGGGATAAACTGGAAGCCTATGCAACCCAGCAGAACCGGAGTCTATACTTCCGGCTTCACCGGAACGCTGGATGGCAACGGCTTTACCATTCGCAATCTGACGGTTAACGCGGAGCAGTACGACAACGGTGCCCTGTTCTATCAGAATGAAGGAACCATTCAGAACCTGCGCGTTACCGGTCAAATCAATTTAACCAGTAAGTCTGGAATTGTCCGCTTCGCTGCATCCCTTGCAATCTACAACAAGGGAACCATCTATAACTGCACCAGTGCGGCAGGTATTACCGCCGGCGGGGATATGCCCGTGCGCGTCGGCGGTCTGGTATCGGAAAATAAAGGAACGATTGACTACTGCCGTTATACCGGCACTATCCATGCATCTGCCGGCGGCGGTGAGGTCAGCGTAGGCGGTATCACTTACATAAATGATAACAGCGCTGTCATTTCCCACTGCGAGAACGTCGGTATCATTCTGGCTGAATCCGGCAATTCCACAGAAGTAAAAGATACCATTTCGTCATTGGTCAATGAGTCCTCTATCCACCTAGGCGGAATTGCAGGTAAAACAGATTGGCACAGCACCATAGACCAGTGCCGTGCGACCTGCACCATCCGTATCACCGGAGAAAGCCACTATGAATACTGGTACATTGGCGGCATTGTCGGCAGTGGCTTTGTAGCGACATTTAGCAACTGCTGTTTCAACGGAACATTATCCATCAATGTAGATATTAAGGATGTCGCATCGGGAATATATAAAGTGGGCGGTCTGGCCGGTGACGGAGGTTACGAATCCAAGTACGAAAACTGCTATGTCTCCGGCGTCATTACGGACAGCAGTCCCTCTCTTGGAGGTGTTCCTGCTTGGCTGGCCTCGGATGCGCCCGGCTGCGAATTCACCGCCTGCTACTACCCCGCCGGAACGCTCGACCCGTTTGTCTTGAACAAGCCCAGTGAAGAAAAAGGCTACACCGCCGTTCCGCTCGCTTCCATGGCCAGCAAGGCCACCTTCCCGGAGTATGACTTCTCCTCCGTCTGGACGATGGGTCAGAGCTACCCCATCCAGAAGGTGTTCACCCATCTCTCAAACGGCAGCTCGACGCCCATCGCAAAGCCCACCGAGGACACCGCGGTCATCGACGCCAGCGAGTACATTCAGCAGCACGTCTCCTTCGCGCAGTCCAACGGCTACAGTCAGCAGATGGATCAGCGCATGGCAAAGCTGCTCGCCGACGCGCAGAACACCACGGCCGCCAACGCCGGTGAAGCCGCCTATGACATTCTGAACACCGCAAGCGAGCTGTCCAAGTTCAAGAGCCTGAGCATTTTCGACAATCCCTATGACGCCATGCTCACCGAGCTCATCCTCTCCGCCACGAGCAGCGAGGTCGACAGCCTGAACACCCGTATCGAGGCGGAAAACCTCAAGCTCGCCAACAGCATCTGGGACATGATTCTCAAGGTTCAGCCGAACTATTCCGCAAAGGAAAGCACCTACAAGCCTGCCATTCAGGAGCTGCTCTCCGACCCGGAGTCCCTGAAACAGCGCTCCCCCGACATCTTTGAAAAGCTTGCGGCCGCCATCGAGCAGTACCGCGACGACAAGGGCACCCGTTCGGCGCTCAATTTCATCAGCGGCACCACCAATTTCTTCGGCAAGGTGGGCGACGCGCTGGATGTGCTGGAGGATTACCAGAACACGCTCGACTGGATCATCGGCTGCTCGAACTACGTCAGCGTCGTTCATGCGTATGAGGCGCTGAACGAGGAGTATATCCAGACGCTCCATCAGGTGGCCGGCAAGATGGGCAATTCCGCCTACGCCACTTCCTTCCGCTCAGCGCTCCAGAAGTACGATGACTGGCTGAACTGCGAGGTCATCGCGGAAGCGCTGGAATTCACTACCAGCTTCGCCAAGCTGACCTATGACACGCTGTCTCCCCTCACCGAGAACGTCATGACCTATTATCTCTCCGGCTGTCTCGGCCTTGACGTCACGAATGTCACGGTGGTCGTCGCTGCGTATAACCTCGGCTGGTCGCTCAGCAATACGCTGACCGGCAACGACAAAATGGTCGAGAGCCGCGAGATCATCCGCGCTTCCTATTACGTGGAGGATGCGCTTTACGGTATTCTTCAGGCCGACCGCGAAGAGCTGAAGAACAAGAAGGATCTGTCCTCCGCGCAGAAGTTCGACGCCTCGTACATGCTGCTCCGGACCAGCGAAATGTACGCTTTGCAGGCGTACAAGGACTATCTCGATGCGTCCGAGAAGTCCTTCACGCAGGGCCTGCTGCATCTGGGCAACAATAACTTCAACACCACCGAGACCACGCTCGCGAACTTCGCGATCCTGCGCTGGGATGCCGCGATGTGCCACGGTCAGGCGGTCCGCGATCAGATGATGTCTGAGCTCATCATCGCCTGCCCGACAGACGTTTACGTCGAAAATGAGGACGGCGAGACCGTTCTTACCATCGAGGACGGCGTTGTCACGACCTGTGCAGCCGGTGTCTCGGCCGCTGTCGCAGGCGACACCAAGGTTCTCGGCCTGACCGGCGGCCCCTACAACATCACCATCTGGGGCACCGACAGAGGCACGATGGACGTTTCCTACACGGCATACAGCAGCACCGGCCGCGTCCTCAAGCAGCAGCACTACGACAACCTGCCCCTGACGGACGGCTGCCTTTACGAGAGCAGCATCGAGCCGAGCAGCTCTACCTCGGTCGACTTCACGCTCGACGGCGATGCGCCGGAGAATAACTTCCGCTTCACCGATGTTCCCGAGAGCGCGTATTTCTACGAGCCGGTTCTCTGGGCGGTCGAAAACGGGGTCACGAGCGGCACCTCCGCAACTAAATTCAGTCCCTATGAGGGCTGCACGCGCGGTCAGGTCGTCACCTTCCTGTGGCGCGCCGCAGGCTGCCCTGAACCCGAAAGCAGCTATAATCCGTTCTCGGACGTTCCCTCGAACGCCTACTATCACGACGCCGTGCTCTGGGCGGCCGAGGAGGGCATCACGACCGGCACGAGCCGCACCCGTTTCGAGCCGAACGCGACCGTGACGCGCGCCCAGACCGTCACCTTCCTGTGGCGCTGGGCTGGCTCGCCCGAGCCCGGCTCTGCGGGCAGCTTCCGCGATGTGCCTTACCGCGCTTACTACGCGGACGCGGTTGCGTGGGCGGTCGAATACGGCATCACCAACGGCACCGCACCCGGTCTGTTCTCCCCCGCGCAGACCTGCACGCGCGCACAGATCGTTACCTTCCTTTACCGCGATCTCGCCGCTGAGTGGGAGGACTACGAGACCTGAGGCGGCACCAGACGCCCCGCGGCATCCAGCGCCGCGGGGACAGCGGTGCTGATCATAAAATGGAGATGTTTGAATTATGTTACGCTATATTTTTTCATTTCATTTTCTCGAACGCTACGGGTTCCAATCCCTTTTTTATCTCACGATCATCGGCTGCCTCGTATATCTGCCGTTTCGCCGGCACTGGGATAAGGTATTCGGCTGGGTAGATGCGATCATTTTCGACTGCTGCCTTGCGATACCGCTCGTGCTCTACGCCTGCTTTTTCGTATATACCGAGACACCGCCGACAACGGGAAATATCATCGCAACGGTAATCGCTGCCATTGTCGGCGCTGTTGTGGGACTGGTGATCCTGGTCGACTGCTGGCGGAGATGCAGCAATATCATAGAGATCATCTTCCTTCCCCTTGTGATGATCATGGTGTTCTGCATGATCATTCTATTCTGGTGGGTCTTCCTGCTTTTGATGGGATTTGCCACAAAAAGCGATGACCGTTAACCTCTGATGCCGCCTGCGGTCAATTCCTGACGCCGAAAACGCACATGAAAAAGCCGCTGCATGACGGAGAAATTCTCTCCGCATGCAGCGGTTTTCATTATTTTTATCCGATCTTCGACAGGATGCCGGTCGACTGAAGGAACAGTACGAACATCATCACCGGCGCGACATAGCGGATCATGACGCGGTAGAGCTTTTTGCGGCGGAAGGTCTCGCCGTTGCGCTCCATCTCGTCGATGACGTAATCCGGCGTCATCACCCAGCCGATCAGGACGGTGGACAGCAGCGCGATGAACGGCATCATGACGCTGTTGCTGACGTAGGCCATGATGTCGAGCAGCTGGCCGACCGAGCCGTTCGGCAGCATCACCTCCACATAGAATACGCTGTAGCCGAGCGTGATAACGGCAGACGCCGCCAGATAGATGACCGACAGCACCAGGACCGTCTTTTTGCGGCTCGTGTGGAAGATCTCCATGCAGTTGGCCGTGATGGACTCCAGAACCGAAATGCAGGAGGACAGCGTCGCGAAGATCGCGGTGACGAAGAACAGAATGCCGACCGCCGTGCCTGCTCTGCCCATCGCGGCAAAGACCTTGGGCAGCGAGACGAACATCAGGCTCGGGCCTGCGCCCATGCCCTCAGTGCCCGAGAACACATAGACCGCCGGAATGATCATCATGCCTGCGAGGAACGCAACACCGGTATCGAAGATCTCGATCTGGTTGACCGCGCGGTTGAGGTCGACCTCCGGGCGCACATACGAACCGTAGGTGATCATGATGCCCATGGAAACGCTCAGCGAGAAGAACAGCTGACTCATCGCGTCCAGAAGAATCTGGAGAAAGCGCTGCACGGTCAGTCCCTCGAGGTTCGGCGTCAGATAGTACAGAAAGCCCTGCCAGCCGGTTACGACCTGTCCGTCCGCGTTCGTGTGACTGAGCGTCAGCGAATAGCACGCGATGACAACGACCAGCACGAGCAGCACCGGCATCATCCAGCGCGATACCTTTTCAATGCCGTTCTGCACGCCGTTGTAGACGATGAGCGCGGTAACGCCCATGAACAGCAGCGCGAACACCACCGGCGACACCGGCGAGGTGATGAACGAGGTGAAGTAATTGTCCGCAGCAGCAGCGCTCGCCTGACCGGAGACGTAAACGACCGCATATTTTGTGATCCAGCCGCCGATGACCGCGTAGTACGTCATGATGAGCACGGGCACGAGGAAGGTCAGGATGCCCAGACCCTTCCACTTCGGGCGCATCTGCTCATACGCGCCGATCGCGCTCTTCTGCGTGCGGCGGCCGATGGCGATGTCCGATGTCAGCAGCGTGAAGCCGAACGTCAGTACCAGAATAAAGTAGATGATGAGGAACAGACCGCCGCCGTCCTTGGCCGCCAGATACGGGAAACGCCACAAATTTCCCACACCGACCGCGCTTCCGGCTGCGGCAAGGACAAACCCCAGCTGTCCCGAAAAGTGATTTTGCTTTTTTTCCATTGTGAAATTTTTCTCCTTACCCCAAAATTCCTGTACAGCTAACATACCACATGATAGAATATAAGTAAAATAAATGTTTTTACTGCTATACATTACATCTGGTAATGTATGCTGTGCAAAAGCAAGGCGGCAGCCGTCAATTGCTTTACAAGCATCATACTGTACCGAATATTGAAAAGGAGGAATACCTATGCGCGAGGTACGCGATCGCTACGAAATCTTTCTCAAGGTCTGCGAGACCGGCAACTTCACAAAGGCCGCCGAGGCGCTGAACTACACGCAGTCCGGCATCAGCCAGATGATGGCGGGTCTCGAGGAGGAGCTCGGCGTGCAGCTGTTCGCGCGGGCGAAGAAGGGTGTCGTCCTGACCGACAACGGACAGCGGCTCATCCCCTACATCCGCGAAATGGTAAACCAGAAGGAAAAGCTGCGCCAGGCGGCCTTCAACATCAACAACAAGGTCGAGGGCAAACTGCGTATCGGCAGCTTTTCGAGCGTGACGGCGATGTGGCTGCCGCACGTCGTGCATTTTTTCAAAGAGAACTATCCGCAGGTCGAGGTGCAGATTTTCGACGGCAACTACGACGAGATCCATGACTGGATCATCCGCGGGCAGGTGGACTGCGGCTTTCTCTCGTCCATTCTGGCGGAGGATCTGACCTTTTATCCGCTGCATCAGGATGCGCTCTGCGCCGTGCTGCCCCGGGAGCATCCGCTCGCGCAGCGCAGCAGCGTCACCCCGGAGGAGCTGCTCCAGTACCCGTTCATCATCGAAACGCCCGGCTGCGACAACGACATTCTGCACCTGCTGGAAAAATATCCGCACAAGCCGCAGACCGTGTACAGCTTCCGCGACGATACGCTGATCGTTGCCTTCGTCAAGCACGGTCTCGGCGTCACGATCTCGCAGGAGCTTGCCATGCAGGCGTTCGCGAACGATGTGGAGATCCGCCCGCTCGTGCCGGAGAGCTTCCGCACCATCGGTCTCGCGTTCGCGCGCACCGCAAGCTCGGTCACGGCGCGGACGCTGCTCGAATATTTGCAGGCAAATCTGTGCGGCGCGTGAGCGGTTATCCTCTTCCCAGAATGGCGTCCATATCCTGCTCGGGCGCGGTGGTCGGGTGCAGATCGTAAGTCTCTACCAGCATTTTCACCACGTTTTCCGACAGGAACGCCGGCAGCGTCGGCCCGAGATAGATATTCTTCACGCCGAGCGCAAGCAGCGTCAGCAGGATGCACACGGCCTTCTGCTCGTACCACGAGAGCACGAGCGTGAGCGGCAGGTCGTTCACCGTGCAGCCGAAGGCATCCGCCAGCGCGAGCGCGACCTTGATGGCGCTGTATGCGTCGTTGCACTGTCCCATGTCGAGAATGCGCGGCAGACCGCCGATCTCGCCGAGATCCAGATCATTGAAACGGTATTTTCCGCACGCGAGCGTCAGAACAAGCGTATCCATCGGCGTCTGCTTGACGAACTCGGTGTAGTAGTTTCTGCCGGGGTGCGCGCCGTCGCAGCCGCCGACCAGAAAGATATGACGCACCTTTCCGCTCTTGATGAGCGAAATGATCTCCTCCGCGTGCGAGAGCACGGCTCCGTGCGCAAAGCCGGTCATGAGCATATGGCCGCCGTTGATGCCGCTCATGCTGTGGTCATGCTCGTAGCCGCCGAGCGCAAGCGCCTGCTCGATAAGCGGCGAAAAGTCCTTGCGTCCGCAGGCATCCGCCTCAATGTGGCGCAGACCCTCATAGCCGACCACCGATGTGGTGTACACACGGTCCCGATAGCTCGGCCGCTGCGGCATCAGGCAGTTCGTCGTGAACAGGATGGGCGCCGGGATGTTCTCGAACTCGCGCTGCTGGCTCTGCCACGCCGTGCCGAAGTTACCCACAAGCTGTGGATACTTTTTCAGTCCCGGATAGCCGTGCGCAGGCAGCATTTCGCTGTGCGTATAGATATTGATGCCCCTGCCCTCGGTCTGCTCGAGCAGCTGCGCAAGATCGGCCAGATCATGACCCGAAACCACGATGAACGGGCCTTTTTTGATGTCGGTCGGCACCTTTGTC
>JABLTN010084506.1_pt1 | contig 10499 bp, 8 predicted proteins | sample 7160141 | NCBI WGS metagenome assembly JABLTN01 (sample SAMN14651226, study PRJNA627086) | human gut metagenome | isolation source: feces | host: Homo sapiens | reverse complement strand
GACCAGGTACGGAACGGGAAGAGCGCCGGGTCCACGCCACGGGTGGAAAGATCATACCGGACCGGCGGAGAGGGCGGTGCGGCCTCCCCGGCAGGCGCTTCCGGCTCCAGGGGCTTTGCCGGAGTGCCCGGAGCACGTTCCGGCCGGGGAGGCAGAGCCAGATATTCCTGTACATAAAAGCCGCTGCGCTCCTTTGGCTCCAGATAGCCCTCCGCCGCTAAGATCTGATACGCGGCATCCACCGTGTTGACCGAGACAGAAAGCTCCGCCGCCAGCCGCCGTTTGCCGGGCATCCGGGTGCCTGCCGGGATGGCCCCGGCGCGCATCTCGGCGGCAAGGCTCTGATACAGCTGCTCATACAGCGGCACAGCGGAAGCCGCGTCCAGTGCTGTGGTCAAATGGAACACAAAACCCCTCCTCTTTTTGGGCAAAGACCCGAACTGACCCCATAAAAAATCTTTATTCTGGGTATTTTCATGGTGCCAGTTCCGCGTATAATAGGAGCATACCCGTTCGGAGCAGAAATGTCAACTATTCCGGTGGGTAAGCGGTTGCGAAGCAATCAAAGCCCCAGTGGGGCTTTGAAGCGAAACGAACGGTCTTGCAAGGCAAGATGGAGGGGCCCCGCCCCGACAAGTTCGTAAGACCTTAAAATTGGAGGGAATCATCTGATGTCTACCACTGTAATGTGGCTGCTGCTGGCAGTCGTTGTGATCCTGATCGTCTTTGCCAGTGTGCTGTACAAGCGCACCTTTACCGTCCACGAGCTGGCCCTGACCGGCGTGATGGCCGCTCTGAGCCTTGTGGCTTACCTGTTCTTCCGCATCCCGTTCTACGGCGGCTCCTCGTTCCATCTGGGCAACACCTTTACGGCCCTGACGGCTCTGCTGCTGGATGGCGTCTCCGGCGGTCTGGCCGGTGCCATTGGTCTGGCTCTGGCCGATATCCTGGCCGGTGACCCGGGCTACGCCATCACCACCTTTGTGCTGAAATTCATCATCGGCATCACCTGCGGTGCCGTGGCCCACAAGGTCTTCAAGCTCCGCGATCGGAACGCCCATGAGAAAGGCTATCTGGTCAAGGTCATCGTGGCCGCCGGTTCCGGCCTGTTCCTCAATGTCCTGACGGACCCGTTCCTCGGCTACTTCCGCAACGTGTTCATCTTCGGCCAGGAATACACCGTGGCACAGGCCCTGTCCAAGATCGCCGGCGGCGTCACGCTCGTCAACAGTGTGGCCTCCACTGTCTGCGTCGTCATCCTGTACCTGGCTCTGCGTCCCGCTCTGGAGCGTGCAAAGCTCCTGACCAAGGGCGAAAACAAGTAAATTCTTCTTTCACGGCTTCCCCCGCCGTGCTCACACAACGGAAAAGCGCCCAGTCATTGGCTGGGCGCTTTTCCGTTATTTTGTCACAGTTTTTCAAACACCAGGAACCGGAATGCAATCTCCGTGGTCAGCTCCGGCAGAGCGGCCAGACGGGCAGCGCCGTCCCGGGGCGTTTTCCAGTAGTAAGGCGTCATGGCAAACAGGGCCTCCAGCTGGGAGGCAGGCACGGTGATGGTGCCACGCGCTTCCCGCTCCCCGATGGGGCGGAAGCCCTCGTAGGCCACCTCCTGCACCGGGTTTTTATAGGGCTCCGCGTACAAAACGGCTTTCATCTGGTAGAGATGTTCCGCCCCGGGCACGACGTAGATCATCCGTCCGCCGGGGCGGAGCACCCGCAGGAACTCTTCCCGCGCAAAAGGCGAGAAACAGTTGAGCAGCAGGTCGGCCCAGCCGGTTTTGACCGGCTGGTGGAAGCTGGACGCCACCGCATACCGGGCCGTGGGCAGAGCCTTGGCGGCCAGCCGCACGGCGGGCTTGGCAATATCAAACCCGGCCAGCTCCAGCGGACGGGCGGCAGCGGCAAACTGCCGCGCGATGCAGCGGTCATACCAGCCCTCGCCGCAGCCTGCATCCAGCAGGCGGAGGGGAGCTTCCTGTGCGGCGGGGATGCCGTATTCCAGGCACAGCTCCCCCAGCGCCTGCCCGAAGATGCCGTAATACCCGGCACTCAGGAACGCGCGGCGGGCGGCCACCATCTCCTTGCTGTCGCCGGGGGCTTTCGTCCGGGTATTCTGGACGGGCAGTAAGTGCCAATAGCCCTCTTTGGCGCGGTCAAAACAGTGGCCGGAGGGGCATTTCAGGGTCACATCCCCGGCAAGCGGTGCCCCGCACAGCGGGCAGCGCCAGGGTGCAAACGCAGCGGTGCCCATTACACTTCCTCGCTGTGGTCCTCAATGGGGGCCGTTGCGCCGCCGTGGGCGCTCATATACTCTTCAAAGTTGGTAAACTTCTGCTGCGGCGGGCGGCGGCTGATGAGGACAAGGCCCGGGTCTTCGTCCTTGGCGGCGGCCACACGGCCCCGGCGGCTGGGCTCGGCCTTGGGGGCACGGGCCGGGCGGCCTGCCCCCTGCCCCGCGCTGAACGCGCTGCCACGGCGGTTTGCCTGCGGCTGGCTGCCGGGCTGTGCATTCCGGGGCTCGTTCTGGCTGCCGCTCTGGTTCTGGGCCGGGCGGGCACCGCGGTCATTCCGGTCATTCCGCTCATTGCGGCTGCCGCGGGCATTGCGGTCACGGCGGCTGTTGTTCTCGCTCTTGGGGCCGTTGTTGCTCTGCACCGGGGCGGCGGGCTTGGCGGCCGGGGCGGCATTCTGGTTCTGGTTCAGATTCTTCTTGGCCGGGCGGAGCGGAGTCGTCTCCGGGGCGCTGACAAAGTGGGGGTCAAACTTGGGCTGTGCGTTGCTGCCGCGGCTCGGGGCCTGCGCGGCACCGCCCTCACGGCGGCGGTTATTATTGGAACGGCGGTTTTCATTGCGTCCGCCGGGAGTGCGCTTCTGGTTTTCGTCCATGAGATGTTCCTCTTTTGCTTCGATTTTGGGGGTCGCGTTTGCCTTTTGGGCTTTGGGTTCGGCCTTGACGGCCTTTGCCGCTTTCGCGTTTTTTTCTGCTTTGGGTGCTTTTTCCGCCTTGGCGGCTTTTACGGGCTTTTCAACCGGGGCCGGGGCCTCGGCTGCGGCCTCCGTCTTGGGTTTTCTGCCCCGCACCGGGGGCGCTGCTTTCACCGGGGCGGGCACGCCGTCCCAGGGGTGGCCGGAGATGACCGGGATCTGACGGCGGTTCAACTTTTCGATGCCGGCCAGATACTCTTTTTCCTCGGGTGCGCAGAAGCTCACCGCCGTGCCGTCGGCACCGGCGCGGGCCGTGCGCCCGATGCGGTGGACATAGGTCTCGGGCACCTCGGGCAGGTCGTAGTTGAAAACATGGGACAGCTCGCTGATGTCAATGCCGCGGGCCGCGATATCGGTGGCCACCAGCACTTTTGTTTTGCCGGCCTTGAAGCCCTCCAGCGCCGCCACGCGGGCGGACTGGCTCTTGTTGCCGTGGATGGCGGCGGCAGGAATGCCCTGCTTGTTGAGGTCTTTGGCGATCTTATCCGCGCCGTGCTTGGTGCGGCTGAACACCAGTGCGTTGACCACCGGCGGGTTCAGGTTCTTGATGAGCCAGGGCAGCAGGAACTTCTTGTTGCCTTTCTCCACAAAATACAGGCTCTGGTCGATGCGGTCCACGGTGCTGGAGACCGGGTCCACCTTGACGAACGCCGGATCTTGCAGGATGCCGGCGGCCAGCTGCTCGATCTCTTTGGGCATGGTGGCGCTGAACATGAGGTTCTGGCGCTGCTTGGGCAGCTTGGCGATCACTTTTTTCACGTCGTGGACAAAGCCCATGTCCAGCATCCGGTCGGCTTCGTCCAGCACAAAAATTTCAATGTTCGAGAGGTCCACCAGCCCCTGCCCCACCAGGTCGTTCAACCGGCCCGGGCAGGCGATGAGGATCTCAACGCCCTTTTTGATGGCCTCCACCTGCGGAGCCTGGCCCACACCGCCAAAGATGACGGTGGAGCGCAGCTTCTGGTACTTGCCGTAGGCGGCAAAGCTCTCCCCGATCTGGAGTGCCAGCTCCCGGGTGGGGGTGAGGATCAGCGCCCGGATGGCACCCGGCTTACGGGGCTTAGCGGCATTGAGGCGGTCCAGCATGGGCAGCGCGAAAGCAGCGGTCTTGCCAGTGCCCGTCTGGGCGCAGCCCATTAAGTCCCGTCCTTCCAGCACCGGCGGAATGGCTTTGGCCTGGATGGGCGAGGGCGTTTCGTAGCCCGCCTCCGCAATGGCACGCAGCAGGGGGGCGGACAGATTCAGTTCGTTAAAAGTCATGGTTCTCCTATTGGGTTATTCGATAATTTTCCGGCACTCGATGTAATAGCGTTTTTCCTCCGCATGGCCCATACTGAACGTCTTGCGGGGCAGCACGCCGCCCATTACGATGCCTTTGAACAGGTCGCTCTTTTCAAAGGGCGGCAGCAGGAAGCCCACCCCGCCCTGTTTGGTCAGGGCACGGACCGCAGGCTCATCGTGGACATAATCCACCCGGGCCTCCTTATGGCGGGCCATAAAGTACTCAATAAATTCATCAATGGTGCCCACGGTCAGGGGGGCCACCGGGTCTTCAAAGCTCAGCACATTGGCGATGTGGGGGCCTGCCAGGGTAAAGGACTGCTTTTTGGAGCTGCCAAAGCAGATGCCCGCCATATTGCCGTCGCTCCAGGTAATGAGGGCCAGCAGCACGGCCCCGCAGTCCACGTTGAAAAGCACCCGGTGGATGGGCTCGATCTCAATGGCAGGCGAATGGACATTGCACACCTCGGCCAGGCACCAGCGGGCGGGGTGAGTCTCCCGCTGCTCGGGCGTCAGGGTGGGTTTCAGCTCTTCCCAGTAAGCCTTGGCGGAGGCCAGCGAGTGGTTGCCGTCGCCCACAGCCAGCGTCAGGGGTTTGGCCCCCCTGGCCTCCGGGTACTTGGCGTCAAAGGCCTCCTGGCTGCCCAGGCCCTGCAGGGCCGCGTCGATCCGGGCCAGCAGGGCGGGGTCTTCCACAGCCCAGCCCGCAATGTGGCCGCCGCCCAGCATCAGCTCGCCCTCGTACACCTTGCGCAGCTCGTTCTTGCGGGCACCGATGGGCTCAATGAGGGTGCAGGCCGGGTCATCGGCCAGCATCATCACATGGGGCGTTTCGAGGCAGGCACCCCGGCGCACCGCCATGCGGGGCGGGATGCGCTCCTCCACCGTCCGCTCACTGGGGCGGATGGCCTGGCGGGCCCCCTGGGCATAGCTGTAAGCTTCCAGGTCGATCTTGCCCACGAGGCCCTGCCGCACCCGGCCGCTCCGCTCGGTGCGCTCCACATAAATGAAGCCATCTACCACGCGGGTCAGCACGTTGTGGGCATAGTCCTCCATGGTCTCGTGGATCTTGGCCACCCGGGCGGGCACATCGCTTTCTTCCAGATAGACCTCCGGCAGGATCAGGTTCAAGGCGCTGGGGCTGCCTGCCGCCGCCTCCGCGGCCCGCTCCCAGTAAGAACGGTCGCTGGTAAACTGATCACAGGCCACACAGCCCCACTGCTCCAGCGGGATCTGCTCCGCAGGCAGCAGAATGTGTGCCGGGGAAAAGCACGATGTCTGATTCATAGTGGATTCCTCGCTTTCATCTTTCCAAAAATGCAGCCAACGCGATACTTACGATCACTCGAACCGGCCTGCCGCGTCGTCCCGGATGACGGTGTGCTCCACACCGGCGTCCTCCAGCATCCGGGTCAGGGTGGTGCGGCCCGCTTCATCCAGCGTGGAAGAGCCGGGCACCTCCACCAGCAGGTTTTTCATGCCCAGCTGGGCAGCCGGCACGCCCAGCGCGCTGGTGGCATCCGTCACCTGGCTCAGGCTGTAGCCGTACCAGAGGGTGACTTCGGTGCCAAAACGGCTCTGCCAGGCGGCAATGTCCGCCGCCAGCTGCCCGGCACGGTCCACACCGTTGGTGCTGCCGTAATCCTGCTTGGAGCTGGTGGAAGACGGGAACTGCACGTTCTTCAGCAGTACCTGATCAAAGCCCATGCCGTGCACTTCCTCGATCAGGTCGCCGATATACTGCACCGCCTCCGCCGCATAGGGGTTGAGCCACGGGTTTCCGCCCGCCGAGGCCTTGTTGTCCAGCCAGAGATACTCCTGGCCTTTATAGCGGATGGCCATGGCGTGGTCCGCGCGGGCACCGGCCGGGTCACGGAACGCGGCCAGCTGCGCCACCGGCGTGATGCCGTTTGCCTTGAAGACGCGGGCAATGGCTGCCGCATCCACCGGGTTTGCCGCCACACTGCCCGCGGCTGCAGGCACCTGGGAGGCATAATACAGGCTGCCCGCCGTATCCTTGAGCGGGACCACCGCATACACGGCACCCTGTGCCGCCAGCTGCTGGGCAGCGGCGGTGATGGCAGCTTCATCGGTCAGGGTGGTCACATCCACTTCCGCCCAGCTGCCCGCCACAATGGCGGTGCCGGGGGTGGGTTCCGGTTCCGGCGCAGGCTCCGGCTCCGCCACGGAAGAAGCCGCCGCTTCCGACGCGGCCGTGCTGCTGGCTGCCTCCGAGACGGCCGGAGAGGAAGCGCTCAGGTCGCGGTTGCGCACCACCGTGTACCAGGTGTGGGTGGCCCAGTCCAGCACATGGGGCGCGGCCAGCCAGCCGATGCCCAGCACCGCCAGCACCAGCACCGCAATGCCAATGCCCTTTTTCAGCTTCATTTCCCGGCTGTAAAAACTGCGCCGGTAGCGCTTGACTTTGGGGCGTTTTTTATAGTGTGCCATAGTTCGTTACTCCCCTCCTTGCAGAGATCAGAGGATCACAGAATGTCCGGTAAAACCATAGATGGCCAGCGCCAGCACGCCGATGTAGACGAGCGTGACGGGCAGGCCGCGGAACGCCGACGGGATGGCCCGGCTGCGCAGGCGGTGCCGCGCCTCCGTGACCAGCAGGACAGCCAGCAGGTAGCCCAGGCCGCTGCCCAGGCCAAACCCCAGGGACTGGCCCAGCGTAAAGCTCTGGGTGCGCTCCACCAGCACCGTGCCCAGCACGCAGCTGTTGATGGCTGCCACCGGCAGGATGCGGAGGAGCTGGCCGCTGCGGGGGCCTTTGACTGCCCGGAGCACCAGATGTTCAAAAATGCAGACCACCGCCACGCAGGCCACATAGACCACCGGGCGGAGCTGGGCGCGGTTTGCCAGCGGGGCAATGAGCTGGCCGGCGTAGAACGCCAGCGGGGCCACCAGCAGCTGGGTGACACAGAGCAGCAGCGCAAACCACCAGCTGTTGGTGCGGTCGTCGCCCACCAGCTGCACCAGGCGGGACACGCCCAGGCCGCGGGTGAACACGGCGCTCTGCGCAAAGACAGCCAGCACCGCATAGCTGCAGAAGATGCCAACGGCACGCAGGACTTCACTCATGCTCGCGGTTCGCCTCCTTCTGGTGATGCACGGCCACGGTATTGCGGGCCTCTGTCTTCAGGTAATTTTTCCGGTGCTGGGCCAGGGCGCGCCAGATGGCGCACAGGATGCCCAGCACGATGAAGCCGCCTGCCGGCATTCCGGCCATGGGCAGCACCGGGCGGCTGAGCAGCGGCAGGCCGAACACCGTGCCCAGTGCCATCCACTCCCGCACACAGCCCAGCAGGAGCAGCAGCAGCACATAGCCCAGCGTGATGCGCAGGCCCTTGGAGACTGCTTTCTGCATGGTCTCCTGCACACGGCCAAAACGGTAGATGAGCAGGGGCTCCACCACCAGCATGGGCAGGTAGATGCCCAAAGCCAGCAGGTCCACCCCGAACAGCGCGTTCAGGATGGGATACACGGCCAGATACACCACCGCCGCGCTGCCGCTGTAGATGAGGCCGCGGGGCAGCAGTTTTTTCTCCAGTTCTTCTTGGGCGGGCTGCTCGTCCCGCAGGGGGAACGCCCCGCTCAGCAGGCAGGCCAGCATCCGGGAGGGCGTCAGCAGCAAAGCCACGGAAACCGCCAGCATCAGGGCGTTTTTGCCCGTGGTGGCAAGCACCCCCAGCGGGGCCAGGCCCATGCCCTGCATGACCACCGGGTTATTGAGGAACACACGATCATGGTGTGCGTATTTTTCCGGGTCCCGGACGATCATTTCAGCAACAGAACGTCTCATTCGGCCCCCTCCTTTCCGGCGGTGTCTTCCGCGTTTTTCCGGGAGTGCAACAGTGCATAGAGATGGGTCTCGGTGCGGTCCATCCAGCCGGAAATGCTGTTGACCACCAGCAGCGCAAAGCAGACACCGGTCTCATAGACGCCGAAATAGCGGAAGCTCACGGTCACAACGCCCATCAGCACACCGTACAGGATGCGGCCCCGCCGGTGGTGGGCGCAGGTGTACGGCTCGCTGAGGAGGAACACGGCGCTGAACAGCATGGCGCCCGTGAGCAGCTCGTCCCGCACACAGCGCAGGCGGAACGCCAGATTCATCAGCAGCGGGCCGTTGTCCAGGCCCACCTGCCGGGGGAACAGGAACACGATGACCGCGCTGGTGATGAGGAAACTCAGCGTCGCGCTGAGGCGGATGTCTTTCTGCACCCAGAGGAACAGCCCGCAGGCCACCAGCACCAGGGCGGCACCCGTGCCCATGGGGGCCGCGTACTCGCCCAGCCCCAGGGAAAGGGTGCTGATGTTGAGGGTGCCGCCGCTGCGCAGGGTGTCCGAGATGGTGCTGGACACGGCCACGCCGGAGGCATCCCAGAGCGGGATGCTCGCGTAAGGCTGCGGATACCGGAACACCTGCTCCGGCCAGGAGACCGCGGCCACCACATAACCCACAGCGGCCGGGTGGAACGGATAGCTGCCGTAGCCGCCGAACACCTCTTTGCCGATGAGGACGCCCGCCAGCACCGCCGCCACCAGAACATACCAGTCCACCGTGGCGGGCATCAGCAGGGCGATGATGAGGGCAAAACTCTCATTGGAATAATCTTTGGGCTGGTACACCCGGCGCCGCAGCAGGGAGATGAGGCGGTCGCACAGGTTGCCCACCAGCAATGCCACACCGCAGAGCAGCAGCGGGCGCGGGCCGTAGAAATAGCAGGACATCCAGAGCAGCGGCACCGCCATCCAGCAGATGTGCTTGTAATAGTGGCCCGTTTGGGTCAGCTCCTGCTCCTGCCATTGGATCAATGCTTCTTCCATGGGCAGCTCCTTACAGCGCGGCCAGCTGACGCACCGCGTCCGCCGGGTCGGCTGCGCCAAACACGGCGCTGCCTGCCACGAGGATATCCGCCCCGGCCTCCGCGCAGAGAGGAGCCGTCCTGGCGTCCACGCCGCCGTCCACTTCCAGCAGGTAGTGGGCAGCCCGCTTCTCCCGCTCGGCCCGGAGCCAGCGGAGTTTGTCCAGCGCCGAGGGCATGAACTTCTGCCCGCCGAAGCCGGGCTCCACGCTCATCACCAGCACCAGATCCAGCTGGTCCAGATAAGGCTCCAGTGTCTCCGGGGCGGTGCCGGGCTTGATGGTCAGGCCCACCTTGCAGCCCAGCGCTTTCACCGCGTCGATGGTCTGCTGGATGTCATCCTCGCACTCGAGGTGGAAATTGTACAGCGTGGCACCCGCCTTGATGAACGGCTCCGCATACTGCAGCGGGTGGCTGATCATCAGGTGGACATCATAGAACGCGTCCGGCATGGCCTTGTGGAGGCTCTTGAGCACGGGCACGCCAAAGCTGATGTTGGGCACAAAGTGGCCGTCCATCACGTCATAGTGCAGCATCTGCGCGCCGGCATCCAGCACCATGCGGCAGTCCGCACCCAGGCAGGAAAAATTGGCTGAAAGAATCGAAGGACTTACGATCGTCATTTTAATTTACTCTCCGTTATTTTTAGAGAATTTTATTCTGCAAGTCATGTCAAAACCGTCGTTTTTGCGGTGGGAAACAGCCCTGACATGGTTACTCTTTAGTTTACATGAAAACGGGCAAAAAATCAAACCCGCGGCCGTGTTTTTCACGGAAAGAACGCAATCCGCCGCAGCAAATGTAAAAGCAGCCAGACCATCCCGAGCGCCCGGGGTAGTCTGACTGCCGTGATTCAGTTGACAGGTTTCATGCTGGCGGGGTCTTCCACCGCGCCGGGGCGTCCGCTCTCGTCGGGCAGGCGCTTCATCTCGCCGGGGTTGGGCGGCTGGGTGGGCAGGGTGAAGACGAACTTGCACCACTCGCCCTGCTGGCTCTCCACCCGGATCTGACCGCCGGAGAGGTTCACCAGCACCTTGCAGATATTCAGGCCCAGGCCGGCACCCCGGGCATGGAGCCCGCGGGAGCGGTCTTCTTTATAGAACCGCTGGAACACATAGGGCAGTGCCTCCGGGCTGATGCCCTGGCCGGAGTTCCAGATCGAGATTTCCACTTCAGGGCCCAGCTTTTCCACCGAGAAGCGGATGGTGCCGCCTGCCGGGGTGAATTTGATGGCGTTGTCCAGCAGGTTGTAGGCCACCTGATGGATCAGGTCCGGGTCCGCGTAGACCAGCACCTTTTCGTCCATGGTCAGGCCTTCGATCTCGATCATGCCGTCGTTGATGCGCTGCTCGGCCG
>JABLTN010001175.1_pt1 | contig 10503 bp, 8 predicted proteins | sample 7160141 | NCBI WGS metagenome assembly JABLTN01 (sample SAMN14651226, study PRJNA627086) | human gut metagenome | isolation source: feces | host: Homo sapiens | reverse complement strand
TGAATACCTTGCTTCCGGGACTTCGAGTTTCCGAAGGGCATGTAAATCAATCATCAGAGACAACAAAATTTAGAAATCACCAAAAACGAGAATGCGACAAGGCAATTACTATAGTTCTCGGATGGCAGAAATCACTCTTTGGTGACTGCAAAATGCAATATAATCATTGACATAATAAGCAATATGTTGTTCTTACAGCAACTTCCGGTATGGGAAGTTTTAGTAAAATAAAAAACAAGGAGTCAAATACATTTTCGACTCCTTGCTTCCTCATATAAATAAACAGTATTAGATCACATAATCCGATCCGACCTCTTCCTGCCACTCTAACAGATCTTCCAAAGTCACTTTGTCTACAACCGATTTAATGGATTCATCCAACATTTTCCACAACTTCAAGGTGGCGCACATCTCCTGTCTCGGACAATCATTTTCCCCATATTCGAGACAACCGACCGGTGCAAGACTGCCCTCGGTTAGTCGCAAGATCATCCCTACAGTGTAGTCTTTCGGCTTGCGGATCAATTGATATCCACCCTGCGGTCCACGTATAGAGCGGACGTATCCTGCCTTATTCAGAACCGATACGATCTGTTCCAAATACTTATCTGAGATCTCCTGTCGCGCAGCAACATCCTTAATACGCACCGGACCCGCTGCGTCATGCATTGCAATATCAAGCATCAGCCGCAATGCGTATCTTCCTTTCGTTGAAATTTTCATAATCGCTTAGTCCTCCGCCGGCTCTTCATCGTTAATATCATTCTTTGGTTTCTTTAACCCTTCGATCTTAATATGATTCTTCTCAGCATAATCCCATAGCGCTGCATGAATTGCTTCTTCTGCCAACAAGGAGCAGTGTACCTTTACCGGTGGAAGTCCATCTAATGCTTCCATAACTGCCACATTCGTTACTTCCAAAGCTTCCTGTACCGTCTTGCCGATAACCATCTCCGTCGCCATACTGCTTGTTGCAACTGCTGCACCACAGCCAAATGTCTTAAACTTACAGTCACGAATCACCTGGTTTTCATCAATATCAAGATACATACGCATAATATCGCCACACTTGGCATTACCAACAGTTCCTACACCGCTGGCATTTTCGATCTCACCCACATTTCTAGGATTACTGAAATGATCCATTACCTTTTCACTATACATATCGTTTATCCTCCATCTTGTTCTATTCTTATTGCTGACTCTTCAAATAATCGGTATACAATGGTGACATGCTTCGAAGTCTGTCCACATTTGCCTTCACCTGCTCAATGACAAAATCTACATCTTCTTCGGTTGTCTCCTCGGATAAGGTCAATCGCAGAGAACCATGTGCTTTCTCGTGCGGCAGCCCTATCGCTAATAATACATGAGACGGATCCAAAGAACCCGAAGTACATGCAGATCCGCTGGAGCCGCAGATTCCTTTCTGATCCAACAGGATCAGCATAGACTCACCCTCAATAAATTCAAATCCAACATTTACATTGTTAGGAAGACGATTCGTACGATGTCCATTCAGTCTGGAATTCGGAATTGCGGTAAGACCCTCAATCAGGCGATCTCTCAACTTCGTCTCATAGGCACTTCGTTCTGCCATTGTCTCTTTAGCGATCTCCGTTGCTTTACCAAAGCCAACAATTCCCGGAACATTATGTGTGCCGGCACGGCGATTTCTCTCCTGTGCCCCACCATGAATAAATGGTCCAATCTTAACAGAATTGCGCAAATACATAATACCGATTCCCTTTGGCCCGTTAATCTTATGTCCACTGGCACTCAACATATCAATATGATACTCGTCCACATTGATCGGAACATGTCCATAAGCCTGTACTGCATCGGTATGGAAAATAATGTCATGCTCTTTAGCAATCTCACCGATCTCCTTGATCGGCTGAATGGTACCAATCTCATTGTTTGCAAACATAACCGAGATCATGATCGTTGTCGGGCGAATAGCTGCTTTCAGCTCATCCAGCTTGATCACTCCATCCTCATCTACTCCAACGTAAGTCACCTCAAAACCATTCTTTTCCAAATATTCACATGTATGCAGGATCGCATGATGCTCTATCGCAGAAGTAATAATATGATTTCCTTTTTCTTTCTTCGCAAAAGCTGTCGCTTTCAGCGCCCAGTTATCAGACTCACTTCCACCACCTGTAAAATAAATCTCATTAGCATTGGCACCCAAAAAGTCAGCCACTGTTTGTCTGGCATCCTCTACAGCCTTCTTACTCTTACCTGCGAAACTATATATACTGGATGGATTGCCATATTCCTCAGAAAAATAAGGCATCATTGCCTCCAACACCTGCGGATGTACCTTCGTTGTTGCCGCATTATCCAAATAAATCAATTTGCTCATGTCTATCTCTTCCTTTCTATGATATCGTAATGGTCTACTTTTCACACTATGCACCTATGCATACTATGAAATGATAACAGAGCAGTCTCTTAATTTTTCTGTTTCCATTAGATAATTTACACTACTTGACTAGGAAATGCAAGTCATATCGTAAGAAACAACTAACTTTTTGTAATAACAATATGTTATGCATCCTCCTCAATATGATCGCGTCCCTGTGCAATAATCGTACTAACATGTCCATCTGCCAGAGAATAAAAAATGGATTTGCCTTCTCTGCGGCTTTTGACCAATTTATTTTGCTTGAGAATGCGCAATTGATGAGAGATCGCCGACTGCGTCATATTAAGCACTCTCGCCAGATCACACACACATACTTCCGCCGAAGAAAGCACAAACAGGATCCGTATGCGGGTGGAATCCCCAAACACCTTGAACAGCTCTGCCAGATCATACAATTCTGTCTCCTCCGGCATTGTCTGTTCCACGATCCGCAGCAAGTCCTCATGCACTTCCACTGTCTCGCAGCATACCGGTTCTTTATCTAAATCTTTCTGCATAGTCTCACCTATTCTTTCTGTCAATATCCATGTTTATTTTATAGTTTCAAAAAAGCGGTGTCAATATTCCCTCCTATTGACACCACTTTACCATATCTGCCCCAAACAAATTATAACGGCAACTTTGGATGCACGAAGTTTGAGTTATAACTTCTTCACAAACAGAGCACGGATCGCATTCAATACGGCTAATACCATAACCCCGACATCCGCAAAGATTGCAAACCACATGTTAGCAATTCCAATCGCTCCCAAAAGCAGACACAGCAGCTTAATGCCGATTGCAAAGTAAATATTCTCATAAACAATGCGGATACATTTACGTGCAATGCGGATCGCCTTGGAAATCTTTAAGGGATCATCATCCATCAAAACCACATCTGCCGCTTCAATCGCTGCATCGGAGCCGAGTGCTCCCATAGCAATACCAATATCCGCCCTCGACAGCACCGGTGCGTCATTAATACCATCACCGACAAAAGCAAGTTTTGATTTAGCAGGCTGTTTGGCTAACAGTGCCTCAACCTGTGTCACTTTGTCTCCCGGCAGCAATTCACTGTGAACCTCAGAAATGCGAAGTTCCTCTGCTATCTGTGCTGCTACGCGGCTGTCATCCCCTGTCAGCATAACTGTATGGGCGATACCGGCACGATGAAGCGCCTCAATTGCCTTTTTTGCATTTGGCTTGAGCACATCTGCGATCAGTATATGTCCGCTATACTCCCCATCAATAGCAACATGAACGACCGTCCCTACTTTATGGCATTCCTGACACGCCACACCGATCTTCCTCATCAATTTGCTATTGCCAACTGCGATCTTTTTGCCGTCAACAACAGCAATAATGCCATTGCCGCCAATTTCTTCTACGTCTGTCACTCTGCTCTGATCGATCTTGCCCTGATATGCCTTACACAAACTCTTACTGATCGGATGCGTTGAATGGCACTCTGCGTGTGCAGCATATTCCAACAATTTCTGTTCTTCCAGCTTACTGTGGTGTACGCCGATCACTTCAAAGACGCCCTGTGTCATTGTACCGGTCTTATCAAACACCACACACTTCACACCGGCTAACGTCTCTAAATAATTAGATCCCTTTACAAGTACACCTTCGTGGCTTGCTCCACCCAGTCCCGCGAAGAAACTTAACGGGATACTGATAACCAATGCACACGGACAACTGATAACCAAGAATGTCAACGCGCGGTAGATCCAATCTCCAAAGCTCGGATCCAACCCCATCGCAAACATTCTCACAAGTGGCGGCAAAACAGCAAGCGCCAACGCACCATAGCATACCGCCGGTGTATAATATTTCGCAAATTTTGTAATAAAATTCTCAGATCTCGATTTCTTGGAACTGGAATTTTCCACCAGATCCAAAATCTTAGATACGGTTGACTCACCAAATTCTTTCGTAGTGCGGATATGAAGCAGTCCGGTCATATTAATGCAGCCGCTGATGACTTCATCGCCTTCTTGCACCTCTCTTGGCTTACTCTCTCCGGTCAATGCACTCGTATTTAAGGATGCCTTTCCCTGTTCTACAACACCATCGATCGGTACTTTTTCTCCCGGCTGGACTACGATCACCGTGCCGATCTCAACTTCGTCCGGATCTACCTGTGTGATCTCTCCATCCACCTCAATATTCGCATAATCCGGACGAATATCCATCAATTCACTGATATTGCGGCGGCTTTTGCCAACTGCATAACTCTGAAAAAGTTCACCGATCTGGTAAAACAGCATAACAGCGGTTCCCTCAACATAGTCTCCAAGCAAAATTGCTCCGACCGTAGCCACTGCCATTAAAAAATTTTCATCAAAGACCTGACGATTTAAGATGCCCTTAAACGCTTTTCTTAATATATCATAGCCGATCACCAGATACGGGATCATAAATAGTACAAACCGTATCACACCTTTTGACGGGACAACCGGTATTACAGATAACGCGATCATCAATACTGCTGCCACGATAATTCGGATCAATACTTTTTTTTGTTTTTTATTCATTGCAATCTCTCCTCACTCTACAGAAAGATCTCGCAGTCATCCTCTACCTTTTTGCAATTCTTAAGCACATCCGGCATAACACTCTTAGGATCACAGCCATCTTCAAATTCTACGATCATCTTTAAGGTCATAAAGTTCACAGTCGCATCCTTTACTCCTGCTGTGTTCTTAGCAGCTTCCTCCATCTTTGCTGCACAGTTTGCGCAATCCACATCAATCTTATACGTCTTTTTCATAATAAAAACTCCTTTCTCTACCTGCATCTCTTGACGTGCAGGCATCTCCTTTCCAAGTATTCCTCTACTTGTTTGTTTGATTGTTTATATTAACATATGAATAATCATTCATATGTTTTCTTTATTATAACAAAAAAGAAACCACTGTCAAGTGGTTTCTTATAATTTATGATTACAGTGTCACAAACCAAATATACTTCTATCTGCAAATAGCGGATTACTTACTCAAACTTTCCATACCGGAAGATACCGACCGAATCACACATTGCCTATAATGCCAATGGTGTGATCATTGTTTGCCTCCACTATAAAGAAGTCTCATATTCAGATCAAATTTCGTCTGCTTTCCATCAATCGACAACTCGCCATACGGATACGGATCAAGATCCGGGAATTTGTTGACTGTTGGCAGCATATGATATTCTGAGCCGATATGTTTCATTCGAAGCAGATATCCCTCTTCCGTAACCTTCTTTTTGCCCGTTACATAAATTCGAAGCTGTCGTTTTTCTGTCAGATTGCATGGTGCAATTTTCCCCCGATACAGGTACTTACCATCCTCCCTGGAAATAAGGGAAACTTCATACTCTTCTTTCGTAGAACTAAGGTCTACCCCATCCAGCCCAAAAGAGATCACCAATATATTCCATTGATCCTTGGTTGCATACTGCCCCTTCTGTAAGGTCTGCTCCACAAGTTTCGGCGTTTTATTCGTAACATAACTTACCGGTACGGCATCCGGAAAATTACGACTTTGATAATATCGTTTATCCAATATTCGCTGATGAGAGCGAAGCAGCGGAATTTGGATCAGTATCGTTGCTCCCAGGCACAGTATGCCAACACTGACTGCAGCCTTCTGTCTGGTCAACTTCGCAAAAACAATACGATCTCCGCTCTCTTCTGCTTTTGCTGAGGCGTAACGACCTCCCTCTGCCATCAACATAAGATAAACGCCCATAAAACATATATTATATTTGCGGTTTGCCTCCCACAAAATAAAGAACATCACAGCCCCCAGGAACGTCAGCGTAAACAAAAACATTTCTTCGCAGTCCCGCCGCCTGATCTGTCGTATCACACAGAATAATAAAAATGCGAAAATACAAACACGAAACGCCTGTGTATATATCACTGCAGCGCCACAATCATTTCCCATCACATACTCATACAGTACCGGAAAATCACTTGCATACGAAGCTTTTGGCAATGAATCATCATCGCCCATCGCCCAAACACGAAGCATCTTCGTTCCCATCTGACGGACTACACCGATCACGCCCAGCTGATGCAATCGTCCCTTCGCACGCGTAATGTCCGCACGTGTTTTCATATCTTTTGTTGGAAAACTCTCCGTATATGCCTCATCTTCTCTGGCATATCCGCCATAGCTTTTCTGGTTCAGCCCCATCATCAGCCAGTGCGTCACCGGGAAACTGCCTGTCACCTGATCAGAATTCACATGACGATCAACCAGCTTGCCGCACGCTGTAAATGTAACGGCAAAAACCGCCACTACAAGAACAGCCTTAACGATCGTATTTCTCCTGCCGGAAGCTTTATGGCGCAGATTCCACTTGGGGTTCACACATCTTCTCTCCCCACTTTTTACAAGAATCGGATCCTTAAAAAATTGCACTGCCGCAAATAAGATCATCGCCAGGATCGGCAAGATCGTTGTAGGCCGGATCCAGTAACCGACCGCCATCATCACACCGAGTAATATACATTTGATAATGTTTTTCACCGTCAGATTCTCATGGCGCAGCCATAACGCCAGATACAGCACCGCCATAACAAACGGAAACGAGATTGTATTGGTATATACTGTTGTCAGCCATACATAAATCGTCGGGCAAAGCAAAAAGAGTAATAACACCCAGTTTGCAAATCCTATACCCCGCAATCTCTTTGCGGTTCGATACGTAATATAAATACCTATATCCACACAGAAGATATTCAGCACAATATTCGGAATGACAACATGTGTGATGCCGATCCGAAATAATAATTTATAATAGTAATAGAAAAATACCAGCATGAAATGATTGTTAGAATACCGCTGAAAATATTCATCCTTCGTATTCATCTGTCCATGCTGCGTTTTTACCATCTGCAATGCTTCATTCTGAACGCGTGCCGGGTCGCTGATCGACATCGGATGCGATACAAATACCAAAAATCCAATCTGCAGCAGTATGATCGCAAGAAACAGAACCACCGTTGCTTTCTGGCCGGTGCCCTGCATTTTGCGGTACAGCGTCACCAAAAGTACCCCCAACGCGATTGCTAACAGTATCACTGCCACGTTACCTAACGCATAGTTGCCACCGGAAAGATACTCCTTATATCCGTACATACATACCATCGACATCACCAATAATATTCCGGTGATCACCGCAGTAAAATACAGACTGAATCGATAAAAAAACTGCGTTATCTTGTGCATACCCTCTCAATCCCTCCATTTGTCCCTGCTGTTCTCTCAACATCTATGGTATCCGGTCCCTCTAACCGAAAATATGTGCACGAAAGTACTCTGAGAACTCACATTTTTCATTGTTGTAATATTTTACCATGAAACTTGTGCGTAAATTATTACAAATTTCTTAATATTTCAAGGACATAGTTCCAAGTTCTCTCTACACTGCCGACATCCATCGTTTCTTTCGGCGTGTGAATATCTTTCATATCAGGACCAAACGAAACGCAATCCAGCCCCGGAAGCTGTCCGGCGAACAGTCCGCATTCCACCCCTGCGTGCAATGCCTGCACGATCGGTTTTCTGCCATACTGCTTTTCAAAGATTTCAATCATCTTGTCTCGTAACGGCGACTGTTCTCTGTATTCCCAAGCAGGATATTCTCCTATACAGGTGACCGTTCCACCAAGACGTTTTACCAGGCAAGAAATCTGTTCCACTAAATATTCTTTCTGTGTTTCCACACTGCTGCGCACGGAATAGGAAAGACACACTTCTTGCGCATCCGTCATCATAATGCCGAGATTCAGCGAAGTCTGCACTAATCCTTCCACTGCAAAGCTCATATTTTGAATACCGTTCGGCAGATTCATTAACGCTGTCACAATTCGCTCTGTTGTCTCTCTGTCCATCGGATCACATGTTATGTCCTGTGATGCCCGATCGATCGTCACTGTAATCTCTGCATCTGTATGACAATATTCTTTGCGGTAGATCTCCTGAAGTGCTTTCACCTTTGCCGACGCCGCAGTGACATCTCCATTTTTCACCGCCAGAACAGCATGCGCCTCACGTGGGATCGCATTATCTTTCTTACCGCCCTCTATCGACACGATCTTATATTCACAATCCTGTGCAAGCTCATACAATGCTCTTCCCAGCATAATATTTGCATTTGCCCTTCCTTTATCGATCTCTACGCCGGAATGTCCGCCCAATAATCCGGTAACTGTAAGCTGCATATAAGAAACATCTGTTACGCTGTCACGCTTCACCGGCAAATGTGCCTTTGCCGTCAATCCTCCTGCACAGCTTACTAACAAATATCCCTCATCCTCCGAATCCATATTTAACATCGTACGCGCTTTCAGCGGTGACATGTCCAGTGCTGCCGCACCAAGCATACCGATCTCTTCGTCTACGGTAAACACTACTTCCAACGGCGGATGTGGAATGTCTGTCGATTCCAGTATTGCTAAAGCATATGCTACCGCAATACCGTCATCCCCACCCAAAGTCGTACCACGGGCACTGATCACATTGTCTTCCAATTGCAGATCCAATCCCTGTGTCTGCATGTCAATATCGCAGTCAGCTTCCTTTTCACACACCATGTCCATATGTCCCTGCAGCATAACCGGTGCATGATCTTCATACCCCTGCGAACCATTTTTCCAGATAATGACATTATTAGCATCGTCCTGCTGCACGCGCAGTCCATGCTCTTTTGCAAAATTCACACAATAATCACTGATTTCTTTCGTATTGGTCGAACCGTGTGGGATCTGACAGATCTCCTCAAAATAATAAAACACTCTGTTGGGCTCTAGTTTGGATAAAATTCCCATGTTGTCTCTCCTCTCTTCCTATGTGCCACCTTCATTTCAAAAGGTGCAAATGTCTTTCCATCCTGCAGACAGACAGTCTGCATTGTGTTATTAAACCAAAAACGCCATTCCTGCTTGGTGCCAACTCTGGTTGTCACTTCCATACCTAATGGCAGATTTTCATCATATTCCAATTGACGCCGCTTTGCAAGCGTCTTCGCCAAAGAAATGTAAGATGCACGGTCTAATACTGTCCCCAGATAGTATGCTTCACCGGTTCCATATTCATTCCTGGTCACCACAGGCGTTCCCCGGTAAAAAGCTTCTCTGCTGCCCTCCTGCGCCTGATACACAGCTAACACCTCTGCCGTATCTGCTTTCAACAGATCACACCACTGCGTTGCACAAGGCTTCACCGGCTCCCCTTGCCACTGCACCTTCCGTGTCTGCTCAAAGCTTTGCCGTAACTCGTCATCCTGTATGCAAACATCCTGTATCACCGTTCCAATGACATCATATTCTTCCACATGCACTCCTACCAGCTCTCGGTACACGGTCGGCAATAAATCCATCTGACATTTGTTGTACATATCTTTCACACCACAACGGTTGGTCAACACAACAGTGCCACCTTCTGCCACAAACTGATATAACTGCTGTACCACTATTTCATTGGTGATCTGCAGCGTAGGTGCCAACACAATATCATAGCCTGATAAATCCGCTTTCTCATCAATGATATCCACATTCATTCCGATCGCAGCAAAGGCATCATGCAGGCTTTTGAGCTGTTCCAAATAATACATCCCCTCTGCCTGATGCTGCAATTTGAACGCATATTCCTGATCGGAACCATATAAAATCGCTACACTGCTGATGATCTCAGACTCTCTAACTTCTTCTAACTGCCCTGCCCTGCGGCATAAATGTTCAAACTCTTTATACCGTCTTCCCGGCATGTTACTGTGATCCAACAGACCATGCCAATACATCTCTGCACCGGAGCATGCAGTCCGAAAGCGAAACTGTATCACCGTATCTGCGCCATGAGCAAATGCCTGCAGGGAATATCCCTCTAACATACCCGGATATAATGTCGGTGTCATCGACATCCAGCTTCCCATAGCACCACTAAGCTGTTCCATGATCCAGAAGTTTTGGCGTTTGATGCCACGCATCAGATCCAAATGAAACGCATGCGAATATAATGTCTGTCGGTCTTTTGGTAATGTAAGCGCCGGCAAGCGATGGGTACTTATGTACCGTACACACCATTTTACTCCGG
>JABLTN010051739.1_pt1 | contig 10504 bp, 9 predicted proteins | sample 7160141 | NCBI WGS metagenome assembly JABLTN01 (sample SAMN14651226, study PRJNA627086) | human gut metagenome | isolation source: feces | host: Homo sapiens | reverse complement strand
AGCCGGTCCCAATTGTTTTCTCTCCCTGCTGGCGCTTCCTAAAATTTAACGTGTTGACAAAGGGGGAATTGACAAGGCAATGCCTTGTTGTCAATTCCTGATTTGTTTGTTCCTGGTGGTCCTTTTCCTCTTTTATTGTAATTTGTAATAGTTTTTAGATTAACTCTGTTTAAAATATTTTTATGTCTGGTTTTATTTTATCTCATGCTTCTGTAAATATGCCATTGCGTAGGCTGCCTGACCAAGTGACAATCCTCCGTCATTTGGTGGAATGAGGTGATGGTGCAGGGTGATGAGACCTTGCTTAATCAGACCTTCTTCTACCAGCCGTAGTAGTAAGCGGTTCTGGAAAACTCCGCCGCTTAGGGCAGCTTTCCGGATTCCGGTCTGATGATTTGCTGTGAGGGCTGCGGATATGATCTGTCTTGCAAGTTCCTGGTGGAACTCGTATGCAAGTTGTCCGGTGTCTTCCCCGGCAAGACGTTTTTTGGCGAGGTTTTTGACTAATTCGCCGGTATTTAGAGTCAGGCGGTCTTCTGCCGTTTCTGTAAATGGCTTAAGCATGAGGGGTTTGTATGGATGCTGCATTGTTTTTTCGTAAGCTTCTGCTGCGAACTCTAATGCCGTAGATGCTTCTCCCTCGAAAGTGGATTTTTTCCGGATTCCGAGGATAGCACTGACTCCATCAAAGAGACGGCCGGCACTGGTAGATCGAACAGCATTCAGGTGTCGTCCGGTCATTGTCACCAGTACTTTTGCCTCCGGTTCGGTGCAAAGCTCCAGTTTCTTCATCCATTCGACCGTTTTTTCTTTATCCTGCAATTCTTCATAGAGAAGAGAACCGGCAATTCGCCAGCCTTCTTTTGCAGAAAGATCTCCACCTACCTGCCAGAATGGCTTAATGCTGCCAAGTCTTTCAAATCCATTGTAATCACAACGAAGAATTTCTCCACCCCAGATGGTCCCATCCGTTCCATAGCCGGTTCCGTCAAAGGAAACGCCGATCACCGGATCTTCGCAGTCATTTTCTGCCATACAGGACAGAATATGTGCAAAATGGTGCTGTATCTTCAGAACCGGAAGTCCAAGTTCTTCCGCAACAACTGTCGCATTGTATTTCGGATGCAGATCGCATGCCACAACCTTTGGTTCTACCTCCAGAAGTGTTTCCATTCTGCCGATCGTTTCTTTTAAAGCTTCCACGGTGCGCAGATCTTCCAGATCTCCCACATAAGGGGATGGGTAAAATCTGCCGTCCACACCGATGCAGAATGTATTTTTCAGTTCTCCTCCAGTGGCAAGTACCTGCCCTTTCCACGACATCTGAACCATGGTCGGAAGTGGCGCATAGCCTCTGGATCTGCGGATCATATATGGCTCATTTTTATAAAAATCCATCACTGAATCATCGGCACGGATCCGGATTTTCCGGTTGTGGGAAAGCATACAGTCGCACAGACGGGAAAGCTCCTGAATCGCTTCTTTGTCCTCCCTGCAGATCGGTGCACCAGATGTATTTCCACTGGTCATAACCAAAAAAGACGGCATCCGGATTCCATCATCATAGGTAAAGAGCAGAAGCTGTACCGGTGCATACGGCAACATTACTCCAACCTTTGGATTACCAGGTGCAATACTTTCGCAAAGTGTTTCTTCACCATCTTCTTTTTTGTCCAAAAGCAGGATTGGTTTTTGATGTCCGGTCAGAATTTTTTCCTGTTCTTCACTGACCAGGCATTCTCTTTTCACAGATTCCAGATCTTTTGCCATAACTGCAAATGGTTTCGCCGGACGTTTTTTCAGTTCTCTGAGGCGCTTCACCGCCTCTTCATTAGTCGCATCGCAGCACAGGTGGAAACCTCCAATCCCCTTAATCGCCACAATTCCGCCTTCTGCAATGGTCCGTCTGGTGTAAATGATTGCGTCTCTTCCGCGTTCTTCTCTGCCGATCAGGTAGACCTCCGGACCACACTCGTTACAACAGACTGGCTGTGCATCGTATCTCCGGGTTGCCGGATCATAATATTCTTTTGCGCAATCCGGACACATCGGAAATTCTTTCATGCTGGTGCGCTCCCGGTCATACGGAAGGGCATCCAGGATCGTAAGTCTTGGTCCACAGCAGGTACAGTTGATAAATGGATGCAGATATCTACGGTTCTTCGGATCAAACATTTCTTCCTTGCATTCATCACAAATTGCAATATCCGGTGAGACAAAAATCTCACCTTTCGTCTTTTCACTTTCAATGATCGCAAACTCCGTAAAGTCTTCTGCTTCTTCTACCGGCTCAATATTCATTTTCAAAATTGCTGCCCGCTTCGGCGGCTTATTCTCAATATCCGAGATAAATCCATCCACTGCCTCTTCCGGTCCCTGCGCAAAGATTTCCACATACGGACCTTTATTGGACACGCTGCCCCGGATCTGATGCGTAGCCGCATGCCTGCTCACAGTCGGACGAAATCCTACGCCTTGCACGATCCCATAGACGCGGATCTGTTTTGTCACTTCATTTTTCATCTATTCACACAGTCTCCCTGACACTGCAAAATGTCTTGTATTTACGAAGATTCCCTGAAAATCCGGAACCATTTTTTCCATACATGCATCTGCGAAAATGATATCAAATCCACCATTTTTCACAAGATCGATATAATCATCTTCCTCACGCAACGACACATCCTGCGGACAGGCAAGCTCTTTTTTCCTCATAAACCAGGTTGCTGTCTGCACCTCTGCCGAATTCTCTCTTTTAAGAATTTCCTGCCGGATTGCTTCCGCCATCACCTGCTGGTGTACCACAAGGATTTTCTTTCCCTGATAGTCCAGATTCGGAACCAACTCACCTGCTGCCGGATAACCGATCTCATACGGCGTACCAAAGGTCTTTTCCAAATATTTGGCTACTTCCAGTGCTGCCGCAGATACAACAATATTTTTGCCAACTTCCGATGCCCTTTCTACTGCCTCAAGCCCATCGCCCATTCCATAGCAAATGGCTTCTTTTCCTTCTTTTTTCAGTTCCTCTCTTACTTTATCTGCTGCTTTCAGATCGCTTACATCCTGTGGCGTCATTCCAAGGATACCGACCTTTTCTTTGCATACCTCATATTTTTCCTTTGCAAATGCAGTAAATAATGCAAGATACGCTTTTTCTTCCCCTTTATCGTAAAGTTCCATTCCGTCGGTATCAATGGCAAGAATCGGAAGGTCGGTCTTTTTTTCACACATTCTTTTCAGTGCCTGGTAATCCGTTCCGATCACAGCCGGAACCGGAGTGCCGACAATCGCCGCAAAATTCGCATCAATCTTATCCGCTGCATCGACCAGCTTTGCGACCAGACGGTCATCTCTTCCAAGGATTGCATCCATATCACGAAGTCCTGCGCTGAATACTGCACTTTTCCGTTCAAACCATCTCGGCTCATCAAAACCGCAGACATTTCCTGTGCATCCTCCCGCGTCGCAGATGACGATGATTCCGCCAAGTTCATATAACACAGACACTGCGCCCGACTGATCCGGTGCAAATGGTGTCAGATATTTTCTAAGTCCTCTCATACTACACCTCCAAAAGGGTTTCAAACAACCGTGTCACACCTGCATAACCATAAGGCTGTCTGTCCTGATTCCAGATCACATTCGGCTGATCCGGATGATAGTATCCCGCATCCTTTCCAATGGTCATATTCACACCGCTCTTTTCCGGATCGTAGTACAGCATGGTCGGTTCCATATTGGAAAATACCTTCGTCTCCGGGCTGAGCTGGGATAACTGGTTCAGGTAAATAAAGTTCTCTGCTGTCAGTGTTCCATAGATTTCCGGCACCTTAAATCCATATTTGATCATCGCAAGTGCCATTTCAAGTGGATCTCCGTTCATGCATTCCCCGATCGCAAAGCTTGCATCCGGCCGTTTCTCTTTGAATTTCGCCACGGTTTCTTCCGCTTTTTCACGATAAACTTCATCAGAAAATGTCACCCCAAGCACTTTCCCAAATGCCTGATACTGGCTGGCGATCTTGTCTGTCTGGTAGAGTCTCCTGAGTTCAATAAACGGAATCTGCAGACGGTTATGAAAATCCTCTGCCGCAAATCTGGCTTCCGGGTGAAGTACAAGATTAAAATTTGCCTCAGACATGGTCTGATATTCCTCATAGTCCTTGCATCTGGAGATTTCATGGATGGTCTTAACCCCTGCGCTGTGCAAAAGATCATACAGCTCACACTCATCGATCAGCGGCGAGAAAAATCCAAGCAGGTTCACCACATTTCCTTTTTTCTTCTTTGGCTCCAGAAGGGAATATAAAGACTGACGTACATGCACCATCGGCGGCTTTCTTCCTTCTCTTGTCAGCGCGTACATGTAGCATGGTCGAACCGGAAGTCCGGCTCTTTCTTCCGCTTTTCTGCACACACGCTCCATGTCCGTCCCAAGAAGAGCATCTACACAGGTAATACAAATCATCACAACGGACGGTCTCTTTTCACAGCAATTGCAGATTTCTTCTACTGCCTTCGGAATCTTTTTCAAATGACGTCCCGTTACGATATCGGTCTCGTCCATCATCAGATAGAAAAAACGGTTATCATATTCCCTCATGGAACTGATAAGCGAAGTATTTCGTCCACAGCAGCCCGGTGCCACGATCAGCATGATCGAATCCGGCACAGCAAGTCCCGCTCTTTTTACTCCGAATCCTTCTGCTCCCGGTGAGTTAAATGCAAGCGTTGCCGGTGAGCTGTAGATCAGGTGTGTATTCGACCGGAGCTGTGCCGGAATCGCATCTCTTCCCAGTTTATTTAATTCTTTTACGGTACAATAATATGCTTCTTTTGCCATACCTTCTATTCCTCACTCTTCAGTAATAACTCTGCCAGATCAAAAAATCTCTTACTGATCGCGGAATCTTTGTCCCCTTCGATCACCGTCATTCCCTGATCCTCATAGCGGATGATCTCATCACTTCTCGGGATTTCCCCGACGATCGGAATCCCGCTTTTTTCGGAAAATGCCTGTACTTTTTCCGTCTCATTTTCCACATTCCTGTGGTTCAGTACAATACCGAATACTCTGGCATAGCTTCTGTCCTCAAAATTCCTCACCGCACTTGAAATATTATTTGCTGCATAAAGTGCCATCTTTTCTCCGGAAGTTACGATCAGAACCTTTTCGGCGTACCCTTCCCGGATCGGTGCTGCAAAGCCACCGCATACCACGTCACCAAGAACATCATAAAGTACAACATCCGGCTTATATGTTTCAAATAACTGCAAATCTTCTAACAGCTGGAATGTGGCAATAATCCCGCGCCCCGCGCATCCAAGTCCCGGTGTCGGTCCACCTGTTTCAATGCAGAGCACACCACCATAGCCTTCTTTTGCAATATCTGAAAGCTCCTCCGGTTCTTCATCCTCTTCTCTCATATAATTCATCACCGGTCTGAGCGGCTCGCCGCCAAGCAGATTGATCGTAGAATCTGCCTTCGGATCACATCCAATCTGGATTACTTTCTTCCCCATCGCCGCAAATGCTGCCGCCAGGTTGGACGTAATCGTAGACTTTCCAATACCGCCCTTTCCATAAATTGCAACCTTTAACATAATCCTTTTTCCTTTCTATAACCAAGCAGGCAATTTATCGTATACACAAAAAACCCGCCTCCCAAAACGGTAGACGAGTCCCACTATACATCTTCGTATATCACCAACTGTTTCCCGCTCGGATCTACCTTGCCGTCAAAGTCTCTTGTATAAAATTATCTCCATTCAGCATTCAGATAGGAATCTTCCACTCCGTCTGCATCATTATTTTTAATTATATCTCCACGCCTATAGGTCAGTCAATTCTAACTATGTTTTATCATGGTATTTTTCTATATTTTTTCAGAACTTTTCTATGAATAACTGGTCAAATTCCCCATAAATCTTGTAACAAACTTTATTGCAGCGTATACTACACCTATAAAATAAAATTTTGAGGAGCCCATATGATAAAAAAATTTTCACTACACTGTATAGAAAAAGTTTTATTCTTCATCGGCATTTTTCTGCTTACCAGTGAAATCCTAAAACAATTACTCCTGACCTTCGTCATGAATAATGGGCACTACAACCTGTGGTACTTCCCATTCCAGCTCTGCAGCCTCCCGATGTATCTGCTGGTTCTCTACCCATTTTTTCACACAGAACCTGCCAGAAATACCATCCTTGGCTTCCTTTCCACCTATAATCTTCTCGGTGGAATTGCCGTTTTTTTCGATACCAGTGGAATGCATTATCCGCTTCTGATCCTGACAGTTCACTCCTATCTCTGGCATATTTTACTAATTGTCACAGGAATCCTGTCCGGTATATTTCTGGTACAGAAATCTGTACCAATGACTCCTCTTTCCTGTCCAAAAAATATTAAAAGGCAGCCGACTGACGCTTCTTCATGCCGTCTGCTGCCTTCTTTTCCCCGTATCACTTTGCTTTATATTCTGTTTGCTCTCATCGCAGAATATCTGAACCATATTCTGGATCCCTTTGGTGAAATTAATCTTTTCTACATTAATCCAGATTACCGGATGGAACAGATTTTCTTTGTGAAAATTGGTGAACTCTACGGAAATAATTCTGCAATTCTGGTCTATATCCTTGCGACTATATCAGGGGCTGGGATTTTGTATGGAGCCTGGAATCTCATGATCCGTTTTTATTCTTCTCATTGACATTGCTTTTGGGAAATTTCTGCTCCCTTGCTCACATACTCTGCTCCCACCTTCAAACTAAAACGCCCGGATCTTATCCTCCTCATCATCCGTCGTATCTTCAATCTTCCGTATCACAAGCTCATACGAATAATCATCGCTAACCTTCACCTTCACAGTCTCTCCTGCTTTATGCCCGAAGATTGCCTTTCCGATCGGAGATTCGGTACTGATATAATTATGAATTGAATTCCCACGAATCGAAGTAACCAGCTTATAGGTTTCTTCCTCGTCATCCTCCGGAAAATATACGGTCACACGGTTATTGATTCCGGCAACACCTTCTTCGGAAGTATCGGATACAATCTCCGCATTTTTCAGCATTCTTTCCAGATACCGGATCCGGCTTTCATTCTGGTTCTTATATTTTTTTGCTGCATGGTATTCAAAGTTCTCACTTAAATCTCCCTGCGCACGCGCTTCCTTGACCGCTTCAATGGCTTCCTTACGGATCACATGCTTGCGATGCTGGATTTCCTCTTCAATTTTCTTTACATCACTTTCTGTAAGCTGCTCACGCATCTTTCCACCCTTCTTTCTGTAAAATAATTTCCATCAAAATATGCATCCACTGATGCACCTAACACAAAGCACCTCAATTGCAGCCAATCGAAGTGCTTCGTAAAATTTTCCAATATCCCTAAAAGAAGATTCTCCGGATATCATTATACATCACAAATACCATCAGGCAAAGAAAAAGTGCCATTCCTGCCAGATGTACATACCCTTCTTTTTCCGGAGGCACCCGCTTTCCGCGGATCACTTCCACGATCAGAAATACCAGACGACCTCCATCCAGTGCCGGAAGCGGAAGTAAATTCATCACTCCAAGGTTCGCTGAAAGCAGGATCGTCATCTGCAGAAGATTCAGGAAAATCAACAATGCTCCACCAGATTTGCTTTCCTTATACGTGGTATCCACCGCGCTCACAATGCCCACCGGTCCAGATAACTGATCCACTCCGATCCGACCTGTCACAAGCTGTTTCAAACTGTCAATCGTCAGATTGATCCAGTATTTAACATTATACGCACTGTATGCGGCAGTCTCAAATACATTGGTCTTAACATAATTGCTGCTCGTAATTCCAATCAGATAATATCCACTGTCATTCTTCTCCGGGGTAACAGAAACCGTATTTTTTTCGCCATTTCTTTTGTATACAATCTTCATCGTCTGTCCCTGATGAAACTGATTGTAAGTAGAAATATCCTTGAAAATGTGGATGCTCTTATCATTGATCTTTACAATCTCATCCCCTGCCTGAAGCCCTGCCTCAGCTGCAGGCGTTCCTGCATTTACCGTTCCTATGACCGGTTTGTCTACACCGACAAAGCAGATAATAATGAATGCACCAATAAAGGCAAGAATAAAGTTAAATACCGGACCTGCGGCAATGACCGAGATCCTGCGCCACGGCGATTTGCTGTTGAAGCTTCCCTCTGACAGATCCTCTTTCTCATCTTCCCCCATCACACACGCACCGCCGATCGGCAGTATCTTCAGACAGTAGTCTGTATTTCCGATCTTTTTGTGTGCCAGTGTCGGCCCCATTCCGATCCAGAATTCATACACATTGATTCCATTAATCCTCGCCAGAAGAAAATGTCCCAGTTCATGGAAAAATACGATGAATCCAAAAAGTAAAATCGCCAGTACGATTCCCATTTGCTACCTCCTGCTTCTGATTCTGTCATACGTTTCCTGCTCTGTGTCCAGAATCTGTTCCACAGTCGGATTCGCAATTGTCTTATGTGCTTTCATGCAGTCTTCGATAATCTCTGTAATTTCCAGATATTTAATCTCCCGGTTCAGGAACTGGCTGACTGCAAGTTCATTTGCTGCGTTAAATACCGTTGGAAGTGTTCCACCGCATCGCCCTGCCTCGTAAGCAAGTGCAAGCCCGTAGAAGGTATCCATATCCGGCTTTTCAAAATCAAGGTGTCCGATACTCCAGAAATCCACACGTTCTCCCGGAAGAAATCTTCTTTCCGGATAATAAAGTGCATACTGGATCGGCAGCTTCATATCCGGAGTACCAAGCTGTGCGATCACGGCTCCGTCCACATACTCTACCATAGAATGGATCACACTCTGCGGCTGTACAACCACCTGCACATCATCAATATCCACATTAAAAAGCCATCTGGCTTCCATCACTTCCAGTCCTTTATTGACCATGGTCGAAGAATCGATCGTAATCTTACGTCCCATCGCCCAGTTCGGATGCTTTAAAGCATCTTCCACACGGATATTCAGAAGATCCTCCTGCTTCTTTCCACGGAACGGGCCACCGGATGCCGTAAGCAGGATCTTCTTCAGTTCATTCTTTCCATGGCTTCCCTGCAGAGACTGGAAAATGGCACTGTGTTCACTGTCCACCGGAAGGATCTTCACACCACATTCCTTTGCAAGCGGCATAATGATATGCCCTGCCGTAACCAGTGTCTCTTTATTTGCAAGGGCAATATCCTTTCCGGCTTTGATCGCTGCAATTGTCGGACGAATGCCGATCATACCCACGATCGCCGTTACAAGGATCTCACTTTCCTCCATCGTGGCAATCTCCAGAAGTCCATCCATTCCGGAAACAACCTTTACATCCAGATCCCGGATCCGGCTTTTCAGTTCCTTTGCCTTCTCTTCTGTCCACATTGCCACAAGTTTTGGCTGGAATTCCCGGATCTGTTTTTCCAGAAGATCCACATTTGTTCCTGCCGCAAGCCCTGTCACTTCGATATCTTTGTTCTCACGGATCACCTCAAGTGTCTGGGTTCCGATCGAACCTGTTGAACCTAATATTGCTATTTTTTTCATTTGAATCCTCCTGTCAGATTACATCAGTGCAACTGCCAGATAATAAATCACCGGAGCCGTGAAGATCACACTGTCGAAACGGTCCAGGATTCCACCGTGTCCCGGAATCAGTTTTCCGTAATCCTTGATCTCATGATTTCTCTTGATCGCAGATGCTGCAAGATCCCCGATCATGGAAATGATTCCACCAACAAAACAGATCAGCGCATATTCGCCGACTCCTGCCGAAGCACCACCCCATTTATTGATTGCAAGAGCGTAAAGCGCGCCGAGAAGTGCTGCGCCTGCAAGTCCACCGATTCCGCCCTCTATGGATTTCTTCGGGCTGAGCTTCGGTGCCATCTTATGCTTTCCGATCAGTACACCCACACAGTACGCACAGGTATCACATCCCCAGGAACATAAAAATACAAGTCCCACGAGGAAAAGTCCGTCTTTCAACAGACGTGTCTGATAAATATAGGATAACATAATCGCCACATAAAATACGCCAAAGTACGCAGTCATTACCTGTTCAGACACATATTTCGGAAAGGCAAATACATAAACTGCCATTACAAGGATCAGCAAAATGATTGCAAACATCATCAGATCTTCTTTTTTCTGTGCACGGATCAGAAAATAATATGCAACTACACCTATATAACCTACGATTCCGAGTGGTGCTTTCTCAATCTTTACAACCTTGTAAAGCTCGGAAACTCCGATCAGACTGATGATCAGAAGTGTTGCAAACAATACATCCCCACCAAGGAAGATCGTTGCAAATGCAATGATAACCAGTACAATTCCGCTGAGTAATCTTGTCTTAAACATTTTCTTCGTCCTCCTTGATTCCGCCGTATCTTCTGTCTCTGCTATTATATTGCTCAATTGCTTTTTCTAATTATTCTTTTGAATAATCCGGCAGGAGTTGGTTGTAACAGCTATT
>JABLTN010086236.1_pt1 | contig 10524 bp, 8 predicted proteins | sample 7160141 | NCBI WGS metagenome assembly JABLTN01 (sample SAMN14651226, study PRJNA627086) | human gut metagenome | isolation source: feces | host: Homo sapiens | reverse complement strand
AGGATCGCGCCGCACTTGGGGCACTTGATGTCATAGGCAAGCGCCATCTCCGGGGTGTGCCAGTCTCTGGCATGGAGCCGGTAATACTCCTGAAGCTCGCCCTGCTCATTGCGGAAAATGTGATCCGACAGATACAGGTCACACATCCTCTCCGCATACGCATCCGAGTAGCTGGAACGGGAGGGGGTCAGGATTTCCGGGTGCTCCTTGTTGGTCTTGTGTAACGGGTAATTCATATCAATATCCTCCTTATTTCATGTCACAGGCGCTGCATACATACAGACCGCGCCTGGTTTTGTTGATATCCGCACTGATCCGCTTCAGCACCGTACCGCAACGGGGGCAACGGATGTGGAAAGTATCAGCGGGACGGTCGGTGTTTTGACTGCAGAGCCGGAAATAGTGGGGAATCATCTCCTCCAGCCACATACCGGCCTGCGCTCTGACCGTGTCCTCATGGGGCGTGGGAATCAGGGCCGCTTTCTCACTCCCCTCGGGGTCACAGTCGATGAGGGGATAATACAGGATTTCGGTCATGGGTTACACCGCCTGTCCGTTCGCATCGTAGAACCGGCCTTTGCAGTAGGCCAGCGCGTCTGCTCGGGTTCCGAAGAACACGGTGGAAAAGCCGTGCTGAACCTTCCAGATGTCCAGTTCCCTGTTGCAGGATACCATCACAGGAGTTCCCCGCCGTGTCTGGAGGAGAAGGTCGCACACATACCCTTTCCCGGAAAAATCCTCGGGCCTGAGGTTTCGGATGTCCGGTTTCGTGCCGTAGAAAAATCGGTACTTCATAAAAATCTTGCTCCTTTCGTTGGTTTTGGGATGCTGGTCACAGGGTGCTATACAATCATAGGCACCACCTCCTTTCCGCATGGGGCAATGTGGCAGGTAATTCTGGTTGTTTTCAAGATTTGTTCTCCTATAGAAAAACCTATAATCATCTGCCACATTGCCCCACACCCTGTGGTTATGCCAGTAGCGGGGTATCGAACTCGGAGATGAGTCGGTAGCCCAGCAGCACTGTGGTTTTTTCACCGCCCTGTTTCGGGCGCTTACGGACTACCTGGGCGAATGCCTGCAGCCCCTGCTTGAAGTTCTTCATGCCCTCCGGGTAGCAGCCGTTCTCCTGGCACCATCCCTTGTACCGGGCGTAGACCGTGGAGGTCAGTTCCTCTGCGGTATCGTCCGCCACCAGATTGTCCTCAAAGAACAACACCATCCTGTCGCTGTCATGCTGGTAGCGGTCAGTTGCTTCTTTCACCGATTTGGGGAGTACAAGTCCTTCACTCCGCAGAAGCCGGTATCCCTCGAGCAGCCAGTTGAGAATGGCACTCTGGACTTGGGGTTCGGCAAACTGCCGCTTGAGGGTGGTGTCACGGGACTGCTCGTCAAAATGCCGGTCGAAGGGGATAATGATGATGCGATCGCTGGAAAACAGGGTCATGTCGTTGATAACCGGCAGGAAGTTGGTGTTCACATAGATCTTGAACTGGGGCTGGAAGTCGAAGCTGTTTTCATGGAGGAAACGGGCATTGAGGGTGTCATTGCCGGTCATGGCTTTGACCTTGGCGGCATCCAGCACCATGCCTTTCCCTGGCTCCGGGATATTCACGAAGCGGACGCCGGCCAGCCGTGCGATATCCTCGCTTGGCTGAGAACTGTTGGTGTAGCTTTTCATGGCAATGGTCTCCGGGCGGGAGGCACAGCCGTAGTCCCCCAGCACCTTCAGCACGCTTTCGCACAGGGTGCCTTTGCCGTTGCGTGTGGTCACACCGTAGAGGATGGTCATGCATTCATGACGGGTGTCGCCGGTCAGGCCATAGCCCAGGATCTTCTGCAGGAATCTGGCTCTGTCGGCATCGCCGTCCATGATCTCGTCAATGTAGGTGCTGAATCGCTCGGAATACGCGTTGGGGTCATAGGTGACGGGACTCATCTTGGTGAGGAGGTCTGTGCTGCGGTGTTCAGTGAACTCCCCGGTGTCGATATGCAGGGTGCCGTTCTTGCAGTTGAAGATATAGATATCAGCATCGAAACTGCCGTATGGAATGGGATGGTACACCTGGGCGTCCTTGAGGATGTTGACCCGATTGTTATGGCTGTGCCATCTGCTGGCATATTTCATATAAACCGTGCGCTTGTTCTCGTCGTGGATCTTCAGAGCAAAGGCATAAATGAGGTTGGCCAGTTCCATGCAGTCTTTCATCGCCCGGAGACTTCCAGTGTCCGGTTTCCAGATACCGTCCTCGTAGTAGAACCACACCTTGCGTTCCGGCACAAAGCGCAGGCGATCTTGATAGAAATCCGCGAAGATGTGTCCGGCTCCAATATCGTTCCAGGGATACTTGGCGGTGTCCAGCGGGTCAAGTTCTTCCAGTCGCTCCATGCCGAAGTCCTCTGCTGCGGTTGTGGAAAAGACAGGCTTGTAGAAATCGGTCATACCAGAGAGCGCTTTGGCGATTGTCAGGTTTCCGTAGGTATCCACCCCACGGAGTTCGTCCCACTTTTCACGCATCAGGCCGGACTGCCGGAACAGGCGGTCTATCTGCCCTGCGTCCCCGCCGCACCAGAATGCCAGCATTGAGGTAAGGGCAGCATCTGCTTCGCTGCGGCTCGGATATCCGGTGATATCGCCGCTCCAGAGCCGACGGAACTTCTCGCCGTTTTTAGCCTCGGAGGCTTTTGCAATGACGCTGTCATCGCTGAGATAGCTTGTCCCGGGGACAGCAGCAGATGGAGTCGGCGGTGTGGGCCTGCGCATATAGGTGTCGAGTAGCCAGACAAGCGCCTCCGCCGTCTCCACCACATCGGCTTCGTTGAGGGCGTTGCCTGTGACCGTGAGGAACCGGTTGGTATGGCCGGGAATGTAGACCTCGATATCCCCGTGTTTGATGTAGTAGGTCTGGGTATCGTAGCGGAAGTCACCCGGCAGCAGGCAGAAGATGCGGAGACCGGTACCGGACGGGCTGATCTCGATATAGGTATCCTTGAAGCGGTCTACGATGGGTTGTGCCCATGGGAGTATGTTCCCGTCCACGATACAGTCATCCAAATCGATGCCCACAATCCTGCCGCTGACACGGATACCAATGCCGTCATAGCCTGTTGCGGATGCCGCAGCATCGAAAGCCGCAAAGGTGGCCGGGTTGCTTACATCGGCACTGCGTGTAGTGCCCGGTGTATACGGCACCTTTTTCTGCTCTCCCTTCCGCAGCTCATACTTCCAGTTGCAGAACTGATCGTAGCTTTTAAGGAACAGCGGTATTTTTTCAAATTGAACTTGCACTGTATGTGCCTCCTTTCAGTTGATTGCTTCTTACACTTCCCACTGGACATGAGGAATGCGTTTTTACGAGGATTACGGAAATTTTTCCTTACACTTCCTAATGGAAACGAGGAAAGCGTTTTGGCGAAAACCCAGCGGATTTTCTGTTCCTACTCTCCACTGCGGATGAGAAGTGCATTTGGGCAAAAAATCGGAACACTATTTTGAAATACTTTCCTCACACTTCACTACCGAGGATTTGAGAGCCGTTTGGGCGAAAAATCAGAAAATTTTTTCAGAAATTTTCTGTTCCCACTCTCCACTGGAGGTCAAATCCTGGCTTGGCCGAAACTTTTGATTTTTTCTCTCTTCACTTGCCACCGGACATGAGAAGTGCGTTTGGTCCCCAATTATGAAAAATTCTTTCCGTTACTCCTATTTGGAGATGGGAGAAGCGTTTTGAAGAAGGATTCCGAAATTATGTCCTTACACTTCCCAACGGACATGAGAAGTGCGTTTGGGCGAAAAAATCGGAAACTTTTTCGAGTTTTTTCTGTTCCCATTTTCCACTGGAGTCGAGATGCCCATGTGGTCCGCTTTTCGGGAAATTTCTCTTCCTCACTTACATGGGAAAAATGTCAACCCCCTCTCTTCCACTACCCACTGGAGGAAAAGCGGCTGTTTGAACGAAAAAAGGATGCTGTTATCCAAATCTTTTTCTCACTGATCTATCTGGACAGGAAAAGGTCAAATGGCCGAAAAAATCTAAAAACAGAAAAAACAGCCCTATCACAGAAAAGACTCTGTGATAGGGCCGCTTGATGTTGAAAAATTCACGATTGCGTGATATAATATTTCTATACACATTTATCTACACGCGCGGAGGTGCCTTATGGCTGTAAGCTATAAAAAACTATTCCACATGTTGATTGAGAAAGACATGACTCCTGCCCAGCTACAGCATCAAGCAGGATTTTCGGCCAATATTATCGCCCGGATGAAACGGAACGGCTATTTATCACTGGAAACAATTGAAAATATCTGCCGCGTGATGGATTGCGGCGTGGACGATATTCTGGAGTTTATTCCGGATCATGCGGAGGAAATGTAATGGATAAAAAGAGAGTCAGCCAGATCAAAGAGCAGTTTGACCTTGTGATACATAGCGATGAGGGCGCACATATTGAATTCTGGTATGCCCGGGAGTTGATGCCCCTGCTGGGATATGAGCGATGGGAAAACTTTGATAAAGCTGTTTCCCGTGCAATGGAATCCTGTGAAACCAGCGGTATCGAGGTGTCTGACCATTTTCGTGAGGTCACGAAAATGGTCTCTCTGGGCAGTGGTGCACAGAGGTCCATAAAGGACTATATGCTGACGCGTTATGCCTGTTATCTGATTGCGCAAAACGGCGATCCCAAAAAGGAAGAAATCGCTTTTGCCCAGAGCTATTTTGCCGTGCAGACCAGAAAGCAGGAACTGATTGAGGAACGCATTGCGCTGATTGAGCGCACAGAAGCCCGGGGCAGACTGCGCGAATCGGAGAAACGCCTTTCCCAGAATATTTATGAGCGTGGGGTCGATGATGCCGGTTTTGGCCGCATTCGTTCCAAGGGGGATCGTGCGCTCTTCGGTGGGTATACCACGCAGGAAATGAAGGACCGCCTTGGCGTCAAGGATACCCGTCCCCTTGCGGATTTTTTGCCGACATTGACGATTGCCGCCAAGAATCTGGCAACCGAAATGACCAACTACAACGTGGAAGAGAAAGATTTGCAGGGTGAACGCGCCATCACCGGCGAACACGTGCAGAACAACCTCTCTGTCCGGGAGATGTTGGGACAGCGTGGAATCAACCCGGAAAATCTGCCGCCGGCTGAGGATATCAAGAAGCTGGAACGGCGGGTAAAGTCACAGGAGAAGAAGCTGGCAGCGCAGTCTGGCAAATTGCCGGAAAAAGGAACGGACGGAGGGAACGACAATGGCTAACAAACTGGAACTGACCTGGTATGGCAAGGATGAGCCGATCCGCGTAGAGCCGCGCCTGCTGATTGAAAATGCCGCTCTGTCCAACACGGCTTCTGACCCGGATACCCAGAACATGCTGATTCACGGGGACAACCTGCTGGCGCTGAAAGCACTGGAGAGCAAATACGCCGGGCAGGTGAAGTGCATCTACATTGACCCTCCGTATAATACCGGTTCGGCATTTGAGCATTACGATGATAATCTGGAACATAGCCAGTGGCTGAATTTAATGCGGCCACGTCTGGAAATCCTGTGGAGACTGCTGTCCGAAGAAGGAAGCCTTTGGATTAGCATTGATGACGATGAACAGGCATATATGAAGGTTCTTTGTGATGAATTGTTTGGGAGAAGTTCTTTTATTGCATCTATCATTTGGCAAAAACGGACTTCACCAGACATGAGGGCGGTTATTAGCGATGGACACGACTATATCCTGGTTTACACAAAAAACAAGGAACTATTTAAGCAATGTAGGAATCGGCTACCGTTAAGTGAAGAACAGCGCAAAAGTTACAAAAACCCTGATAACGATCCTCGCGGGCCATGGACATCAACAGATTGTACAGCGCAAGCAGGCCACGGTACAGCGGAGCAATTCTATACTTTAACAACTCCTGCTGGCCGTATAATTGAGCTTCCAAAAAGTCTATGCTGGCGGTTTACTAAAGACCGCATGGAAGAAGAAATAGCGGCAGGACGAATTTGGCTTGGTAAAGATGGTAGAGGCGTCCCAAGAAAAAAGACGTATCTTAAAGACAGTACTGGCGTTGTTCCATGGACTCTATGGATGAATAAAGAGGTTGGACATAATCAAGAAGCCAAAAAAGAAATCAATGCTCTATTTGGAAGTAATAATGCTTTTGATACGCCAAAACCTGAGCGTCTCATTGAACGCATTATCCACATTGCCTCCAACCCCGGCGACCTTGTGCTCGACTCTTTCCTTGGCTCCGGCACCACTGCCGCTGTTGCGCAGAAAATGGGACGGCGCTGGATTGGTGTAGAAATGGGTGACCACGCCTACACGCACTGCAAGGTGCGTCTGGACAAGGTTATCGCCGGACAGGACCCCGGAGGCATCACCAAAGCACAGAATTGGCAGGGCGGCGGTGGTTACCGTTTCTACGAGGTTGCCCCGACCCTCATCAACAAAGACCCCTTTGATGAGTACGTCATCAATGAAGCGTATGATGCGGATATGCTGGCGGCGGCAGTTGCCCTGCATGAGGGCTTCCGCTATCAGCCGGACAGCAGCCTGTTCTGGAAGCAGTCCGTGGGCAACGAGAGCAGCTACCTCTTCGTGACCACACAGCACCTCAACAGCATCTATCTGGACTCCATCAAGGACACCATGGAGGAGGGCGAATACCTGATTATCGCCTGCCGCTCCTTTGACAGCGGTCTGGACAAGGCGTACGGCAATATCACCGTCAAAAAAATACCGCAAATGCTGCTTGACCGCTGTGAGTTCGGCAAGACCGATTACAACCTGAACATTGTACATCCGCCGGTCTATGACGATGAAGCGGAAGAGGAGGAGCAGGATGAATAATCATTTTCCTCAATATACCACGGACTATATCAGCGGCGTCATGTCCCTGCGCAAGCCGCAGACGCAGTCTCTCAAAATTCTGGAGGAGATTGTCAATACTGTGCAGCTCCGCAAGGATATGAACCTGAAGGCTGCGCTGGGCGCTGTCCATGCCATGTATCCCATCTGTACCGATTTTGAGCGGGATTTCATGTCGCTGACATTTGCCCTGGCTACCGGCGTGGGCAAAACCCGGCTGATGGGTGCGTTCATTGCCTATCTATATACCCAGTACAATATCCGCAACTTCTTCGTTGTCGCGCCGAATACAACAATTTATGAGAAGCTGAAGAAGGATCTGAGCGACAGCAACAGCGAAAAATATGTGTTCCGCGGCCTCGGCTGCTTCGTCACGGCACCGCAGATTATCACGGATGATGATTATCGCGAAAAAACGATTTCCCTGTTTGAATCCGATGTTCATATTTTCGTATACAACATCGACAAGTTCAACAAGGAAGGCGCGAACATGAAAAAAGTGAACGAGCTGATTGGCAACTCGTTCTATCAGTATCTGTCCGAATTACCGGATTTGGTCCTCATTATGGATGAATCCCACCACTATCGGGCAGAAAAGGGCGCACAGGCACTCAACGAACTGCATCCGCTTCTGGGCCTGGAATTTACCGCCACACCCCTTGTGACCCAGGGAAGCAAGCAGATTCCTTTCAAAAATGTGGTATATGAGTATCCGCTGTCCAAGGCGATTGAGGATGGCTATACCCGTACTCCGTTTGCGGTTACCCGTTCCGATATTGATTTTTACAACTTTGGCGATGAGCAACTCGATAAAATGATGCTGCTGGACGGCATCGCCTGTCATGAGAACACGAAACGCAAACTGGAGGTCTATGCCGCCAACCACGGCAAACATCTCGTAAAGCCGTTTATGCTCGTTGTCTGTAAGGATACTGATCACGCTGCGTGGGTGGAGAAGTTTGTCAAATCCGATGAATTTCGCGGCGGAGCTTATCGAAACAAGACCATTATCGTCCATTCCAAGCAAAAGGGTTCTGAAACCGAAGCCAACACCCGCCTGCTTCTGGATGTGGAAAATCCGGAAAATCCGGTGGAAATTGTCATTCACGTCAACATGCTCAAAGAGGGGTGGGACGTTAATAACCTTTATACAATCGTTCCTCTCCGAACGGCTGCATCCAAAATTCTGCGTGAGCAAATGGTAGGCCGTGGCCTGCGTCTGCCCTATGGGGAACGCACTGGGGACAAAGATGTGGATGCAGTTATGCTGACTGCTCACGATAAATTCAATGACATTCTGGCTGAAGCACAGAAGGGCGATTCTATCTTTAAAGCCGGGAATATCATCAAGGCGGAAGAAATCGTACCGGAACAGGTTGCCTATACGCAGCTGGCGATTGAGACCGAGCCGGAAACAAACCTTCAAAAGGCTTATGAGCATACCCAGCTTCAGAAAACAGCGGCAACGGATGCACTGCTGAAAAAGGCCGCTGAAATCATCAGTACAGAGGTCACGCAGCATATCCAACATACGCCTGCGCACACGGTTACCCCTGCTCAAGCCCAGCAGATTGTGGAGACGGTCAAGCAGAAGGTTTCTGAAGATAAAGACCTGGGCGATGTATTCAAGGAAAATGAAAACCCGCTTGCGGCGTGGATGCTATACCAGACAGAGGAAACCCATCGAGCTGCGGTCAGCAAATTTATTCCCATCCCTCGGATCAAAGTGACCGATACCGGCGTTGAAGAGTATGTGTTCGTGGACTTTGACCTGGATATGACCGAGTTCACTCATGTGCCCATCAAGAACGAACTGCTGGTGCAAAATCTGGAGGATATGCAGGATCGTCAGCGCATCAAAGGCGATGCCATCGATTTTGAGGGGTACAATCCGAAAAAGGTCATTTTGGAGCAGCTTCGCAAAAAGCCGGAAATCGATTATGAAAAATGCTCCAAGCTGTTGTTCAAGCAGATCACCCAGGTCTGTGACCATTACGAAAGCCGGTACGGTACCAATGGCATGCAGAACATCGTCATGATGTACAAGCGTGATGTCGGCAACAAAATCTACAAGCAGATGCTACAGCACTTCTACTGTGAAAATGGATTCTTACAGGAAGAGGTGGTGGGCACCCGGGATTACAATTTGCAGCAGTCCTATAGCTACACCGAGCGCGTCAATCTTTTTTCTGCTTATACGGAAAAAATCCAATCTGTTTTGTTTGACGGGATCAAGAAGGGCGTATTCAGCGCAGCCAAGTTTGACAGCCATCCGGAACTGCTTCTGGCACGGGTACTGGAAACGGATGCCGATGTGCTGAACTGGCTGCGCCCGGCACCGCAGGAATTCAACATCACTTATAACCACGGGCATAACTATGAGCCGGATTTCGTTGTGGAAACCGAAGGCGTTATTTACCTTGTGGAGGTCAAAGGTGAGGACAAGCTGAATGATCCGGATGTCCTCGCCAAGAAAAAGCGTGGTATTCAGTATTGCGAAGTTGCTTCCCGTTGGGGCGAGGCGAATGGTTATAAGGAATGGCGGTATCTGTTCATTCCGTCTAAACAAGTCATGCCGAACTCTTCGTTCATGCAGTTGGCAGGTAGATTTAAAGAAGTATAGAAGGGAGTGATTATTTTGTCGCTTGATATAATTAAGAAGGTGTTTCAAAATCTAGGTTCTGGAAGCAATTGGTCCCTGCAATTGTTGAATATAAAAACATCAAAGCGGACAGGCACAGGATACAGTAGCAGACAGATTACACTCTCTCCGAATGGAAGACTTTCTACATTGATAAATGATATAGCAGCTGTTTATACCGGAACTGGAAAAAAAGCAATCGATTCGTATCGAGAAGTTCGCGAGTATGACGGGACTGCAGATGCGCTTGTTGTTTATAAGCTTTCTACTGCCCATGAATTGATTGCTTCGGAATATGCCAGCTTTTTGCAGGTAATTGCAGATCCAAATACCGAGAATGATCCTTTTGAATATACCTCGGCATATCTGCTTAAGGGACAGATTACGCTTGACAATGAGAGTACACCTGTAAAATTGATTTCTATGCAAAATCCTGTCACCACGCTCAAACATAAATTTCTCCGAAAAAATGGTGTTTTCGAAGAATTATCTGATAAGGTCTTATCACTAAGACCAACAATGGATATTCTCGTTGTTGGGGAAACGGTGTACTTTTTGACTTTGGCTGGCGAGAACCTTTTTAATATGGCTCGTTCGTACAAAGCGGTTTGTCAGCAAAAAATTGAAGAAGTCGAGCAAGCAAATATTATTGGTGGTATAGACTGCTTTAAATCTACTGCAGAATCCGGTCACAATCCAAGAAGATTTATTGCCTTCAATGCAAGTCGGCTGACTGCATTGAAGAAGAAAAACATTCGTGTAGCAATGGCCAAGCGTTTCTCTATTCCGTTGGATGATGCTGGAGATAAGTTTGACGCGACAGTAGAGGGAGCAGCTGAGAAAATCGTAAAACTACTGTGCAACAAGGGAATGATCGATCCATTTGAAAAAACTGCAGTAGAAGTCGATGGAGCGCGCCAATGGAAGTAATCATGGGGGAAAGAAAATGTCGATAATAACGGGTTTTAGCATGTTTTTCCTTTCGTTTTTCCCCCTTTGGATATCTGTGCTTTTCTT
>JABLTN010071161.1_pt1 | contig 10529 bp, 6 predicted proteins | sample 7160141 | NCBI WGS metagenome assembly JABLTN01 (sample SAMN14651226, study PRJNA627086) | human gut metagenome | isolation source: feces | host: Homo sapiens | reverse complement strand
GATTGCCCAGCGCATTTTCGTGCATTTCGCACGGCTGTTGCGGAAGCATTCTTCTTTGGACGGTCGGATGACGTCTTTTGCGATCTCACTGTACAGTCCCTCCTTTTTCCATTGCTTGAATGATTTCTTTACAAGACGGTCCTCTCCGGAATGGAATGTAAGGATTGCAACTTTTCCGCCCGGCTTTAATACACCCGGCAGCTTATCCAGGAAATCATACAATACTTCAAACTCATTATTCACATCAATACGAAGTGCCTGGAATACTCGCTGGCTGGATTTCCGTACTGCTTCTTTTCTTTCTTTTTCCGGGATAAATGCAAGTGTCTCTTCGATCACCTGATGAAGTCCCGTTGTTGTCTCGATCTTGCCGCCTTTGCGGATCTTCTCTGTGATTGCTTCTGCGATTTCTTCTGCATATGGCTCATCCGAATTTTCAATCAACATGCCGGTAAGCTCTTCTTTGGAAATATCCCGCAGTCTTTCTGCTGCGCTGATTCCCTTTTCCGGATTCATACGCAGATCTAAAGGTCCCTCTGCCTTGAATGTAAAACCACGGTCCGGATTGTCAATCTGCATAGATGACACACCCAGATCTGCCAGTACGAAATCAAACTTTCCGGCCTCTTCTGCCACTTTATCGATATTTGCGAAATTCTCAAGCTTTACCGTCAGGATATCCGGCCCGAATCCCTTTTCTTCCAGTCGTTTCTTTGTCTTCGCCGATTCGATCGGGTCTACATCCAGACCATAGATATGCCCTTCTCCCTGCAGTTTTTCCAGCATCTTCGACGTATGACCGCCGTATCCCAATGTTGCATCCAATCCCTGCTGTCCCGGCTGAATGTCAAAAAAGTCCAGAATCTCATTCACACAGATAGAAATATGCATCCCCGCCGGTGTTCCGCCTTTCTTGATGACTTTGGAAATGGTATCTGCATACTTTTCCGGATTCAGCTCTTTGTATTTTTCTTTATAATTTCTCGGATGCGTTCCGGAATACCGGACTCTCCGTTTATGTTTCTTCTCCTGATTTTCCTGATTCTCCATAATCTCTCTCCCATTTTGTCAGTTGTTCCGGTATATCTACATCCCGAAGTTCTGTTTCTTCTGTTTCGCAGAGCAGCACATCATCCATATGTGCTCCGATGATCTGTTTCCCGCCTTTGTCGCCGGAAAGTCTGCTAAGTTCATCAAAAAAGCATCGATCCCACAATACAGGATTTCCCATTTTGCCCTTTCGCCCGGCACATACGATCTTTCCAGGATATTTCTTACCTATATCAAGCATACGGGCAAATGTTGCGGCTGTCAATCCCGGCTGGTCACATACAATGAACATTGCACCTTTTAATTCCGGATTTTCTTCCAGTGCTTTCTGTAGTCCTAATCTCAGGGAATGTGAGATTCCAAGATCCGGTTCCCAGTTCTCCACTACCAACATACCCTGTGCTTCTGCTGCACGTTCTATCTCTTCGAATCTCGTCACCGCTACCTGTGTACATAACGGAAATGCCCGCATCTTACGAAGGGTATGTTCGAACATTCTTCCCCCGTCCAGTTCTTCTAACAGCTTATTACTGCCATATCTGCTTGACTTTCCTGCTGCCAGAAGGATCATTGCATAATCCTTATCCGCCAGACGTGCTTCTGTCGCCCGCACTACAGAACTGCCGATCTTATTCGCCTTATCCGAAATCAGGTAACACAATTTTCTGTCTTTTCTTGGATCTACATCTCCGATCTTCAGACCTTTTTTCACCTGCACACCTTCCTGCAGCATGCCTCGGATCACACCGTCCAGCTGGGAATATACAGGTTTTCCTCCTGTTACGGCAAGAAGCTGTCCCTTCTTTACAATATCTCCGATCTGTGCCTTTGGCTCCATTCGGCCATTGCCAGACGCACGGATCAGGCGCTCCAGCGCATAACCGCCCACATATCCAGGGACGCCGGTATTCGGAATCGGCTGTCCGTCATAGATGATATCCGCAAGCGTCTCACCACGCATCGTTTCTATCACAGCATGAACATCTTTTCCCGCAGTAAATCCCGGACCGAGACCGATCACATACGGTGCATCCGTCCGTCTGGTCCCCATATTTTTCTTTGCAAGGATGGCATCCACAAGTAGATCCGGGTGAAATTCCTTGCAGATCTCGGCTTTCGGATCTACGATCACGGCAATCTTATTTTCTTCCAGTACAGCCAACGCTTCCTGATAACCCCGGACAAGGATTCCTTCTATCCCTTCCACTTTTGCCCTGCCTTCATAAACGGCTCTGGACATCGCCACTTCCCTTCTTACGGTAAGCGGCACTGCAATATCCGTCATGATCACCTGAAAGCCCGCCCGATAAAGTGCTACACCCACGCCGGTAGCCAGGTCTCCGGATCCCCGGACCAATGCCTTTTTCTTATTTTTATAAATTTCTGACATATCTACCATCTTTCTTCCAGCGGAATCAGGTCCGATGTTACGTGGACTTTGCTGATCTGTCTTGAAAACTCTGTATCTTTTGTATTCTTCTCTGATATATACTTCTCTGACAGTTTCTTTCCAATATCTTCCGCAAGCTGCATTGCCGTCTGTTTCTCTTCCTCTGTATCAGCCTGATTCAGTATAACCTGATATTCCATCTCATCCGTCACACATTTGCGTCCTGCACTCCGACTTACCGCAAGTGTCATGATATCTTCTGGACGCAAAATATCTTCCCCTGTCTTTCCAAGAATTTTCTCCACTTCTCCGATACGAAAACATACATCCTTTATCTTTTTTCCAATCGCACGCATCCCATAGACATTCAGAACTATGCCCGTTTTCTCACAGATCACCGGCTCATGTTCTGCAGGAGCTTTCACTGGAAAATGCTTTGCCCCGTCCGCTTCCAGAAGCAAAAGTACAGGTTCCCGGCTTACTTCTTCCAGAAACTCCTTCTGAAATGATGCAAGCTTTCCTTTCCGTATCTCACGCCCCATCCACACAGCTTCGTAATCCGACAGCTTCTTCCGGAACATTTTCATCGATGGCTCTCCCAGAAAATATTCCGCATTTGTTTTTTGTATATGCGTCGTTGTTGAGACCGCGCATGGAATCCTTCCATCCGAATTTTCCATACATTCCCGGAGCATTGCACGGATCACCGTTGTCTTTCCGCCGCCCCCTACGACCGATACTATCTTATGAAAATCTTCTTTATAAATTCCAACAGCCTGGCATAAACTGCCAGGCTCTTTCCATTCACCATTCGTATAACTTTTTATCATATATGAATTATTTCTCAGCTTTCTTTTGTGTTCTCGGAAGTGTTAAGTTTAACACAATTGCTACGATCGTTGCAAGTACCACCGGTGATTTTCCAAAGATCGTCGTTACCCATTCCGGGAACTGTGCCAGAGACGCATTTGCCTGTGTCACACCCATTCCGACTGCAACCGCAAGTCCTACTACTGTTGTATTGCGGAAATCCATCGGCTCCGTTGTGATCAGTTTGATACCTGTCATTGTGATCGATGCAAATACCGAGATTGTCGCACCGCCGAGTACACAGTAAGGAATCGTTGTCAGTAAAGAAGAAAACTTCGGAATCAGTCCTGCTGCCAGTAAGATCACGGCGGCCATTCCCATTACCACACGGCTGACTACCTTCGTTGTAGATACAATACCTACATTCTGGCTGTATGTTGCCGTCGGAAGTCCACCGAAGAATGCACAGATAATATTACTGATACCATAGCCCACGATTCCACCTGTCAGTTCTTCGTCTGTCGGCATACGGTCCATAGAACCTGTTGTCGTTGCAGAGAAGTCTCCGATTGCCTGTACCGCATTGATTGCGAACAGGATTCCAATTGCCACACATGCAGAAGGCTCGAATTTGATACCAAAATGCATTGGCTTTGGAAGTTGGAAGAATGATGCCTGTGCAACCGATGAAAAATCTATCATTCCAAAGAATAATGCCACAATATATCCTCCAATGATTCCGATCAGAATCGATGCCAGTTTCCACACACCTTTTCCATAATGGTTCAATACCGTAACGATCACAAGGGTAATCAGTGCTACCAGCCAGTTCTGCCATGCACCGTATGATTTACTGCTTGCACCGCCTGCCATATAGTTGATTGCCGTCGGATACAGAGACAGTCCAATAGAAAATACAACCGTTCCGGTAATCAGCGGCGGGAAAAATTTACGGATTCTCTTAATATTCAGTCCGACTAACAATGCGATCACACCACCAACGATCTGTGCTCCCAGAATCGTTGCAATGTCAAAATCTGCTGCGATTGCCTGCATACTCGGAACATATGCGAAACTGATTCCCATCATCACCGGAAGCGCCGATCCGATGCGGAAACTTTTTGTCTTTATAAAAGGAAATAACTGCAATAATGTAGTCAGTGCCGACATCACCAGTGCAGCCTGTATTAAAATAACGGAATCTTCCTGCGAAAGCCCCGCCACACCCGCAACAATGATCGATGGTGTTACACATCCGACGATCATCGCAAGCACATGCTGGATTGCAAGCGGCAGTGCCTGTCCGATAGAAGGTTTCCCATAAAAATCAAATAATGCCTGATCCATCTGTTTTGCTTCTTTTGTACTCATACATATCCTCCCGTGTACATTCTGCTCTCATATTTTCAACCTTAAATATTATATATTTTTCTGCTTTTTTTGGGTAGACCTGTAGTTATTGAATGTTTTAATGAAACCTTATAAGCTGTGGTTATCAGAGCTATTACATTTCGTTATACACGCATTACATTTTATCATGATAAAGTACTAAAATTCATGATACAATGACAGATAGAGATTAAAGACAAACGGAGGAATGAACAATGGGAATTTTGTCTAATATTGAACCAAAAGAAGTATTTCAGTACTTCGAAGAATTAAGTATGGTACCAAGAAGTACCTTCCACACAAAAAAGATCAGTGATTTTTGTGTAGAATTTGCGAAAGCACACAATCTGGAATATATCCAGGATGAAATGAACAACGTTATCATCAAAAAACCTGGTACTGCCGGATATGAAGACAGTGATCCGGTCATCATCCAGGGACATCTGGACATGGTTGCTACAAAGACAACTGACAGCGATCACGATTTCGAGAATGATCCTTTAGACCTTTTTGTAGATGGTGATCTGATCGGGGCAAAGAACACCACTCTCGGCGGTGACGACGGTATCGCAGTCGCTTATGCTATGGCAATTCTTGCCAGCACAGATATCCCGCATCCACCGATCGAGGCTGTATTTACAGTTGATGAAGAGATCGGTATGGGCGGTGCACATCACCTCGATACATCCGTATTAAAAGGAAAGATCTGCCTGAACATCGACTCTGAGATTGAAGGCGTTATGACAGTCGGATGTGCCGGCGGATACATTTATGATACTTTTATCCCGATCGAATGGAGTGAAGAAAGCGGAACCAAGATGACAATCTCCCTTTCCAATCTGCAGGGAGGACATTCCGGTGCCGAGATTCAGAAGCAGCTCGGAAATGCACATAAGATCATGGGACGTGTTCTGTATGCACTTGCAAAAGATTACGACTTTAACATCGTAAGTACAAACGGCGGAAATGCGGCAAACGTAATCGCACAGTACAATACGACTGAGATCATCGCAGATCCTGCACAGGCTCAGGATATCATAGATGCTGTTGCCGGACTGGAACAGACTATCTACGCTGAATTTGCCGGACAGGAACCTACTTTATCTCTGAAAGCAGTTTCCGATGGCGAGACGACCTTAAAGGCCTTTGATGCAGATACTACTTCACATGTAATCGGATTCCTTTATGGAGCGATCGACGGTGTACAGTGCTATGACCGTGCATTCCCTACCGCTGTAGAATCTTCCCTGAACACAGGTATTGTTGAGACTACTGAAGACACTGTAAAGATTAAATTCCAGGTTCGAAGCTCTGTCGCTACCAAGTTAGATGATATGCAGAACAAACTGGATCTTGCAACGGATCTTGCAAGCGCATCCCGTGAGATTTCCGGTGAATATCCGGCATGGAGCTACAATGCCGATTCTGTGATCCGTCCTAAGGCAATCGAACTTTATAAAGAACTGTTCGGAAAAGAACCTACTGTTGAGACAACTCACGGCGGACTGGAATGTGGAATCTTATACGGCAAGAAGAATGATCTTGATATCATTTCTTTCGGTCCGGATCTTACAGGTGTGCATACATATAATGAACGTGTACATATCGCATCTACACAGCGTATGTGGAACTACCTGAAAGAACTTTTAAAAGCATGTAAATAAACATAAAAATGCAGAGACTTTTGAGGGATTACTTCAATCCTTTTAAAAGTCTCTGCGTTTTTGTTATGTTCTATTACTTCTTCTACTTCATTATATCTGACATTCTAAGAACCGGACGGAATTCTCACAATCAGCTTCTCCTCATCATTTTCCATTATTGTCAGCACCGGTACATGCTTTTTACGAAGCGCATGTACTACCGGATAAGTCGAAAAGACATTTCCATTCACACATACCGCCTCCGGTTTGTATTTCAGAATTTCTTTTACCTGTACTTTTATCCGCTTCTTCCATTCCTGCTTTTCCATCAAAACTTCTCCATAAATTCCATCTGTCTCCATCTCCGGCGGCTCTGACAACGGCATCATATGTACCGTTACATTCTTCATTTCCGGAAGCATATGCAGAAGTTCTTTCACTTCTTCATCACATGTTCCGTAACAGACAATACACGGCGCTTCTACATACTCTTTGAGGCTGATTTCACACGCTTTTACCGCATCCTCCAGATTCTCTGTCGACATCAGGAAGCCGCCTTTATGACAGAATCCTGCTCCTGAAAGTCCGGTTGCTTTCTGTAATGCTTCTCCCTCCAGCCCAAGCCAGGCTTCTGGGAACGCACATTTATAATTCATGGAAAATTCTTTTTTCTGTGGCTGAATGCAATATCCTCCGCGATTTGACGGGAAAATCACAAATGCAATCTCCGTCTCTGACAGCCGTTTCTGGCATGGAACAAATTCCGGAAGAATCAGGATTCTTTCATCACATTTTCCCTCTTCCACTGCATCATCATATGCCTCCAAAATCTCTTCTATCTTCCTGTCCGCCCTTTCATTTCCACGGAATCTCTCGAATTTGCTTTCCAGTATCATTCCAGCCATACTGACTGCATGAAAGAATGCATCATCATGATTTCCTTTTGCATCCCATGCCGGATTAAAACTTCCGATCAGCGAAGCCAGTTCATTCTTCTCACCGGTATTATCATTCTGATCGAGAGGCTGGACAAAGGATTCATCAAATTTTTCTGCCAGTTCTTCTCCAAGAATCTCCGTTCCCAACTCTTCCCACAAAAGTCCGAATGCCGCATATGGAATCCCGTTTTCCCTGACACGGCTGTCCTTCTGATGATGGTCATATGCTCCCCGTCCGATGTCAAATACAATACCGTCATACTCTTCCGGCACCTGATTTCCCCTTGTAATCTGAATTTCCGGGTTCAGATATAATAACAAGGCCGATGAAAATATATCATCTGCATGAAATTTTCCCCCGTGAGTAAATGCTTTTGCATCTTTCTGTCTGATCTTATTCAATAAATTTTCTTGATTCATAGTTTCTGTTCCTTCTTTGAAAAAGGCAGTTTTTCAACATGTAAGTTCTGAAAAACCACCTTTTTATCATTCTTTATTATATTATTTTGCCAGATATACGTCTGTATTCTCTGTGTCAGAAGCAGATACCTCTGCATGGTTATTTACATAAATACTGATCTGATTTCCCTGGACTTTTCTTCCTGTATCTTCCGCTGTAAATACATGTCCTCCGATAATCACCTTGGTTCCATATGGAATTACATTCGGATCAGTTGCGATTGTCTTTCCTTCTGCAACAGGTGTTCCCGATGCCGTAACTTTAGATGCTTTATCGCAACAGATCTCACAAGGACAATAATATGTAATCTGGAAATTTTCAAGTTTCTGTCCATACATGTCCTCTGTTGCATTGGCCTTTTCAATTCCGTCGCCTGTAAGAGAATAATCATCTTTCAGGATACGTGTTGCCCATACTGCATTTTTGGTATTGACTTTTCCTTCGATAATTCCGAGTTTCGTACTTGCAGCCTCTATCGTCCTGCCATCTCCTGCATACATGACCACATGATATACATACCCTTCTTTAGCATAGAAGATCAGATCTCCCGGCTGGGCATCTTCTACAGGAATCTTCGTTCCATACTGGCTTTGATCTTCTGCTACTCTTGGAAGGCTGTATCCATACTGTTTATAAATCTGCTGTACGAATCCAGAGCAGTCTGCACCGTCCGTCAGGCTTGTACCACCCCACACATATGGATTACCGATAAACTGTGACGCAAATTCCAGCATGGATTCCCGGATTTCTCCACTTGGCGATCCCTCTTTTACAGAAGTCAGTGTATAATATAATGCCTGATTTTCTTCTGGTTTTACCGTTTCTTTTGCTGTCTGATATTTATCCTCACCATTCGCTTCAATCTGCTTTTTTGTTTCATCACTGAAGTCCAGATACTTCTGTTCCACAAAGCCTCTGACTGTGACATCGTGCTCTGTACATCTGCCAGAACAACCGACGGCGTACCTACGACAAGTCCAAATGCAAGCAACCCTGCAAGCGTTTTTGTTCCTAATCTTTTTGCGACTTTTACGTTTCTCAGTTTCAAAAATCTGGCTCCTTCCATATATATTTGCATTCATACATCTGTATGGTATAAACAAGATTCTTCCTTTTTTATTCTGGTATAGATTCGTATACACTGATTTTTATTATACGCCCTTCATTTTAAAAATTCCACCCTTGTTATTCTCCTATTTCTATCAACTACTCAAATATTTTGCTCAATCTTTTCACTGTTGGACATTTTGTTCAAGCAACAATAAAATCCGCCTGGGTAAGCTTAAATCCTTTTCCCAGACGGATTTCCTGTTTTGTCTTATTTTCTTTCGTCGTTCCTTACATATCCAGAGGATATTTTGCAGTCAGCTCTGCAACCATTCCTTTGACTTTTTCAATGTTATCTTCACTCTGAAGTACGAGTGCGATGCACTCTGCGATCATATCCATGTCGTCTTCTTTTAATCCTCTTGTTGTAACCGCCGGTGTTCCAAGTCTGACACCGCTTGTCACGAACGGTGATCTTGGATCGTTCGGTACCGTATTTTTATTACATGTGATGTGTGCAGCATCCAGACGTTTTTCCAGTTCTTTGCCGGTCACATCTTCTCCTCTTAAATCAATCAGCATCAGGTGATTATCTGTTCCTCCGGATACAATCTTCACTCCACGGTCCATCAGTCCCTTACTGAGTGCCTGTGCATTTTTGATGATCTGTTTCTGATATTCTGCGAATTCAGGCTCCAGGGCTTCTTTGAAGCATACCGCTTTTCCTGCGATCACGTGTTCCAGTGGTCCTCCCTGGATTCCAGGGAATACAGCTTTATTAAAGTTGAATTTATCTGCTGCTTCCTGATTACAGAGGATCAGACCGCCTCTTGGTCCGCGCAGTGTCTTATGTGTTGTCGTTGTTGTGACATCTGCGTACGGGATCGGGCTTGGATGAAGTCCTGCTGCAACAAGTCCTGCGATATGGGCCATATCAACCATCAGGTATGCTCCTACTTCATCCGCGATCTCACGGAATTTTTTGAAATCAATGATTCTTGCATAAGCACTTGCTCCCGCAATGATCATCTTTGGTTTTTCTTTTACTGCGATCTCACGTACCTTATCATAATCGATCACACCCTCGTCGTTCACTCCGTATGATACGATATTGAAATATTTACCGGAAATATTAACCGGAGAACCATGTGTCAGATGTCCGCCATGATCCAGGTTCATACCCATGACTTTGTCTCCGGGCTCCAGCATTGCAAAGAATACTGCCAGGTTTGCCTGTGCTCCGGAATGTGGCTGTACATTGGCATAATCACAGCCAAATAACTTCTTTGCTCTTTCTCTTGCAAGATCTTCCACTACATCCACACACTGACATCCACCATAGTAACGTTTGCCCGGATAGCCTTCTGCGTATTTATTTGTAAGCGGACTTCCCATTGCTGCCATGACTGCTTTGCTTACCCAGTTCTCCGATGCGATCAGCTCCAGATGCGAATTCTGTCTCTTCATCTCGGCCTGAATGGCGGCTGCAATTTCACTGTCTGCTTTTTTAATTTCATCAAATGCATACATATTTGAGTCCTCCTGGTTTGTTAAAAATTTGATTTATTTAATATGATATCACTTTACCACGGTGAATGCCAGTGTTTTTTGTAAAAAAAGAGGAAACCTCTGATGAAATTAATCATCAAAGGTCTCCTTTAATTTATCCATAAATCCTTTTTTCTTTTTGCCTTTATGTTCGTGCTCTTCCGCTTTTTCAGATTTCTCTGCTCCGAGGGAATTGCCGGTCAGCTCATCGAATTTACGCAGTGCTTCTTTTGCTTCGGCACTTAAGTGTTCCG
>JABLTN010068042.1_pt1 | contig 10539 bp, 7 predicted proteins | sample 7160141 | NCBI WGS metagenome assembly JABLTN01 (sample SAMN14651226, study PRJNA627086) | human gut metagenome | isolation source: feces | host: Homo sapiens | reverse complement strand
CATTGCTGCTTTCCCTCAATACACGTAACGTGTGCTATTCGTTCCTCGATACTAGCTAACCCCGGGACTGCTTCCGGATGCACTTCATATACTTTGGAATCAAGACTGCTTTCAGCCGATGACAGTCTCTCTCTTTTATTCACGCATGTATACTACTCTTTCCGTTCACTGCATTTATCAATTCATTTCTGAATCATTTTTAAATTCTTTTTACGCTACTAGTTTATGCACGAATTGCCATTTTGTCAATAGAAAAGTTATTTTCCGCATCCCGGGCAGCCTGCACAATTTCGTTCACTGCCTCCCACTGCTATGCTGTTTTCATAGATACTTGAGATAGCACAGATTGCCTGGGAGCTGATTCCATCTTCGCTTCCGGTAAAGCCAAGCCCTTCCTCTGTGGTTGCCTTTACATTTACCTGACTGACGTCTATCTTCAATGCCTGTGCAATATTTTCTTCCATCTTCTCAATGTGTGGACGCATCTTTGGCTTCTGGGCAATAATCGTAGCATCGATATTATCAATGACATAATTCTCTTTCTCTAAAAGCTGTCCCACTTCTTCCAATAATTTTATACTGGAAATCCCCTCATATGCCTGGTCTGTATCCGGAAAATGCTTTCCGATATCTCCTAAAGCCGCTGCCCCCAGCAACGCATCCATGATGGCATGTAACAATACATCTGCATCCGAATGTCCCAGCAAGCCAAGACTGTGCGGTATCTCCACTCCGCCTATGATTAATTTTCTTCCTTCTACTAATTTATGAACATCATATCCCATTCCTACTCGCATGTGATTACCTGCTTTCTTTTTTTCTTTTCAACTTTCCGGCTCTCTGCTTCCGCCCTATCTCGGTCCAGCTCCGCAGTGCACGCGGGAAGCTGCAAAGCACCTTCCCGCTCTCGGGCTTTCGCCCTATCTCGGTCCAGCTCCGCAGTGCATGCGGGAAGCTGCCATGCACCTTCCCGCTCTCGGGCTTTCGCCCTATCAAAAACAAGGAAAATCCAGTTTTGTCTGCAAGCAGCCAATCTGGATTTTTCTTGTTTTTGGCACTGCTCAATGCTTACGGACATTATACCACACTGGAGGTATTTTCTGATAGCTGTTTATAGATTTCTTTTTTCATATTATTTCCTGTTTTGCATCATACTATAGTTTCAGGAGGTATTTTTATGAATTCTAAAAAACTTTTTATCTGGGGTTTTCTCTTTGTGTCTGTGATTGGATCCCTATTACATTTCGTCTATGAATGGTCCGGTAACAATTCCATCGTACGGCTTTTTGCACCATGGAATGAATCCACCTGGGAGCACATGAAGCTTCTGTTCTTTCCAATGCTGGTTCTTGTGCTGTTTCTCTTTTTCAAGCTTCCGGAACAAAGTCCGATTCCTGTGGCACTCTCCATTGGGACACTGGTCGGATTGGCATTGATTCCAATTCTCTTCTACACATACACCGGTGTGCTGGGCTTCTCTGTCATGGCGATTGATATTGCAATTTTCTACATCAGTGTTCTGGGTGTCTTTCTTACCGGATGGTTTCTGAAAGATAACCGCGAACTTGCCAACCGCAGGGGACTGCTACTTACCTGCCTTGTAATTCTTGCAATTCTGTTTTTTATCTTTAGTTACTATCCGCCTGAGATTGGACTTTTTCAGGAGCCATAAGCTATTTTTAAATAAGAAAACAGGTCGGTAAGGGATTTACAAGAAATTCTCACCTGCAGTTCTTTCCTGATGCCAGATTTTTTCTTGCTACTCGCAAAAAAAGAATCCTGCATCTGCAAGATTCTTTTTCAGTAGCGGAAGGGAGATTTGAACTCTCGACACCACGGGTATGAACCGTGTGCTCTAGCCAACTGAGCTATTCCGCCATATTCAATTATTTGTTTTGGAATGGGACCTACAGGGCTCGAACCTGTGACCCTCTGCTTGTAAGGCAGATGCTCTCCCAGCTGAGCTAAGATCCCATATTCCTGCGGGTTACTCATCTGCAACCCGCTTTGCTAGTATACTATATAGGAATAGTGAAGTCAAGCACTTTTTCAAAAATATTTTTGAAATATTTAAAATTTTTGAAAATATTTCAAGATTCAAAATTACTCCAATAATTCTGTCAAGCTGCCGGATACCTGCCTTATGAGATACCTTTGCAAATCATACATCTCTCCGTACTCCCTACTCCTTCGCAATAAACAAAACACCCAGTGTTCCCGGTCCACAATGGCTGGATACTACACCGCCGGCTCTTGTTTCTAAAATTTCATGAAAGACATGCAGGTCATTGAGATAAGCCCGTACCTTATCTACGATTTCCGGGGCACTGCCGGAATGAGTGATAAATACACGTTCCGGCCGGGCATTCTTCATTGCTTCTTCCATGTCTTTCACATAAGAGAGCACAACCTTTTCCATATTGCCACGGTATTTCTTGCCCGGTCCCATCTTACCATCCTCAACACCAATCCGCGGATGAAGTTTTAATGCACCACCGGCTAAGGCAGCCAGTCCACTGCATCTGCCACCACGATAAAGATAGGTTAAGGTGTCTACCACAAAGCTTGCCCGAACCAGAGGCTTTAATTCTTCGATACGGGCGGTAATCTCTGCCGCACTCTTTCCCTGCTGTGCCATTTCGGCTGCTTCTATGACAAGAAGTCCGATACCGGTAGAAAGGTTTGCTGAATCGATTACAGTCACCAGATTTTCCGCATTCAGTTCTTCCGCTGCAAGACGCATCACATTCATGGAAGAAGACATCCCGGATGCAATAGCAAAACAGATAACCTCCTGACCTTTTTCTACATAAGGCTTTAACAATTCTACTGCCTGCTCTGCGGATGGTGCTGAAGTCTTTGGAGTGGTCTTGTGTTCATCCGACCAGTCAAAAATCTCCTGCGGAGTAATATTTACTCCATCCAGATATTCTTCGTCACCTAATAAAATGTGAAGCGGAAGAATGGTAATATCATAACGTTTTACCAGTTCTTCAGATAAATCACAGGTACTATCTGAAATTATCTTTACCATATCAAAAACCTCCCAAAATAAAAATTTACATTTCTTCCAGTAGACGCTCTACCAGTTTTACACAATCAGCTGCATCCGGGGAATAGCCATCTGCACCGATTTCATCTGCAAAGCTCTGTGTAATTGCTGCGCCGCCTACGATAATCTTGCTGTTGCAGCCGCGCTCTTTTGCCAGTTCTACCACATCCTTCATACGCATCATAGTAGTGGTCATCAGGGCAGAAAGTCCAATAATCTGGGCATTCTCTTTTAACGCTGTATCCACAATAATATCCGCTGCCACATCCTTGCCAAGGTCTAAGACACGATAACCATAGTTACGGAGCATCAGTGCTACCAGATTCTTACCGATATCGTGTATGTCACCTTCTACGGTTGCAATAATAATGGTTGCCTTTGGCTCTGCATCCTTATCTTTGGAAAGCATTGGCTCCAAGTATTCAATGGCATGCTGCATGGTCTGCGCACTGGAAATCAGCTGCGGCAGGAAATAAATCTGCTTGTCAAAAAGAACACCTACTTCATTAATGGCAGGAATCAACTGTCCATTAATAATCACTCCCGGTTCTTCTCCTGCTGCCAAAGCTTTATCTACTTCTTTTAAAATATTGCCCTTATTTCCCTTTAATACACAGTCAAATACCGGATTTGCCGGCTCTAAAGTGCCTGCCGAAGTTGCGTTATCGGTTGCCGGAGCTTCCTTCTGTGCCCGCTGGTTCATCCGATTGATATAGCGGATATCGGAACCTTCTTTATGTAAAAGCATATCCGAAGCCACTGCCGCATTCATTAATAAATCCTGGGATGGATTTGCAATTGCCATCGTAAGTCCTTTTGCAATTGCCATGGTAAGAAATGCACTGTTTACATAAATACGTTCCGGCAGACCGAAGGAAATATTGGAAAGTCCACAGGCTGTGGCAAGGCTCAATTCATCCTTACAATACTGGATGGTATCAAAACACTCCAATGCTGCCAGCGGATTGGCACCTACCGTTGCTACCAGTCCGTCCACGATAATATCTTCTTTATGAAGACCGATTTTTAAGGCGGCATCTAAAATGGTACGGACAATCTGCCGCTTCTCTTCTGCGTCTTTTGGAAGTCCCTCGTCAGAAAGCGGAAGCAAAATAAACATTGCTCCATATTTCTTTGCAATCGGAAGCAATTTTTCGAATTTCTCTTTTTCTAAGGAAATAGAGTTAATCAAAGCTCGTCCCGGATAAATACGAAGTGCTGCTTCAATAATATCCACATGGGATGAATCGATACAAAGCGGACAATCCACTGTATAAGTAACCTCATGAATGGTATTTAACATCATCTGTTTCTCATCAATTCCATTCATACCCATATTGACATCCAGAATGGCTGCACCATTTTCTTCCTGTGCCCGTGCCATATCACGAACCATATTAAGGCTGCCTTCCCGAAGCTCTGCCTGCAATTTCTTCTTTCCGGTCGGATTAATCCGCTCACCAATTACCATAAATGGTCCGTCCAAATCAATTTCTACCGTCTTACGCTCGGAAGTAAGCACTCTTCGTCTTGGTGCTTCCACATGATGGATTCCCATTGGTTTTACTTTATCTGCCAATGCTTTGATATGTGCCGGGGTCGTTCCACAGCATCCACCAATAATCGAAACGCCTTCTTCGATTAATTTTGCACCAACTTCTGCGAATTCTTCCGGTGTGGTCTTGTATACCGTTACACCATCCTCTAATTCCGGTAATCCGGCATTTGGCTTTGCCAAAACAGGAACATAGGCATATTCTACAGTCTGGCGAATCGGCTCTAACATTTCCTCTGGTCCTGTGGAGCAGTTCATTCCCACTGCATCAGCACCCAGGCTCTGCAACGTAACTACCGCAGTTACCGGATCTGTTCCATACAAGCTTCTGCCATCCTCGTTATAAGTCATACTTGCCATAATCGGCAAATCACAGGTTTCACGGATTGCCAGCACAGCGGCTCTTGTTTCCTGCAGACTCATCATGGTCTCAATGATAAATAAGTCTACTCCCGCATCTGCCACAACTTTGACCTGTTCTTTATAAATATCTACCAGTTCTTCAAACTGCAATTCACCCATCGGATAAAGCTGCTGACCAGTCATGGTAATATCACCGGCTACCAGCGCTTTTCCGCCTGCTGCCTCTTTGGAAATGGCAACTAATTGCTGGTTCATCTCTACCAGCTTATCTGCCAGTCCATATTCTTCTAATTTAATGCGGTTTGCAGTAAAGGTCGGTGCCAAAAGAATCTGTGTTCCAGCCTCCACATAAGCCCGCTGCAAATCTATCATGGTCTGTGGATGCTCTAAAATCCACTGCTCCGGGCAGACTCCTACCGGCATTCCTGCATTCTGAAGATTGCTTCCGGTTGCACCATCTAAGATAACCGGTCCATTTTTTACTAATTCCTTAAATTCCTCTCTTGTCATCTGCGTTCTTCCTCCTGTCGGATTGCCTCAATAATTCTCGCAATTAAACCCGTCCGGTTAAATGGTGTCATAAAATAAAATCCGTCTGCAATATCATATAATGTTGCTGCGATTTCAACAGATAATTCAATTGCCACTTCTTCTGCCTCTTCTCTTGTCATATCTTCCCGATACCGGTTTACAATTTCATCGGAAACATGGATGCCCGGCATCTCATTTTTCACAAATATTGCATTCTTATAGCTTACCAGCGGCATAATACCGCACATGATTTTGGTGTCAATGTGTTCTTTGATATAAGTCAGTCTTTCCACATCTTCCTCGGTATATACCGGCTGTGTCAGGAAATAACCGCATCCTGCTTCCGCTTTACGCTTCATCCGTTCAATAATCGCATCCGGATTGGCGCCATGATAATTCAGTGCACCACCATAATAAACCGGCTCCTGTGCAAAAACTTCTAAATTCATTTCCTTAACATACTGCATCAGTTTGATGGAATTGAAATCAAAAACAGAAGTCACTCTTTCGCGGTCTGCCCTTGAAACCGGGTCTCCGGTCACAATCAGGAAATGGCGGACATCATTCATATGCATGCCTAAAAGACCTGCACGCAACGCAATCACATTGCGGTCACGGCAGCTGATATGCGGCATTACTGCCACACCGGTCTTCTGCTGGATTTTCACTGCCAGCTGTCCGGCATCCATTCTCGCCCGCGCCATTGGGGAATCGGAAAGGGTAATCAGATCCACATTACATTTTCTTAAATCTTCTGCTCCTTTCATAACCTTGGATGCATCCCCGGAAAATGGCGGGTCCAATTCTACAATATAAGCCTTCTCCCCACGGGAAAGCTTCTCTTCAAAAATAGATGGAGTTCTTGTAACCTCCTGCGTTACTACATTTTCAATTTTCTTTGCTGCCTTCGGCACATCCTGTAACTCGCCAGAAAGCAAAGCAATATATTCCGGTGTGGTTCCACAGCAGCCACCTAAAATATCTGTGCCAAGGGCTGCAATATCCTTCATTTTTTCTGCATAATAAGATGCATTATTGGAATAAATTGTCTTTCCTCGCAAAGTATATGGGTACCCTGCATTTGGAAGTGCTGATACGAATTTGTCACTGGAGAACTTCAGGTTCTTCATAAACTGATACATGTGGGTACTGTCCAGTTCACAGTTAAATCCATAGGCATCCACATTTTCCATCTCGGAAGCTTCTACTGCCACACGTTGCATAGAGAGACCGGAGCGGGTGTATCCACTTTTGTCAAACGCAAACTGCACCAGAATAAATGCGTCTGATTTTTCTTTGATATATGCCGTCACCGGCTCAATATAGGTAAAGTCACTCTGTGTCTCAAATACAAAACAGTCTGCGCCACAAGAAAGGAATGTGTCACAAATTTCTTTGTACTCCTGTAACACATTGTCATAGTCCTGATGGTCAAGATCATAAATCGGTCCTAAATCTGCTCCGATAAATACCGGAATCTCTTTTCCATTTTCTGCCTGGAATGCGGTTACTGCTTCCTTTGCAATCTCATAGCCCGCCCGGACTGTCTCTTTTACTTCCTGCATATCTGCAAGAAACATGGTATTTGCTGCAAATGTATTGGTGCGGATCAGTCTTGCTCCCGCACGCAGATATTCTAAATGAATCTCCTTAATCTGCTCCGGATTCTTGAGATTCTCCTTTTCTGCAATCACGGTATCTTCGCTGTATTTTTCCTCATAATAAGTGCCCATGGCACCATCAGTTATCAGTCTTTGTTCTTTGATATATTCCTTTATATTCATAGTATACTCCAGTTTATCTCACATTTGAATTCCTACTAATTATATATGTAAGCTCCTTTTCCTGCAACTTAAAAATATAAATTTAATCCGGTGAGTTGCTTTTTTCATTTTCTGTGCTACACTGTTATTCATTGACAATGATATTTTCAAATACAAAGGAGTACACTTGATGAATTCAGTAAAGCTAATTGCCTTAGACATCGATGGCACCCTCTATAATAAAGACGGTGTCATTACCTCTTATAATAAAGAAATGATTCGAAAAGCCGTAGAAAACGGGATTACCGTTATTATCTCCACCGGCCGGCCTTATATCGGTCTTCCTGTGGATGAAATGAAGGAGCTTGGCATCCAATATGCCATTACTGCCAACGGTTCTGCGGTATACCGCGTCCCGGAAAAGGAACTGCTCTTAGATGAAAGCATGGATACCAATTTAAGTGTCCGGCTGTTACGCAAGCTCTATACGCAGTCTCTTCATATCGATGCCTTTATCAATGGTGACGGCTATACCCAGTTTTCCACCAGCGAGCTTACCAACCTATTAGATATTCCGGATTCCTTAAAAAAATATATCCAGACCACCCGGAAGACGATTACTGACTTAGCTGCTTATATCGAAGAACATAAACTTTGTGTTTCAAAACTGACTTTAAACTTTGCACCGGATGCAGATGGAAGCTATACCACAAGAGAAAAAACAAAAGAAATCTTAGACACCTTCCCGGAAGTCACTTATGTGTCCGGCGGTTTTCATAACTTAGAAGTTACCAGATGCGGCATTGCCAAATCCAAGGGTCTTAAATTTCTCTGTGATTACCTCCACATTTCCATGGAAGATACCATGGCGGTAGGTGACAGCGAAAATGATCTCGATATCGTCAAAGCTGCCGGCATTGGCGTTGCCATGGGAAATGCGCAACAGCTCTTAAAAGATTCGGCTGATTTCATTTCCCTTTCCAATGAAGAAGATGGTGTTGCATACGCAATCGAGCGGTTCTGCTTTTAACAGAACCGCTCGGTTTTTATTTTACTATTTTATTTAAAGTATGCTACTCCACTTTCGAACAGCTTCATATCCTGCTCGCCGTAAATGTTGACTGCAACAGACTCTCCACGACGCTCTGCATGTGCCATCTTACCAAGGACACGTCCGTCCGGACTGGTGATACCTTCGATTGCCATGTAAGAACCGTTTACGTTCCACTCTTCATCCATGGTTGGAACACCGGCTTCGTTTACATACTGGGTTGCCACCTGACCATTCTCGAAAAGCTTGTCTAACCACTCCTTCGGAGCAACGAAACGACCTTCTCCATGAGATGCCGGGTTACAGTATACGCCGCCAAGCTCAGCCTGTGCTAACCATGGGGACTTGTTGGTCACTACCTTGGTATATACCATCTTGGAAATATGACGTCCGATGGTATTGTAGGTCAGAGTCGGTGAATCCGGTCTCTGGTGTGTAATCTTGCCGTAAGGAACCAGACCTAATTTAATCAGTGCCTGGAATCCGTTACAGATACCAAGTGCAAGACCGTCACGCTCATTTAAAAGCTTATTTACAGCTTCTTTCATCTTCTCATTACGGAATGCTGTTGCAAAGAATTTTGCTGAGCCTTCCGGTTCATCTCCTGCAGAGAATCCACCAGGGAACATGATAATCTGTGCTTCATCAATTGCTTTTACAAATACATCAACAGAATCACGGATGTCTTCTGCATTTAAGTTCTTAAACACCTTTACGGTTACATCTGCACCTGCATTTTCAAATGCTTTCGCACTGTCGTACTCGCAGTTGGTTCCCGGGAATACCGGAATAAATACATGTGGGCGGGCAACTTTGTGCTTGCAGACGTAAATGTCTTTGGTATCGTAAAGTCCGCTCTTCACTTCTTCTGTTCCGGTGGTTGCTCTGGTTGGGAATACTTTCTCTAAAGTCTGTCCCCATGCTTCGATTGCTTCATCCATGGAAATGCTCATATCACCATAGATAAAGTTCTTGCTGTCATTTACTGCACCCACAACAGTTCCGTTTGCTGCAAGGCCTGCTGCTGCAAGGATTTCCTGTGCTTTTACAACTTTATTTTCCGGAACTTCTGCTACGATATTTCCAAAGCCCGGTGCAAATAATGTTTCTTTTGTTACATCTGCATTTACAGTAACGCCAAGTTTATTACCAAATGCCATCTTGCTGACTGCTGCTGCAAGACCTTTTCCGTCTAATGCATAAGCTGCTACGATAACGCCTGTCTCAGTCATTTCATGAATTGCATCATAAAGCTTCATAACCTGTGCGTAATCCGGCATATCATAAGCATCTTTTTCGATGGTAAATAACATCAGCTTATCATTTTCTTTCTTAAGCTCCGGTGTGATAACATCTTTTTCTTTTGCTACATCAACTGCAAAGGATACCAGTGTTGGCGGTACATCAATTTCATTGAAGGAACCGGACATGGAGTCCTTTCCACCGATGGATGGAAGTCCGAAACCAATCTGCGCATTATAAGCACCAAGCAGTGCTGCAAATGGCTGGCTCCAACGACTTGGCTCCTCCGACATTCTGCGGAAGTATTCCTGGAATGTGAAACGAATCTTGTGGAAATCACCACCGGCTGTTACGATACGGGAAACAGACTCTAATACTGCATAAGCTGCTCCATGGTATGGGCTCCATGAAGATAAATATGGATCAAATCCGTAACTCATCATGGTTACTGTATCGCATTTTCCATTCATAACCGGAAGTTTTGCAACCATACTCTGTGTCTCGGTCAACTGATATTTTCCACCATATGGCATGTATACACTTCCTGCTCCGATGGAACCGTCAAACATTTCCACCAGGCCTTTCTGGGAGCATACGTTTAAGTCTTTTAATGTATCTACCCATGCAGCTTTTACGTCGTTGCTTGCCAGATCTTTGGCAACGCTGTCAAGAGCTATCTTGTTCAGATAGTTGTCTGCTTTGCTCGGGATCTCAACCTGAACACCAGTCTCCTGATGTGCACCGTTTGTATTCAGGAATGCACGGGAAATATTTACGATCTCTTTGCCTCTCCAGATCAGAACCAGACGCGGATCCTCGGTAACAACAGCTACCGGAACAGCTTCTAAGTTTTCCTCTGCGGCATAAGCAAGAAACTGATCTACATTTTCCGGTGCGATGACAACCGCCATACGCTCCTGGGACTCAGAAATAGAAATTGTTGCATTTCCGAAAGCAGAAAACGGAAAAAACATTAAGAATG
>JABLTN010031158.1_pt1 | contig 10557 bp, 4 predicted proteins | sample 7160141 | NCBI WGS metagenome assembly JABLTN01 (sample SAMN14651226, study PRJNA627086) | human gut metagenome | isolation source: feces | host: Homo sapiens | reverse complement strand
TTTGTGAAAAATGTATTGTACAATCCTGTTTATATGGGAAAGATTGCTTACGGCAGACGAAGAACAGAAAAGAAACAGGGTACAAGAAACGAGATTCACGTGGTTGAGCAGTCGGAGTTTCCGGTTTATGAAGGACAGCACGAAGCTATCATTTCTGAAGAGGATTGGTATCTGGCACAGGAAAAGCGCAAGATCAATTCCTTTAAGCGGGAAAAGGTCAACAATCCAGACCACGCACACATCCTGTCCGGTATCTTGAAATGCCCATGCTGCGGAAAGAGTATGTACGGCAATATTGCCAAGGCTCATAGCAAGGACAAGAAAACACGGTATTATTACTACTGCAAAAATACAGTTACGCCGACAGGGCATGAGTGCAGTTTCCGGCTGAATATCGAACAGACAGAGATCAACAAATTTGTGGCGAAGATTATTTCCGCTATGGTCAACAATCCCCGATTTGTAGAAGCAATTCAAGCGAAAATCGGAACAGCGGTTGATACAGAGGATATGGAAAAGCAGATCGCCGTCCTGCAAGGGCAGCTAAAGCAAGCCTTTGGAACGAAAAGCCGCTTGGAGCGTCAGATGGATACCTTGGACATCAACGATGCCCACTATGACAGAAAGATTTTGGACTTGCAACGCCGCTATGATGAGCAGTATGATACGATAGAGGAAATCGAAGTTCAGATTGGCGAATTGCAAAGTCAGATACGCAGTATCCAGCAGGAGAAAATATCCGGCGATAACATTTATCGGCTCTTACTGGCATTTGATGAAGTCTACCATTCCGCAACAGAAGCGGAACAGAAAGAGTTTATGAAAGCCTTTATCGAGCGAATTGAGATGTTCCCGGAAAAGAGAAAAGACGGAAGCTGGATAAAGAAGATTGTATTCAATTTCCCTGTGCCTGTTGATGGCGAGGAAGTGAAAGAACTTCCCTTGGAAACTGAAACAACCGTCGAGACGGTGGTCTTGCTGGAGCCGGGACAGACATGCTGACGGCGGAGCCGGACGGGCGCAGAAGCCGGACGCAGCGGAGCGGCAGAGATACATGGCGAAGGCCCTGCTCCCCATCATTGACGGGGGGCGGGGCTTTTCTTGCGCTGAGAGACGCATCTTTGACGGGTATCTGTATCAGCGGTGCGCGCTGCGGTGTGATAAGCAGACGGGGACTCTCGCGGGAGGCTTTATGTGACAGAGAGCGTTAAGAAGGCGTAAAGAAATTATTTACAACAGAGATAGAATGTTCTTGACAAATGCTTAGCCGCGTGGTAAAGTGGGGACAACCGAAGAACGTTGGGCAAACCGGTCGAAAGACCGGGACGCAAAGCCAGGTGTCCAAACGGAGTTATCCGCATGATCGACCGGCTGCAATCGACACGATGTGTGTTGCTTTGCAGCTGGTTTTTTTGCACCCATCACGGCGTTTTTTGGCCGTCTGACTCTATCCCCCCCCTTTTAATAGAGACGTACACACCCCTCTCCGGAGGGACGCCTGCGTATGCTGGCGACCCTCCGGCGTGTACGCAGACCCTCCGGCGAGGCGGAGGGTCTGCGTATGCGCCGGAGCAGTCCCGGAGGGGATGGCACGGACATAGTCTGACAAAAAACAGGGTACACCTGAGCGGTGTACCCTGTTTTTCACGCGTTTTACCGGTGGAATACCGGCTTCGGGCAGAAAAAAAGCGCCCCGGGGCGCGATACAGGCTTGACAGTCCATCCAAATTTTGATATAATAAGGCGCTTATATTGGGAAGATGGGCGCAAATACACCCCCACTTTCATCTGACCATAGTATACCATCTCTGTCGGCGGAATACAAGGGCAGCGGCGCAAAAAAACGCCAACAAGCCCGTGCGTGTCGCCGCGGAGCCGCCCCTCAGGGGCCCTGAACGGCTTTGGCGAGGCCGGACGGGGTCGGAAATGAAGAAACAATAGAAAGGCGTGATCGTTGAATGGCCAAGGACAAATACTACGGCAAGACCCTGCGCAAGAATTTTGCCCGACACGAAGAAGTCATGGCGATGCCCAACCTGCTGGAGATCCAGAAGAAGTCCTACAAGTGGTTCCTGGAGACCGGCCTGCGTGAGGTGTTCGCCGACGTGTCTTCCATCACGGACTATGCCGGCAATCTGGAGCTGAGCTTCATTGATTACAGCATGGATGAGAAGCCCAAGTACGATGTGGAGGAGTGCAAAGCGCGGGACGCCACGTATGCCGCTCCCGTGAAGGTGCGGGTGCGCCTGCACAACAAGGAGACCGGCGAGATCAAGGAGCAGGAGATCTTCATGGGCGATTTCCCGCTGATGACCCATGGCGGCACCTTTGTCATCAACGGCGCTGAGCGCGTGGTGGTCAGCCAGATCGTCCGCTCCCCCGGCGTGTACTACGGCAAGGAGATCGATCTCAAGACCGACCTGCCCCTGCTGACCAGCACCGTCATCCCCTACCGCGGCGCGTGGCTGGAGTACGAGACCGACACCAGCGAGGTGTTCTGGGTCCGTATCGACAAGAACCGCAAGCTGCCCATCACCTGCCTGATCCGCGCGCTGGGTCTCAAGACCGACGGCGAGATCCTGGAGCGCTTCGGCGATGACCGCCGCATCGTGGCCACGCTGGAGAAGGACACCTGCAAGACCTATGAGGAAGCGCTGCTGGAGATCTACCGCAAGCTGCGCCCCGGCGAGCCCCCCACGGTGGATTCCGCCGAGACCCTGCTGCAGGGCCTGTTCTTCGATCCCCGCCGGTATGACCTGTCCATGGTGGGCCGGTACAAGTTCAATAAGAAGCTGACCATCTGGTCCCGCGCCAAGGGCCAGAAGCTGGCCATGCCGGTGGCAGATCCCACCACCGGTGAGATCCTCTTTGAGGACGGCCACGTGCTGACCGCCGCCGACTGCGCCGAGCTGGACGCCATCGGCGTGTACGAGATCACCGTGGCGCTGGAGTCCGGCGAGACACTGAAGATCTTTACCAATAAGATGTGCGATATGTCCCGCTACGTGGACTTCGATCCCCGTGAGAAGTGCGGCATCAAGGAGCGCGTCCGCTTCGACGTGCTGCAGGATCTGCTGAGCCAGTACAGCGGCGACGAGCTCATCACCCAGTGCCGTCTGCACGCCGACGATCTGGTGCCCAAGCACATCATCGTGGAGGACATCTTCGCGTCCATCAACTATATGAACGCACTGGCCCACGGTCTTGTGACCAAGGACGATATCGACCATCTGGGCAACCGCCGCCTGCGCTGCGTGGGCGAGCTGCTGCAGAACCAGTTCCGCATCGGCTTTTCCCGCATGGAGCGCGTCATCCGCGAGCGTATGACCATTCAGGATCTGGACGTGGTGACGCCCCAGAGCCTTATCAACATCCGGCCTGTCACCGCGGCCATCAAGGAGTTCTTCGGCTCCAGTCCCCTGAGCCAGTTCATGGACCAGACCAACCCTCTGGCCGAGCTGACCCACAAGCGCCGTCTGTCCGCTCTGGGCCCCGGCGGTCTGAGCCGCGAGCGCGCCAACATGGAGGTCCGAGACGTACACTACAGCCACTACGGCCGTATGTGCCCCATCGAGACGCCTGAAGGCCCCAACATCGGCCTGATCTCCTATCTGGCCACCTATGCGCGCATCAATGAGTACGGCTTTATCGAGGCGCCGTTCCGCGCCGTGGATCACGAGACGTGCAAGGTCTCCAACGACATCACCTATATGACCGCCGACGTGGAGGATCAGTATGTGGTGGGTCAGGCGGCGGAGCCGGTGGACGAGAATGGGTGCCTCACCCGCGAGCGTATCACCTGCCGCCACCGCGACGAGATCGTGGAGGTCCCCCGCGACAGCGTGGACTTCATCGATGTGTCTCCCCGCATGATGGTGTCCATCGCCACGGCCATGATCCCCTTCCTGCCCAACGACGATGCCAACCGTGCCCTGATGGGCGCCAACATGCAGCGTCAGGCCGTGCCCCTGCTGAAGCCGGAGGCTCCCATCGTGGGTACCGGTATGGAGCACAAGATCTGCCTGGACTCCGAGGTAGCCGTGCTGGCCGAGGGAGACGGTGTGGTGACCAAGGTGGACGCCACCAACGTCTCCGTCCGCTACGACAGCGGTGAGACCAAGGACTACAAGCTCATCAAGTTCCTGCGCTCCAACCACGGCACCTGCGTCAACCAGAAGCCTATTGTCTCCGTGGGCGAGCGGGTCCACGGCGGCGATGATCCCACCGTGCTGGCCGATGGCCCCGCCACCGAGCAGGGCGAGATCGCTCTGGGCCGCAACATCCTGGTGGGCTTTATGACGTGGGAAGGCTACAACTACGAGGACGCCGTGCTGCTGAACGAGCGGCTGGTGAAGGAGGACGTGTACACGTCCATCCATATCGAGGAGTACGAGATCGACGCCCGCGATACCAAGCTGGGACCCGAGGAGATCACCCGCGACATCTCCAACGTGGGCGAGGACGCTCTGAAGGATCTGGACGAGCGCGGCATCATCCGCGTGGGCGCCGAGGTCCACGCCGGCGACATCCTGGTGGGCAAGGTCACGCCCAAGGGCGAGACCGACCTCACCGCCGAGGAGCGCCTGCTGCGCGCCATCTTCGGCGAGAAGGCCCGCGAGGTCCGCGACACCTCCCTGAAGGTGCCCCACGGAGAGAGCGGCATCGTCATTGATACCAAGGTATTCACCCGCGAGAACGGCGACGAGCTGGGGCCGGGCGTGAACGAGGTGGTCCGCGTCTATATCGCCCAGCGCCGTAAGATCCAGCCCGGCGACAAGATGGCCGGCCGTCACGGCAACAAGGGCGTTGTGTCCCGTGTGCTGCCCCAGGAGGATATGCCCTTCCTGCCCGACGGCACCCCGCTGGACATCGTGCTGAACCCCCTGGGCGTGCCCAGCCGTATGAACATCGGTCAGGTGCTGGAGGTCCATCTGGGCTACGCCGCCAAGACCCTTGGCTGGAAGGTGGCCACCCCCATCTTCGACGGCGCCACCGACAAGGATATTTCCGAGGCGCTGCAGCTGGCCGGCCTCGATCCCGAGGGCAAGAGCTGGCTGTATGACGGCCGCACCGGCGAGCGCTTCGACAATAAGGTCACGGTGGGCTATGTGTACTTCCTGAAGCTCCACCATCTGGTGGATGATAAGATCCATGCCCGTTCCACCGGCCCCTACTCTCTGGTGACTCAGCAGCCTCTGGGCGGCAAGGCCCAGTTCGGCGGCCAGCGCTTCGGCGAGATGGAAGTGTGGGCGCTGGAGGCCTACGGCGCGGCGTACACCCTGCAGGAGATCCTGACCGTCAAGTCCGATGACGTGACGGGCCGTGTCCGCACCTATGAGTCCATCGTCAAGGGCCACAACGTGCCTACCCCGGGCGTACCGGAATCCTTCAAGGTGCTGGTCAAGGAGCTGCAGTCCCTGTGCCTGGATATTCAGGTGCTGGATGCCGACGGCAACCAGATCGAGCTGAAGGAGGACGAGGATGCGCTGGATACCTTCAATCTGGCCCGTATGGACGCCGAGGACGAGCGGCAGAAGCGGTTCGCCGACGAGGACGAGCTGGCCGATGCCGGTTTTGACTACGTCGCCGACGAGGAAGTGGACGCTTCCTTCGATGACGACGGGGACGATGAGTTTTAAGGAAAAGGAGGAGCTGCATTATGAGTTACGCAACATTTGACGCCATTAAGATCGGCATCGCTTCTCCGGAGATGATCCGTGAGTGGTCCTACGGCGAGGTCAAGAAGCCGGAGACCATCAACTACCGTACGCTGAAGCCGGAACGGGACGGCCTGTTCTGCGAGCGCATTTTCGGGCCGACGAAGGACTGGGAGTGCCACTGCGGTAAGTATAAGAAGATCCGCTACAAGGGCAAGATCTGTGACCGCTGCGGCGTGGAGGTCACCCGGGCCAAGGTGCGCCGTGAGCGCATGGGCCATATCGAGCTGGCCACCCCCGTCAGCCATATCTGGTATTTCAAGGGCATTCCCTCCCGCATGGGCCTGCTGCTGGACATCAGCCCCCGCATTCTGGAGAAGGTGCTGTACTTCGCCGCCTATATCGTTACCGATCCCGGCGAGACGCCCCTCATCAAGAACCAGATCCTGTCTGAGAAGGAATACCGCGACATGCGGGAAAAGTACGAGGACGATTTCGACGCCGGCATGGGCGCCGAGGCCGTGAAGAAGCTGCTGCAGCAAATTGATCTGGAGCAGCTGAGCGAGCAGCTCCATGCGGAACTGAAGACCACCTCCGGTCAGAAGAAGGCGCGTATCGTCAAGCGCCTGGAGGTGGTGGACGCCTTCCGTCTCAGCGGCAACAAGCCGGAGTGGATGGTCATTGACGTCCTGCCGGTCATCCCGCCGGAGATCCGGCCCATGGTCCAGCTGGACGGCGGCCGTTTCGCCACATCCGACCTGAACGACCTGTACCGCCGCGTCATCAACCGCAACAACCGCCTCAAGCGCCTGATGGAGCTGAATGCCCCCGACATCATCGTCCGCAACGAGAAGCGCATGCTGCAGGAGGCGGTGGACGCCCTCATCGACAATGGCCGCCGCGGCCGCCCCGTCACCGGCGCCAACAACCGCGCCCTCAAGTCCCTCAGCGACATGCTGAAGGGCAAGCAGGGACGCTTCCGCCAGAACCTGCTGGGCAAGCGCGTGGACTACTCCGGCCGTTCCGTTATCTGTTTCGTCCCCGAGCTGAAGATCTACCAGTGCGGTGTGCCCAAGGAGATGGCACTGGAGCTGTTCCGGCCCTTCATCATGAAGAAGCTGGTGGAGGACGGCTCCGCCAACAACATCAAGTCCGCCAAGAAGATGGTGGACAAGGGCCGTACCGAGGTGTGGGACGCGCTGGACGAGATCATCAAGGACCATCCCGTCATGCTGAACCGTGCGCCTACGCTGCACCGTCTGGGCATTCAGGCCTTTGAGCCGGTGCTGGTGGAGGGCCGCGCCCTGAAGCTGCACCCCCTGAACTGCACGGCCTTCAACGCCGACTTCGATGGCGACCAGATGGCTATCCATGTTCCCCTGTCCGCCGAGGCCCAGGCCGAGGCCCGTCTGCTGATGCTGTCGGCCAACAACCTGCTGCGTCCCCAGGACGGCGGCCCCGTCACCGTACCTACCCAGGATATGGTGCTGGGCTCCTACTACCTGACCTTTGAGCGCTTCGAAAACGGCGTGTCCCAGATGGACAACGACGAGTACTGGCCGGAGGGTATCGACTTCGCTCTGGCCGGCAGGACCTACGACGAGCTCACCGACGAGGAGAGGGCCAATGTCCATCTGAACATCTACCGCGATGAGGACGAGGTGCTGATGGCTCATAACGAGCACATCATCGGCATCCACCAGCCCGTCTGGGTCCGCGTCACCAAGGAGCTGGGCGGCGAAAAAGTGACCCATGTGGTGCGTGCCACTGCGGGCCGCATCATCTTCAACCGCAACATCCCTCAGGATCTGGGCTTTGTGAAGCGCCTCGACGAGGACGGCAAGCCTACCGACAAGTTCTTCGACTACGAGATCACCGAGACCTGCGGCAAGAAGCTGCTGGGCAAGATCGTGGACCGCACCATCAACCAGTACGGCTTCACCATCGCCGCCGAGGTGCTGGACAACATCAAGGCCACCGGCTACAAGTACTCTACCCGCGGCTCCATCACCATCTCCATCGCGGACATGACGGTGCCCAAGGCCAAGTATGAGCTGATCGCCGAGACGGAGCAGCGCGTGGTGGACATCGAGGACCAGTACAACATGGGCTTCATCACCGATGAGGAGCGCTACAAGCTGGTGGTCCGCGAGTGGGAAAAGACCACCGCCGATGTCACCGATGCCCTGACGGCCAACATGAACAAGTACAACCCCATCTTCATGATGGCGGATTCCGGCGCCCGCGGCTCCATGAAGCAGATCCGTCAGCTTACCGGTATGCGCGGCCTGATGGCCAACACCGCCGGTAAGACCATCGAGATCCCCATCAAGGCCAACTTCCGTGAGGGCCTGAGCGTGCTGGAATACTTTACCTCCAGCCGAGGCGCCCGCAAGGGTCTGGCCGATACGGCTCTGCGTACCGCCGACTCCGGTTATCTGACCCGCCGCATGGTGGACGTCTGCCAGGACGTCATCATCCGTGAGGCCGACTGCGGCGCTGCCAAGGGCATCCTGGTGTCCGAGATCAGCGAGGGCGGTCAGGTCATCGAGAAGTTCTCCGAGCGCATCAAGGGCCGCTTCCCGGTCAACGACATCCTGAAGCCCGGCACCGACGAGGTGCTGATCTCCAAGGATCACATGATGACCGAGAGCGACGCGGCGCTGCTGGAATCCTTCGACATCCACTCCGCCGAGATCCGCACCGTGCTGACCTGCCGCGCTCACAGCGGTATCTGCGCCAAGTGCTACGGCATGAACCTGGCCACCAGCAAGCCTGTGGGCCCCGGCGAGGCCGTCGGCATCATCGCGGCGCAGTCCATCGGCGAGCCCGGTACCCAGCTGACCATGCGTACCTTCCATACCGGCGGCGTGGCCGGCGGCGACATCACCCAGGGTCTTCCCCGAGTGGAGGAGCTGTTCGAGGCCCGCAAGCCCAAGAAGATGGCCACCCTGTCCGAGATCAGCGGTAAGGTCCGCTTCGAGGAGGCTGCCAAGGGCAGCCTGCTGAACATCATCGTCACCGCCGATGACGGTGATACCCGCACCTACTCCACGCCCCATACCGGCCTGCTGGTGAAGGACGGCGAGGTCATCGAGAAGGGCCGCCAGATCCAGGAGGGCGCCCTGAACCCCCACGATGTGCTGCGTATCCGCGGTGCTTCCGCGGTCCACAACTACCTGATCCAGGAGGTCCTGAAGGTCTACCGTCAGCAGGGCGTGGACATCAACGACAAGCACATCGAGGTCATCGTCCGCCAGATGATGCGCAAGGTCCGCGTGGAGGAGGCAGGGGACACCACCCTGCTGTCCGGCGCCATGGCCGACGTGCTGGAGGTGGAGGATGCCAATGCCGCCGTGCGTCAGCGCATCGCCAACGGCGAGGTCCGCGAGGACGGCGAGCCCCTGCAGGAGGCCACCTGCACCCAGCTGCTGATGGGTATCACCAAGGCGTCTCTGGCCACCGATTCCTTCCTGTCCGCCGCGTCCTTCCAGGAGACCACCAAGGTCCTGACCGAGGCCGCCATCAAGGGCAAGGTGGACCATCTGGTGGGTCTGAAGGAGAACGTCATCATCGGTAAACTCATCCCCGCCGGTGCCGGCCTGACGGCCTACCGCAAGCTGGCGGAGGAGCTGGTCCCCGACGTGGAGGCCGAGGAGGAGGCGGTGGAGAACGTCTACGCCGCGTCCGCCGGTCCCGTGGAGGATGAGACTCCTGCACAGACGGCAGAGCCTGCCGACAGCGATCCCCGCAGTGACGAGGAGTAAGTACCCCTGACCACATCCAAGCACCCCTCCGCCGGCCGGCGGAGGGGTGCTTTCGTGAAAACGCCGTATTTTCACGGGAAAATTTCAGTGAACTACACAAATTTTTGTGCCGATCCTACTTGACGCTTGCCCCGCCCTATGCTATAATTTCAAATTGCGCGGGATCGTCCGCGGGATTTGTTATGCCATGACAGGAGGGCGTCATCCGTGGCCGGAGAGCTGACTGCAAAGGAAAAGGTAGTAGGTCTCAAGCAGACACGGAGAGCCGTCACACAGGGCACGGCCCGGCAGGTCTATCTGGCCTGCGACGCGGACCCCGCCCTGACGGAGCCGCTGCTGGCGCTGTGCCGCGAGAAAGGCGTCAGCGCCGACTGCTCCCTGACCATGCAGCAGCTGGGCAGGGCCTGCGGCATCGCCGTGGCCGCCGCCGCGGTGGCCATTGTGGCACAATGAGTTTCCAGCCGGAATAAACTCCGTTTGTTCCGTGGAAAATATAGGGAAGCATCCCAAGAAATTTTTGAGAAAGGAGAAACCAAATGCCTACTTTTAACCAGCTGGTCAAGCAGGGCCGCAAGAAGAGCACCTACAAGTCCAATTCTCCCGCCATGCAGAAGGGCCTGAACACGCTGAAGAACAAGGAGACTGACCTCAGCTCCCCTCAGAAGCGCGGCGTCTGCACTGCCGTCAGAACTGCGACCCCCAAGAAGCCCAACTCCGCTCTGCGTAAGATCGCCCGTGTGCGTCTGACCAACGGCTACGAAGTCACCGCTTACATCCCCGGCGTGGGCCACTCCCTGCAGGAGCACTCCGTCGTCATGATCCGCGGTGGCCGTGTCAAGGACCTCCCCGGTGTCCGTTACCACATCATCCGCGGTACTCTGGATACCCAGGGCGTCTCCGGCCGTATGCAGGCCCGCTCCAAGTACGGCGCAAAGCGCCCCAAGAGCAAGTAAGCCTTGCATCTCTGAGCTTTGCCAAAAGGTTTCTCATTATATTTATAATGTACCTCTTTGGCAGGCCGTACAACAGCCGGACCGCGGCTGTTGAGTACCTATGAAATCATATTTTTATGAAGGAGGGAAGCATAGTGCCCAGAAGAGGTAATGTTCCCAAGAGAGAGATCTTGCCCGATC
>JABLTN010005038.1_pt1 | contig 10561 bp, 10 predicted proteins | sample 7160141 | NCBI WGS metagenome assembly JABLTN01 (sample SAMN14651226, study PRJNA627086) | human gut metagenome | isolation source: feces | host: Homo sapiens | reverse complement strand
GCACGCACGCGGTGGCCGCGCCGCGCGAGGACGTGACGTTCGACGAGCATGTCTTCGCCGGGGACCCGGCGGCCGCCGCAGGGCTGCAGGTACAGCTGCAGGCCGCGCTGCAGCGCAATCTGTTCTGGGACAGCACGGTGCGCTTCTCCGGCCGGGACTATACCGTAGATACCGCGTTCCGCTTCTCCCCTGTCGCTGTTTCGCGGGAACAGCCGCGGCAGTATTCCGGCGTGGAGGTCGACACGCGCGTCAACGTCTGGACCGACAGTGACACAAACCCCTTCGGCTACAGAAAGGCCTATCAGGAGATCCTCGACACGCTCGAGCCCGGGCAGACCGGCACGAAGGTCATCCGCGTCGCGGATTATTATGACGAGTATCCGCTCTGGTTCTCCGTCGATCTGCCGCACCTGTTTATCACCACGCTTGACAGCTGGGACGATCACGACGCATACGCCACCGATGCAGAACGGGACGCCATACATGCCCTGCGGGACTTTTTCCGCATCCCGGTGCTTCCGGACGAGTACGTGGAGCTGCAGATCGACAAGAATATGGACGGCAGCAGCTCCAGCTATGGCGCCTCAAGCGTGCAGCAGGGCGACCGGTACTGGCCGAGCTCAGAGAGCGTCGTGACGGATGACGCGTGCTTCTTCCGGCTCAGCAACCGGACGGAAAACGGCAAGCTCGTCGACATGAGCCGCATTCCGGGCGGCTATGGGATCTATATCCTGCCCTATGTCCAGTCGGAGGCGGACAGCTTCCCGGACACCTATCTGTGCGCCGACCAGCTCGCCTGCTTCTTCCCGCTGGACCCGGCGGTCGAGATCCGGCACCTCGGGCTGACGCCGGACGGGTCGGCACTGGTGCTGCATACGGTTGAAAATAATATATATTATGTAACCTTAATCGACGTCAAGACCGCCGCCGTCCTGCAGAAGCTGGCCGTGATGGACGACTTCACGGACGAGGATTACACAAATATCACCGAGACGGACGATTTTACCTGCATCCGCGTGTCGGAGCGGCGCATCTGCGTGCTGACGCAGGAGGCAGACGGGCAATTCCAGGTCGCGCTGACGTCCGATTTTGATTCGGAGCTGCCGTTTGCCGTCGGCTACTCCAGCATCAGCGAGATGGCGTTTGACGGTGAGCGGCTGGCCCTCGTGCGCAACGACAAGACGGTGCTGGTCAACGGTGCGGCGTCCACCAAGCGTTATCTCGCCGGGAGCACCGCCGGGCTCATCACGGAGGACGGCACATACGTCGACAACTGCGGGTTCACCGTCGCCGTGTTCGACGCGTCGGGCCTCGCCTACTACGGCGGGTACTGCAGCAGTCTGGAGGGCGTGAACTACGTAAGCAACGATGTCACCTACGACCAGCTCGTCCTGCCCCAGTCGATCCGGCTTTCCTGGGAAGCGTGAGGGGTGCAGGGGATCGCACAAAAAACGGCTGATTATAAAAAACAGGCATGACCGCTTCGGTCATGCCTGTTTCTTTTTTGGCGGCACATCCACGGGAATGTGGCTCACAGAGTCATATTCGATATGTAATTTTTATTCCTCCAACCGAAAGGTCAGTCCATCATAACATTGCCCGTCGACCTCTCGTGTGCCTATGTTGCGATTGCATTCAACAAAGCCGAGCTTTTCGGCGCAGCGGATCATACGAACATTGCCTGACCAGGTCTGCGTGTAAATTTCGTCCGCGCCGATTTTTAACTGGTAATTTATAAAGGCACGCAAAGCGTTTGTGCCGATCCCATTGCCCCATAAATCATGTTCGCAAATACCAACGCCGACAGCCAGATGGACCATCTGCCCACTCTCGGCTGCTCCGATCCATTCGTAGTTTTCATCAATGTGATAGGCGTTTACCGAGCCGATATGCCTGCCGTTCCATTCGATCTCAAGCCTGTAACGGCGGACATCATCTAGAAGATTTTTCCTGGATTCATAGCGTTCCGTCCAGCTTTTCCGCTCAGCTTCCGCATTTGTGTCCTCTTTCTCCCAGGGAGCATCCCAGTTTTCCCATTCACGCTCCACGGTGAACCAGCGCACATAGTCTTCAATGTCGGACTCTATCATATCCCGAAGGACGATGTTTTCAAATTCGATTCTCATCATGAACTCCTATTCTTTCATCTGTTTTACTTTCATTCGCCCCCCGCCCTGTACACAGGATAGCACAAAAATATGGTATGTGCATCCATCTGAGCACTTTTTTTATTTGGGGGGTTGACTTTTCTGTTGCTATCTGTATAATAATATTAGTAATAATTATTTTTATTGTAACGGAGGAATACAACATGAATCAGAAGAACACATCTTTCGGTCTTACCAACATGAACGGGATCTCGGATGACAGCGGCCGCAGCTGCGCGCTAGGCGATATGAACTGCCGCAAGGGGCAGCCGGAGCAGTCCCCTTCCCTGCAGGATATGAACGCCGCGAACGCGCAGCCGGACAGGACCTGCAGCCTCACGAACATGAACTGCCGCCGCGATTGAGCCTTCGCCCCGCCTGTTTTTCGGGCGGGGCTGCATATTTCGCTTCTGTGCCGGGAAAACCAGCAAAAAGGAGGCGCTTGATATGCCGAAGGGAAAAGAGCCGTTCAGCCTGAAAAACATGAACGGCATCTCACACGACGATACGCGCAGCTGCGCGCTAAGCGACATGAACTGCCGCCGGGGGCAGCCGGACGCGCCCGCGTCGCTGCAGGACATGAACGCGGCCAAAAAGCGGCCACACAAAAAATACTCCCTGACAGACATGAACGCGCAGGAGGGCCGCTGAGGCGCTCCTGCGCGTTTGTCACTGTGTTTTCCGCATGCCGAGCAGACAGACGAGCATCAGGGCCGGGAAGATGAGCGCGGCGAGGATGCCCGCACGCAGACTGCCGCCGCAGGCGCTCGAGACGAGGCCCGCCAGCGTCGGCCCACCCGCGCAGCCAAGGTCCCCAGCCAGCGCCAGCAGGGCGAACATGGCCGTTCCCCCGCCCCGGATCGAGGCCGCCGCGCGACTGAACGTCCCCGGCCAGAAAATGCCGACCGAGAAGCCCGTGACCGCGCAGCCGATCAGACTCAGGACCGGCGAGGGCACGAAGACGATGCAGCCGTAGGCCGCGATGCACAAAAGGGCGCTGGCCTGCATATACCGCCCCAGGTCGAGCTTCCCGCCGTACCTGCCGAACAGTGCCCGGGAAATGCCCATGGCCGCGGCGAAGGCCATCGGGCCTGCCAGGTCCCCCACCGTCTTCGACACGCCGAGGCCCTGCTCGGCAAAGGCGGAGGACCACTGGCTCACCGCCTGCTCCGCCGCACCGGCGCAGAGCATCATGAGCATGAAGACCCAGAACAGCTTCTTCCGGCACAGCTCGCGCAGCGGCAGGGCCCCGGTCTCGCCGCTCTGAATGGGATAGAGCGGCGAGCCGGCGAAGAAAATACCATTGGCCAGCGGGACGAGCGCCCACAGAAGGGCCATGATCTTCCACTTTTCGATGCCGAAAACAGCGAAAAACGCCGTGGACAGCAGCACGACGGCCATATGGCCCCAGCAGTAGAACGAGTGCAGGAGGCTCATGTAGCGCTCCTTGTTGTCCGTCGGGCAGGACTCCATGATCGGGCTGATCAGCACCTCGAGGAGCCCGCCGCCCAGCGCATAGACGGCGACGGCGGCCGTCAGCCCGGCCGCGGGATCCGGAAATACATCCGGCAGGATCGTCAGCAGCACGAGCCCCGCCGCGGAGAACGCGTGCGAGAGCAGGATCGCCGCGCGGTAGCCGATGCGGTCAAGAAACCAGGTCGACAGCAGATCGACGCCCAGCTGGATGCAGAAATTCACGGTGATGAGCAGCGTGATCCTGGACAGCGGGATCTGGTAGCTCCGCTCGAACATAACGAACAGCAGCGGGACAAAATTATTGACGACCGCCTGCACGACATAACCGGCATAGCAGGCATAGATCGTCCTTTGGCAGGAGTTTTTCATGGCGAGGCCCCCGAATAAGCAATATCTCCGCTTTTTATAGCATATGGGCGCACCATTTGCAAGCATCTGGATAGCCGAGGAATTTTGTCGGTTTACTGAAAAAAACACTTGACAAACCGGTTTGGCCGCTGTATAATCCGAGCCAAGATGAAACCGTTGATGCAGACGAGTAAGCAGACAGGATTTCTCCCAGAGAGCTGCCGGATGGTGCGAGTGCAGCAGAAAGACGTTTGCCGAATGGACTGCGGAGGGCAGGTTGAACGCGCAAGCAAGTAGGTCCTGACGGAGTTCCCACCGTTACAGGGGAAGATACGTGTCAGCGTATCATGAGCGGACAAGCAATTGTCAATTTGGGTGGCACCGCAGAAGTTTTCAGACTTTTGTCCCAAGAGATCAAACCGAAACCGGTTTTCTCTGTGGATGAAGGTCTTTTTTGTTGCCCTTCTCCCGGAGAGACCAACATGCGAAAGGAGAAGCAACCATGAAAACCGAAAACATTCCTTACAAGATCTATCTGTCTGAGTCTGAGATGCCCCAGAATTGGTACAACGTCCGCGCGGACATGAAGAACAAGCCCGCGCCGCTGGTCAACCCCGGCACCGGCAAGCCCATGGGCTTCGACGATCTGCGCCCCGTCTTCTGCGACGAGCTCATCGAGCAGGAGCTGGACAACGACACGCCCTATATCCCCATCCCGCAGGAGATCCGCGATTTCTACAAGATGTACCGTCCCTCGCCGCTGGTCCGGGCCTACTGCCTGGAGGAAAAGCTCGGCACGCCGGCGAAGATCTATTACAAGTTTGAAGGCAACAATACCTCCGGCAGCCACAAGCTGAACTCCGCCATCGCCCAGGCCTACTACGCGAAGAAGCAGGGTCTCAAGGGCGTCACGACGGAGACGGGCGCCGGCCAGTGGGGCACCGCGCTTTCCATGGCCTGCGCGTATCTGGGCCTCGACCTGAAGGTGTTTATGGTCAAGTGCTCGTATGAGCAGAAGCCGCTCCGTCGCGAGGTCATGCGCACTTACGGCGCGAGCGTCACCCCCAGCCCGTCGAACACCACGAACATCGGCCGCGCCATTCTGGCGAAGGACCCGGATACCACCGGCTCCCTCGGCTGCGCCATCAGCGAGGCCGTGGAGGTCGCCACGACGACGCCCGGCTACCGCTACGTGCTCGGCAGTGTCCTCAATCAGGTGCTGCTGCACCAGTCGGTCATCGGCCTTGAGACGAAGATCGCTCTCGACAAATACGGCATCACGCCCGACATCATCATCGGCTGCGCCGGCGGCGGCTCGAACCTCGGCGGCCTGATCTCCCCGTTCATGGGCGAAAAGCTGCGCGGCGAAAAGGACTACCGCTTCATCGCCGTCGAGCCCGCCTCCTGCCCCAGCTTGACGCGCGGCGTGTTCGCGTATGACTTCTGCGACACCGGCATGGTCTGCCCGCTGGCGAAGATGTACACGCTCGGCAGCGGCTTCATCCCCTCGGCCAACCACGCGGGCGGCCTGCGCTACCACGGCATGAGCCCCATCCTCTCGCAGCTGTACCACGACGGGCTGATGGAGGCCCGCAGCGTCGAGCAGACGAGCGTCTTTGAGGCCGCGGAGTATTTCGCCCGCACCGAGGGCATCCTCCCCGCCCCCGAGTCCAGCCACGCCATCCGCGCCGCCATCGACGAGGCGCTCAAGTGCAAGGAAACGGGCGAGGAAAAGACTATCGTCTTCGGCCTCACCGGCACCGGCTATTTCGATCTCGTCGCCTACCAGAAGTTCAACGACCACGAGATGACCGATACCATCCCGACCGACGAACAGCTGGCCGCAAGCATCGCACAGCTGCCGAAGGTGGAGGGCTGAAAATTTCCGCATACAGCCTGTTGACATTTGTCCGTCAGGTGTGTATAATAACGCCGTCAATTGAATACAGGAATCCCGTTGATCGTCTTCAGAACGCCCGCGCGGACTGGAGACAGAAGGAATCTCTGGAGAACTCATTGAGTTGAGTGCCGAAGGTGCAAGGCGTGAGCCGAATCTCTCAGGCAAAAGGACAGAGCCGCAGCTACAGCAATTGTAATACGGCATTTCAATGAGCAGACCGGAGACGGCCTGCTCATTTTTTCATTTCTATCGTATATCAAGTAAGGAGACACATCGCAATGGCTAACGTACTCGAAACCAGCATGAACTTCCTGCAGACGCAGGACCCGGAGATCGCCGCCTGCATCGAAAACGAATTTCACCGTCAGAAGCAGAACATCGAGCTGATCGCCTCGGAGAACATTGCCTCCCCGGCCGTCATCGCCGCCATGGGTTCCGTCCTGACGAACAAATATGCCGAGGGTTATCCCGGCAAGCGGTATTACGGCGGCTGCGACTACGTCGACGTGCTGGAGAACATTGCGATGGAGCGCGCTAAAGCGCTCTTCGGCGCAGCCTATGCCAACGTGCAGCCGCATTCCGGCGCGCAGGCGAATCTGGAGGTCTACGCCGCCCTGCTGCAGCCCGGCGACACGCTCATGGGCATGGATCTGGCCAGCGGCGGCCATCTGACCCACGGCGCGCGCGTGAACCTCTCCGGCAAATACTACAACAGCATCAGCTACGGCGTCGACCCGCAGACGGGCCGCATCGACTACGATCAGGTCGAGGATCTGGTGCGCCGCTACCATCCGAAGCTCCTTGTGGCAGGCGCGTCGGCCTATCCCCGGGCGATCGATTTTAAGATCTTCGCCGACATCGCGCACCGCAGCGGCGCGCTGCTGATGGTCGACATGGCACACATCGCGGGTCTGGTCGCGGGCGGCCAGCATATGAACCCCGTCCCCTACGCCGACGTTGTCACCACCACCACGCATAAGACGCTGCGCGGCCCGCGCGGCGGCATGATCCTCTCGCGCGACGAGCAGTTTGCAAAGAAGCTCAACAGCGCCGTCTTCCCCGGCACGCAGGGCGGGCCGCTGATGCACGTGATCGCAGGCAAGGCCGTCTGCCTGCGCGAGGCGGCGCAGCCGGCGTTCAAGGTCTACGCCGAAAACGTCGTCAAAAACGCGAAGGCGCTGGCTGCGGCGCTGCTCGACCGCGGGTTTGACCTTGTCACCGGCGGCACGGACAACCATCTGATGCTGGCGGATCTTCGCAAGAAAAACATCACCGGCAAGGACCTGCAGATCAAGCTCGACGAGGTCCACATCACGGTCAACAAGAACGCCATCCCGAACGATCCGCAGAAGCCCGGCGTCACCAGCGGCGTGCGCATCGGCACTCCGGCCTGCACCACGCGCGGCTTTACCGAGGAAGACATGCCCGTCGTCGCCGACTGCATCGACAAGATCGCGACCGACTACGACGCAAACCGCGAAGCCGTGCTCGCCGCCGTGGCAGCGCTCGTCAAAAAGCACCCGATCTACGAATAAGCATCATAATAAAAACCACGCTGCCCGGTTCTTGGGCAGCGCGGTTTTTTATGATCTATGGCGGTTGGAGAGCCAGACGACGAGGGCGAGGAGCGCCAGCGCCGCTGCGGCGAGCGAGCCCCAGGACAGGCCGCCGGATACGAACACGGCGGTCGGGCCGTCCGCGCCGCCGATGATGCCGATGGAGGGCAGCATCTTATGCGTCCTCCCCTGCTTCGGCCTCTTCGGGCTCCTTTGCGTCGGCCGGGCGCGGCTGCTTGGTCACAACGACGGCCTCGACCCGGTGGATGGGCGTGCCGAGGGCGTAGAATTTTTCCTCATAGCCGGTCATGATGCCGACCGGGCCGTTCGCGTGCAGATCGTCGGTGACATTGCGCAGCTCGAGGAAGCAGCTCTCCATCTCCGGCAGGCTCCAAGCAAAGAGGTTGGCGTTGTCGGTCTTGAAATGGATCTGACCGCCGAGCTTCAGGACCTTCTTGTATTTTTCCAGGAAGGTGTGGTAGGTCAGGCGGCGCTTGGCGTTCTTCTTGCGCGGCCAAGGGTCGCAGAAGTTGATGTAGAGCAGGTCGATCTCATCGTCGGCGAAAAACTGGTCGATGTTCGCCGCGTCGAGAGAGACGAAGAAGACGTTTTTGAGGCCCTTGCGGATCGCGGCCTCCATCGCGAGCACCAGCGCGTCCTGCACGCGCTCGATGGCGATGAGCAGGACATCGGGTTCGGCCTCCGCGGTCTCGACGGTGAACTTGCCCTTGCCGCAGCCGACCTCGACGCGCAGCTCACGGCAGCCGGGCATGAGGCTGCGCCAGTTCCCGCGCAGCGCCTCCGGCTCGTGGATCCAGACGGACTCGCAGGCCTCCATCCGGGGCGCGAGGTTGTTTCTTCTTCTCATTCGCATGGCGGTTTCCCTGCACTTTCTGATAATTGGTTTTACTATATCATGGATCCGGCGAAATTGCAACGCGCGATTGCACCGCACAGGCAAAACGCGCAGCCCGCGGATGCGGACTGCGCGTTTTCTGCTGTTTTTATTTGCAGCTCTCCGCCCAGGTGCGGAGCGCGTCGGCGCTGGCGCTGAGCTTGAAGACCTTGCCTTCGAGCAGCTTTGCGCCCTTGCAGCTGGGCGCGAGGGCCTTGTTGGTGCTGCCCATGCCGCTGCCGCCGGAGGTGGCGAAGGGGACGACGGTTTTGCCGGTCAGGTCGCAGCCCTCGAGGAAGGTATTGACGATCGTCGGCGCGATATACCACCAGATGGGGAAGCCGACGAAGATCGTGTCGTAGCCGGAAAGGTCCGGGCCGCCCTCGGCGATCTCCGGCCGGGAGGACGGATTCTGCATCTCGATGGTGCTGCGGGACTGCTTGTCCATCCAGTTGAGGTCGGCTTTGGTATAGGGGATCTTCGGCCGGATCTCAAACAGGTCCGCATCCACGGCGGCAGCCAGCTTTTCGGCAAGCTTCTTCGTCACGCCGGAAGCGGAAAAATAGGCGACAAGTTTTTTGCTCATAAAGCATACCTCCTGTGGTTGGTTCCTGATTTCAGTATAGCAAGGCTGTCAAGCACCCCAAAAGGCTCCCCTTTCAGGGGAGCTGTCAGCCGAAGGCTGACCGAGAGGTTGTCGCTGATTTGCATAGAAAAGCCCAAACCGCAAGTTTCGCTTGCGGTTTGGAAAGGAAAAAACGAGCACAGAGGATAAGAAGCCTTGCTTGCAAGGATTCGTTCCGTCGTGGTCGTTTCTGACGCGCCTCCGGCGGCCCCATCTTTTCCCTTGCGCGGGAAAAGATAGGGGAGAAAAGGGCGCTGGGGAGATGTGTTTGGTGCATGCTGCCTCTGAATTTAGGTAAGAACCGATGTTTTAGATGTCTTTCCACTCGATACTCACCTTACGGGCGTCTTGGTACGCGCCGCCTGATACGGGGGTATCGAATTTGCAGCCAGTTGCCTTAGAACAACTGCCATCAATAGAAGGTGCAGCCTGGATTTGTCAGGCTGCACCTTTTTGCGGAGAAGTTTTCTGTATTTGCACGCACCCAATGCCTTCCCCTGGAGGAAGGCATTGGAGTGCTGCACCAAAGGCTTCCCCTATGAGGGGAAGCTGTCAGCCGTCAGGCTGACTGATGAGGTGGGAGCAGTTTCGTCACCGCTTCCACCCCAAAAACCCGCAGACCGCGGCCGCGAACGGTGCGAGTTGCTGGATCAGGAAGCGGCCGAGGGGCTGAACGACGGCGGGATAATACAGGCGGATGACCGGCCGCAGGATACTTCCTGCGTTCTGGGCAAACAGCGCAGTTACGGCCAGCACCAACGGCGGCAGGGCAGAGAGGATCCCTGCAGCCAGCAGCCACCGGCGACCATTTCCTGCGACCCGGACCGGCAGCCAGACGGATGCCAGCGCGCACAGCAGAATGCCGCCCGTAAAGAACCCGAGCTGCGGCACGCAGAGCCGGTAAATGCTGTAGGTCAGACTGTACGTCATGCCTTGCCGAGCCTCCAGCGCCGGGACGAGCACCAGCTGCAAGACCAGCAGCGCGAGCAGGACCGCGCCGCAGACCATGCTGCAGACGATCCACTGCCGCTGGTACTGCTGGTAGCCATTCCGCTTCACACCATAGATAAGCTCGGTCGCATCGCAGTGCAGCGCCTCCGCAAGCGCGAGAAGCGTATCGAGATCCGGCTCCGTGCGGCCAATCTCCCAACTGCTGACGGTCTGCCGCGTGACGTGCAGCATACCGGCCAGCGCGTCCTGTGTCAGCCCCGCGCGCACGCGCAGCCGCCTGAGATTCGTTCCAATAGCCTGCATCCATCATCCCTCCTGCCTCCACCATAGCAGACAGGGCCCATTTTGTCACGCAACGATTTGCTGCGGCACCATTTTTCCGCCGACCGCAGCCTCTCCGCGGGGCAGGAACTTGTGGTATTGCTTCTGATTTCTGCGGAAGAAGCCGCGGATGGTGAGCAGGACGAAGGCTGCGACGGCGAGATAGTAGAACGGCAGAGCGACTGTCCATGCGCTTTCCGGAAGGATCCTCTTGACAGCGACTGCATCCAGCAGAATGTAGATCAGAAGCCGGTCGCTGCCGACGACGAACGGGCGAAGAATGGCGGTGCGGATGGCCACCAGGGCGACGCCCAACGCCAGCTTCGGCGCGTCCTTTGCACT
>JABLTN010037078.1_pt1 | contig 10573 bp, 10 predicted proteins | sample 7160141 | NCBI WGS metagenome assembly JABLTN01 (sample SAMN14651226, study PRJNA627086) | human gut metagenome | isolation source: feces | host: Homo sapiens | reverse complement strand
TCAGGCGTTCCCGGTGGCAGGTGAGCCCCACCGGCACGATGGAAACGCTGCTCACATGCGGATAAAATCCGGCAAGATCTTCCAGCGAGCGCTGCAGCGCCGCACCGTCGTTCCAGCCCGGCACGGCGACGATCTGGCATTCCATGAAAATGCCCGCCGCGGCGAACCGGTTCAGGATATCCATGATCTCTTTTCCGCGCAGATTGCCGATGAGCTTTGCGCGCAGCTCCGGGTCGGTTGCATGCACGGAGATGTTCAGCGGGCTTACCTTCAGATCACAGATGCGCTGCAATTCGCGCTCGGAAAGATTCGTACAGGTGATATAGTTCCCCGTGAGGAACGAAAGACGCGCGTCGTCATCTTTAAAATAGAGCGTTTTGCGCATCCCGCGCGGCAGCTGATCCACGAAGCAGAACACGCACCGGTTGGAGCAGCCCGTCGGCTTGTCCATCAGGTACGTTTCAAAGTTCAGCCCGAGATCCTTGCCCTCCTTTTTGCGGAGGCGGATCGTGCCCGCGTCCCGGAATTCCAGCGTGAGCGAGCGGTCATACGCCCAGTATTTATAATCGAGCACGTCATGGATCTCGTGCCGGTTGATATAACGCAATTCGTCTCCGGGGAGCACCCGGCCTTCCAGCGGAGAGCCGGGGTCTACCGACGAGATCGTGTTGTACATACAAACTCCTCATAGCAAAAGAAGAGGGGGCAAAGCCTCCTCTTCTTAAGCTCGGTTACTTTTTCTCCTCGTCTACCTTGAGAACCTGACGGCCATCGTAAGAGCCGCAGGCCTTGCAGGCCCGGTGGGGGAGCTTGAAAGCGCCGCACTGGGGGCACTTGACCAGAGCGGGAGCGGTGAGCTTCCAGTTGCTGCCGCGTCTCTTGTCGCGTCTGGTACGGCTTACTTTACTCTTGGGGACTGCCATGGTGACACCTCCTCGTACTTTGGCTGCTTTGAACAGCGCATAATCATGGTTTATCGTCCAACAGCTGTTCCAAAACAGCCAGTCTTGGATCCGATTCCGTCCTGCAGTTGCAGGGACCTTCGTTGAGATTCTTGCCGCAGCGGGAGCAGAGCCCCTTGCAGTCGGCCCGGCAAAGAAACCGGGTGTCCATGTTCAGGATGAACACGGTCTCCAGCAGTTCCTCCAGATCGAGCTCATCGCCTTCCAGCAGGAAATAATCGGGGTTTTCCTCGTCCTGCAATTCGGACGCGAGCGGGATATCGAGCGGATAGCTCACTTCCCGGTCAAACTCGGCGGCGCACCGGTCGCACACGCAGCGCATCGCGGCGGAGAGCGTGCCCCGCAGCGTCAAGGCGCCGGCGTTGTTCACGATGAAGCCCTCGCCCACAGGGGCGGCGGTGTAGGAGAGAACGGCGGGAAAATCCAGCCGGTCAGTGGAAAGCTCACACCGGAAGGGCAGCCGCGAGCCGGGATTCAGGAGAAGTTCGTGGAGATTCATGTTGATTCCAATCCTCTGTCAGCATCTCACAAGCCTTGCTATTATATATGAGCATTTCTGTATTGTCAACAGAAAAATCAACAGACCGCCGCTTTTTCCGTTGTTGAGCGCCAGGAAAATGACCACAACATATTGTAGCACACGCACGCGGAAAAAACCAGAGGAAAATAGCGAAAAAAGAAAAAAGCCTTGCCCATTATAGAACCCTCTGATATAATAACCTTTCACGACGAAATCAAGAAAAAGCGAGGAAACAAATCCATGGAGGAAACAAACAGCCAGGCGAGTTCCCGGCGCATGGGGGAAATGCCGGAGGGAAAGCTTCTGCTCTCGATGGCGGTGCCCATGATGCTCTCGATGCTGGTGCAGGCGCTTTATAATATTGTCGACAGCGTATATGTCGCGAAGGTGTCGGAGGACTGCCTTTCGGCGCTCTCGCTCGCGTTCCCGGCGCAGAACATTCTCATCGGTCTCGGCACCGGCACGGGCGTCGGCGTATCGACGATGCTCTCCCGCGCGCTCGGCAGCCGGGACAATAAGCTTGCCAACCGTGTGGCGGGAAACAGCCTGTTCCTCTGCCTGTGCTGCTGGGCGATCATGGCGATTTTCGGTATCTTCTTCGCCGACGCTTTCATCCATTCGCAAACGGACATTGCCTCCATCCGCGCCTACGGAGATTCCTATCTGCGCATTGTCACCATCGGCTCGGTATTTGTGTATTTTGAGATCAACTATGAACGTCTCCTGCAATCTGCGGGACGGCCCAAGCTCGCCATGTGGACGCAGATGATCGGTGCGGTGGCGAACATCCTTCTCGATCCGTTCTTTATCTACGGCTGGTGCGGCCTGCCCGCGATGGGCACTGCCGGCGCGGCCATTGCCACGGTCATCGGTCAGGCGCTCGGCGCGCTCGCCGGCCTCTACTTCCACCACCGGCACAACAAAGAGGTTCACGTCCGCCTTGCCGACTGCCTCCCGGACGGACATATTATTCTCGATATTTACCGCATCGGCTTCCCGTCCATTCTCATGGTCGGCATCGGCTCGGTCACAAACTATCTCATGAACCGCATTCTCATGGCGTTCACATCCACGGCGGTCGCGGTCTACGGCGCATACTTCAAGCTCCAGAGCTTCTTCTTCATGCCGGTGTTCGGCCTCAATAACGGCATCGTTCCCATCATCGGCTACAACTACGGCGCGCGGAAAAAGGAGCGCATTTACCGGACGGTCCGCTACGGCGTGCTGTTTGCCGTGTGCATTCTCACGGTAGGTCTCCTTCTCTTTGAGACGATCCCCGGCGTGCTGCTGCTGGCGTTCTCCCCGTCGGAGAACATGCTCGCCATCGGCATTCCCGCGCTGCGCAAGATCGCCATTCATTTCCCGATCGCCGGGTTCTGCATCGTGGGCGGCTCGATCTGCCAGGCGCTCGGCAAGAGCCTTTATTCGTTCTTTACGTCCGTCCTGCGCCAGGTTGTGGCGCTCATCCCCGCGGCGTATCTCCTGTCGCTGACCGGGAATGTCGGCAACGTATGGTGGTGCTTCCCGATCGCGGAGGTCATGTCGGCGCTTGCCACAACGTTCTTCCTGCGCCGCGCGCTGCGGGATATGGACCGGCAGCTTACGCTCGCGGAGGGGCAATGAAGGAATTTACCATCGGCCGTAACGACGCCGGGCAGCGGCTCGACCGGTTCGTGAGCAAGGCGGCGCCGCTCATCCCGGAATCGCTTCTGCAGAAGACGCTGCGGAAAAAGGATATAAAGATCAACGGCCGCCCGGCAAAGGGCGAGGCACGCCTCGCCGAGGGCGACACGGTGCGCGTGTATCTCCCGGACGAATTCTTTGAAGCGCCGCGGGAGGAAAACGCCTGGCGCAAGATCACAGCGCCCCGGCTCGATATCGTCTACGAGGACGAGAACATCCTGCTTGTGGATAAAAAGCCGGGCGTTCTCTGCCACAGCGCGGGGGAGTGGAGCTGGAATACGCTCATTGCGAACATCCAGGCGTATCTCCGCGCGAAGGGCGAGTGGGATCCCGCGCGGGAGAACAGCTTTGCGCCCGCGCTCTGCAACCGCATTGACCGCAACACCGGCGGCATCGTGATCGCCGCGAAAAACGCCGAGGCGCTGCGCATCATGGATGAGAAGGTCAAAAACCGAGAGATCGAGAAAATCTATCTCGCTGCCGTGGTCGGCGTGCCGCGCCCCGCCGCCGGGCGGCTCGAGGGGTATCTCTTCAAGGACGCGAAAAACAATCAGGTCTATGTTTACGATACACCGCGCACGGGGGCAAAAACCGCTGTGACGGAGTACAAAACGCTCGCATCCGACGGGCGTCTCACGCTCGTGGAGTGCCGCCTCATCACCGGGCGCACACACCAGATCCGCGCGCAGTTCCGCCATGCCGGATGCCCGCTCCTCGGCGACGGAAAATACGGCCGCGAAAAGGACAACCGCGCCTACGGCGAAAAGGGGCAGGCGCTCTGCTCCTGGCGGCTGCGCTTTGCCTTCGACACCCCCGCGGGGGCGCTCGAATATCTCAACGGAAAGAGCTTCCGGACCAAAACGCCGGAGTTCGTGGAAAAGTACTTCCCATCGTTCGCGGAACGCATAAAAATGTGAAAAAACTGCCGGAAACGACCCGCGTTTCCGGCAGTTTTTTGCGCCGCGCGCTGCGCGGAAAAATATTTGATTTGAAAAGGAAAATTTCATTGACAAACCCCTGCAAAATCTATATGATTGGCCTAACGCGCAAAGCGCGAAAAATCGGGAAAAGAGGGGGAGGATAATGGCCAAAGAACTCATCCGCCTGGTCGATTGCACCATGGCCTTCGACGGTGAGACCGTTCTGGATTCCATCAACCTGTACATCAACAACAAAGAATTTCTTACACTGTTAGGACCCTCGGGATGCGGCAAGACAACCACGCTGAGAATTATCGGCGGGTTTCTTAAGCCTACCTCGGGGGACGTTTTGTTTGACGGCGTAAGGATCAACGACATTCCTCCGTACAAACGGCAGGTGAACACCGTATTCCAGAAATACGCGCTGTTCCCGCATCTGGACGTGTACGACAACATCGCCTTCGGTCTGCGGAACCATAAGGTCCCGGAGGACGAGATCGACGAGCGCGTAACGGAAATGCTCGAGGTCGTGTCGCTCAAGGGCTTTGAAAACCGCAAGGTGACATCGCTCTCCGGCGGCCAGCAGCAGCGCGTGGCGATTGCCCGCGCTCTGGTGAACCGGCCGAAGGTGCTTCTGCTCGACGAGCCGCTCGGCGCGCTCGATCTGCGCCTGCGTAAGGATATGCAGCAGGAGCTCAAACGCATCCAGCAGCAAATGGAGATCACGTTTATCTACGTGACCCACGATCAGGAAGAGGCGCTCGCCATGTCCGACACCGTTGTCGTCATGAACGAGGGCATCATCCAGCAGATTGGCACGCCGGAGGATATATATAATGAACCGAAGAACGCCTTCGTGGCGGACTTCATCGGCGAGAGCAACATTCTCGACGGCATCATGCGCGAGGACTATGTGGTCGAAACCTTCGGCCGCCGCTTCCCGTGCATGGACAAGGGCTTTGAAAAGGACGAGCCGGTGGACGTTGTCGTCCGCCCGGAGGATATCGATATTGTCCCCGTCAAGGACGGCATGCTGACCGGTACCGTGACGAGCATCACCTTCAAGGGCATGCAGTACGACGTTATCGTAGACTTCAAGGGCTTCAAGTGGCTCATCCAGACGACCGACAGCCCCAAGGTCGGCGAGCGCATCGGCATCCGCATCGTGCCGGACGGCTTCCACATCATGCACAAGAGCAAGTATTCCGGCCTTTACGGCGACTACAGCTCCTTCTCGGAGGAGTATGACGAGCTGTCCGATGCGGAATACGATCCGGAGGCGGAGGAGGAATCCTTGGAGAGCCGGGAGGAATCCGCCAATGAAGAATAAAGCGCTCGCAGCGCCGTATCTCGTGTGGATGGCGATCTTCACGATCGTTCCGCTCGGCATCGTGGTCTGGTTTTCGTTCACCGACTCCATTACCGGCGCCTTTACCTTTGCGAATATTTCCCGCATGGGGACGTATCTCCCCATCTTCCTCAAGAGCATCTGGCTGGCGATCCTCTCGTCGCTCATCTGCCTTGTGATCGGCTATCCGGTGGCGTACTGCCTGGCATCCGCCGCGCCGGAGCGCCAGCGCTTTCTCTACATGCTCGTTATGCTGCCGATGTGCATGAGCTTCCTGCTGCGCACGCTCGCGTGGGTGGCGCTGCTCGACGATACCGGCATCATCAACGGTGTGATCACGCGCCTCGGCCTTCAGCCGCTGCCGCTCATCCGCACAGACGGCGCGGTTGTGCTCGGCATGGTGTATAACTATCTGCCGTACATGATCATGCCGCTCTACTCGGTGCTCATAAAGCTCGACCCGCGCCTCACCGAGGCCGCCGAGGATCTCGGCTGCACCCCGGCGCAGGTGTTCACGCAGGTGACGCTCCCGCTGAGCGTCCCCGGCATCATCTCCGGCTTTACGATGGTGTTTGTCCCCGCCGTGTCCACGTTCTATATTTCGCAGAAAATGGGCTCTGCCGGTACGACGCTCATCGGCGACGTTATCGAAAGCCAGTTCAAGGCTGCCTACAACCCAAACCTCGGCGCGGCGCTCTCGCTCGTGCTGATGGTGATGGTGCTTGTGTGCATTGCGGTCATGAACCGCTTCTCGGACGGGGAGGAGGTCGCGACGATATGAAGACCTTCAACCGCGTTTTCACCGTGATCGTGTTCCTTTTCCTGTACATCCCGATGATCGTTCTGGCTGTGGCATCTTTTAACGCCGGTACGGACATCGCCGTGTGGAAGGGCTTCACGTTCGCGCAGTACGGCGAGCTGTTCCGCGACGGTGTGCTGCTGCCGCTGCTGGCCAATTCCGTCATCGTTGCGGTGATCGCCTCGGTCGTGGCAACGGTGCTCGGCACCATGGCTGCCATCGGCATCCGCGCCATGTCTGGCCGGATGCGCCGCATCACCATGGCCGTGACGAACATCCCCCTTACGAACCCGGAAATCGTCACGGGCGTTTCACTCGCGCTGCTCTTCGCGTTCGCCGGACAGATGATGAAGCTCAACAATGTCCTGGGCTTTACAACGCTTCTCATCGCGCACATCACGTTCAACCTGCCGTATGTCATTTTGTCCGTGATGCCGAAGCTCGGCCAGCTCGACCCGAACCTGCTCGATGCTGCGCTCGATCTCGGCTGCACGCCTGTGCAGGCGTTCTTCAAGGTCATCATCCATGAGATCATGCCGGGCATCCTCTCCGGCGCGCTCATGGCGTTCACGATGAGTCTGGACGACTTTGTCATTTCGTATTTTGTTTACGGCCCCAGCTTTGTTACGCTGCCGGTCGAGATCTACAACTATACGAAAAAGCCGCTCCAGCCGAAGATCTATGCGCTGTTCACGCTGCTCTTCCTTGCGATCCTTCTTGTGATGGTCGTGATGAATCTGCTGCAGGCCGGCGACGAGCGCCGCCGCCGTCAGGCGCGCGGTGTGTTCGGGAAGAAGGGGGCGAGCGCATGAAAAAACGTGTGTTCTCTCTCGTGCTTGCGCTGCTCATTTGTGCAGCGCTGATCCCCGCGCCGGAGGCGCACGCCGCGTCCAACACGATCAATGTCTACAACTGGGGTCAGTACATCTCCGACGGCTCGGACGGCTACATCGACATCAACGCCGCCTTCGAGGAGGCGACGGGCATTCATGTGAATTACATGACGTTCGACTCGAACGAAACGATGTACACCAAGCTCAAAACCGGCGGCTCCTCGTACGATGTTATCATCCCCTCCGACTATATGATCGGACGGCTGATCGACGAGGGACTTCTCCTGCCGCTGAACTTTGACAACATCCCGAACTACCAGTACATGGACGAGGCGTATAAAAATACCGCCTACGACCCCGATAACCTCTACTCCGTTCCTTATACGTGGGGCACCGTCGGCATTATTTATAACAGCGCTTACGTGGACGAGGAGGATGTCGGCAGCTGGGATCTTCTCTGGAACAGCAAGTATGCCGGGAAAATTCTGATGTTCGATAACCCGCGCGACGCTTTCGCTATCGCTGAGTCGATGCTCGGATACTCGCTCAACACGCGTGACGAGGACGAGCTGCGCGCCGCGGCTTATAAGCTCATCGAGCAGAAGCCGTTCGTGCAGGCGTATGTCATGGATCAGATCTATGACAAAATGGAGCGCGGCGAGGCGTGGATTGCGCCGTACTATGCCGGCGACTATCTCATGATGGCCGAGGAAAACGAGGATCTTCGCTTCTGCTTCCCGGAAGAGGGCTTCAACTTCTTCACCGACGCGCTGTGCATCCCCACGTGCGCAACGAACAAGGAAGGCGCGGAGGCGTACATCAATTTCCTCTGCTCGCCGGAAGTGAACGGTGAAAACCTGGACTATCTCGGCTACTCCACGCCGGAGACGGCCGCCAAGGAGTACATGGATCCGGAGACGGCGGAATCCGACATCGCCTACCCGAGCGAGGAAACGCTCAGCCGCGGCGAAGCGTTCCTCTACCTTGATCAGGAGACGACCCATCTCATGGATTCTCTCTGGCTCGAGGTAAAGACCGAGGGCGAGACGGACTATACGCCCATCATCGGCATCAGTGTGACGGTGCTGCTCGCCGCGGTATACCTTACCGCCCGCGGCGTGAGAGACCGCCGCCGCCGTGCCAACCGCTGCAAAAAGTGGAAAACCTGAAGTCAAGACCACCGGCTGAGCCGGTGGTCTTGACTATAGTGCAATGGCAATATCCGTTTTTGGTATCTTCGACCAGTCGAAGAGCGGGATGAGCTCCCCGGCGGAGATGGACTCCCGCTTTTCCAGCAGCCCCGCGGCGTGGGCGAGCGCGCCGAGAAGCTCCGGCGCGGTATACTTTTCGCGCAGAATACCGAGATCGAGATCGCGGTCGCGCTTGGAAAGCCGCCGCCCGTCCGGCGCGGTGAGCAGGGGAACGTGATAGTATTCCGGCGGCTTGGCGCCGAGCAGACGGTAGAGATAGAGCTGTCGCGGCGTGGAGGAGAGAAGATCGCGCCCGCGCACGATCTGGGTTATACCGGCGTCAATGTCGTCCGCCACAACGGCGAGCTGGTAGGCGAAAACACCGTCCGCGCGCCGGAGAATAAAATCCCCGCACTCGCGCGCGAGATTTTCGGCGTAGGCACCATAATGCCCGTCGGTGAAGGAAATATCCTCGTCCGGTACGAGAAGCCGCCAGAGCGGGGCGCGCTCTTTGGCTTTCGCCGCGCGCTCTTCTTCGGTGAGATCGCGGCACGTGCCGGGGTAGATCGGGTGGCCGTCACTCGCGTGCGGGGCGTTTGCGGCGTTTTTGAGATCGCCGCGCGTGCACCAGCAGGGGTAGACATGGCCCTCGGCGCGAAGATGGCTGAGAATGCTCTCATAGTATTCGCTGCGCGCGCTCTGGTTTGGCTGCTCCGTGTCCCACGTGAGACCGAGCCAGCGCAGATCGTCCTTTAATATTTCGGCATTTTCTGCGCTGCACCGGAGCGTGTCCAGATCCTCAATGCGCAGCACAAGCTCCCCGCCTGCGGCGCGCACCGAAAGCCACGCGAGCAGCGCGGAGAACACATTGCCGAGATGCATCCGCCCGCTCGGCGTCGGGGCGAAGCGGCCGCGCCCGGTCATGGAAACGCCTCCTTAAATCGGCAGCGACAGACTCAGCGCTGCGAGCAGCGTGCCGACAAAGTAGCTCGCGCTGTTGCAGCGCAGTATCCAGTTCGCGCCGTGCTTGAATTTGTGTACGGAGAGAATATAGTCGGAGATCATCATCAGAAAAACGCCCGCGCCGAAGAGCTTTACGCCGGGACTCGGACACACGGCGGCGAGCACCGCGCCGAGCGAGCCGTGCATCGAAACGCTGAAGAGATACGCGGGGAATATGCGCACGCTGCTGAAATCGATGAACTCCTTTTGGTACAAAAGCATTGTTGTTCCCCAGAAGAGGAGAAAGACCGCGACCGCGGGAAAGAGAAGCCGAAGCGGAAGACGCTCGTACCGCATGAGCATGATTTCATAGAACAGCAGGCAGAAGTTGCCGATGCTGAAGCAGATGCCGCCGCGGACGAAGTTCCAGAGAAGGAAAATGTCGCCGAGGAATGCGAAAAAGAGACCGATCGGCAAAATCATCCGCATGCTGAAGAGCGGCGAGTGCAGCAGATATGCGCCCACGGCGTACGCCTCAAAGAGCACGGCGAGCGCAATTTTATTTATGGCGCGGCGCTTGAAATTGCCGCTCGTCTCCGAAAAGAAGTAGAGACAAAGCACCAGAAGATATGCTATGATGAATACACATCGAAGATAGATCATACTTTAACATCCTTCCCGTCAGAGCGTTCGGCGGAGAAGCGGTGGATCAACTTCATCATATCATATCCCGGACAAAAAGGAAACGGAAACTTGACGGTGAAACGGGGGAAAATCGGCGTATGCGCGCATTGACGCTCGCGGTGGACGAAGCGTGGGACGGCAGCACGGTAAAGCACCTGCTGCGCGCAAAACTGCATATGGCTGAAGGGCTCATCGCCCGCGTCAAGCTGCGCGAAACGGGGCTTGAGCGGAACGGCGAGCGGGTTTACACCAATGCAATCCTCCATACCGGCGATGTGCTGCGCGTGGAGATCGGCGACGAGGGCGCGGTGAACGAGGCTGTGCCCATCGCCGCGCCGCTCTCCATTGTCTATGAGGACGAGGACATCGCTGTGCTCAATAAGAGCCCGGACATGGCGGTGCATGGCTCGACCGGAGGACAGGGCTGCACCGTGGCAAACGCGCTTGCTGCGCTCTGGGGCCGGGAGACGGCGTTCCACCCCGTAAGCCGGCTTGACCGCGGCACCTCGGGGCTGATGGTCATTGCGAAAAGCGCGTATGTCCACGACCTGCTGCGCCGTATGCTCCATACGGATGCCTTCCGGCGGGAATATCTTGCGCTCGCGCGCGGCGAATTCCCGGACGGTTCCGGCACGATCGACCTTCCCATCGGGCGGGACGAGAGCGCACCGACGAAGCGCGCCGTCACGCCG
>JABLTN010086562.1_pt1 | contig 10583 bp, 9 predicted proteins | sample 7160141 | NCBI WGS metagenome assembly JABLTN01 (sample SAMN14651226, study PRJNA627086) | human gut metagenome | isolation source: feces | host: Homo sapiens | reverse complement strand
CGGGAGGGGGAAAGACATTCCCTTACTGCTGATTGTACACAGTTTGGGCTGCTTTGTCAACAAGAAAAAGACTGAATCTTAATTTTGATATAAAATTACTATAATAAGTAAGACAAATTAAGACGAAAAGCAGATACAGGATAAAACAAAGCCACCCGCTCTGCGCAGGGATCCCCTGCACAGAACGGGTGGCAACTTTGTTGGAAGGTAATCAGCGGTTGTATTTTGCAGTAGCCTGCAGGCGCTGCATGGCACGGTTCAGGGCAATCTTGCTCTGGTAATACTCGTGCATGCTCTGCTTGTGCTGCAAGCGTTCCTCGGCGCGGATGCGGGCGGCCTCGGCACGGTTCTTATCGATATCCTCCGGGCGCTCGGCGCTGTCGACCAGCAGCACAACGTAAGTGGGGGTCACTTCGGCAATGCCATCGCCCACCAGTACGCTGCGGGTTTCGCCGTTCACGGTGAACTGCATGATGCCCATTTCCAGGGCAACCAGCACCGGGCTGTGTCCGGCCTGTACGCCGTACTGGCCGTCAGCGGTGGGCAGGGTCAGGCTTTCGCACTCGCCCTGGAAAAACTCGCCGCTGCTGGCCGTGATGTTCAGAATGAACTTTTCCATCAGGCCACACCGCCCTTTTCGGCAGCCTTCTTGCGAGCATCGTCCAGCGTGCCCACGTTGAAGAACGCCCATTCGGGCAGATCATCGACCTGACCGTCCACGATGGCGGCAAAGCCCTTGACAGTTTCGGCCAGGGGCACATATTTGCCCGGCAGGCCGGTAAAGTTTTCGGCAACGAAGAACGGCTGGGACAGGAATTTCTGGATTTTACGGGCGCGGGCAACGGTCAGCTTATCGTTGTCGTCCAGTTCGTCCATGCCAAGGATGGCGATGATGTCCTGCAGTTCCTGATAGCGCTGCAAGGTAGCCTGTACCTTGCGGGCCACGCGATAATGTTCCTCGCCCACAATGTCTGCTTCCAGGATGCGGCTGGTGGAATCCAGCGGATCCACGGCGGGGTAGATACCCTGTTCCACGATCTTACGGGACAGAACGGTAGTGGCATCCAGGTGGGCAAAGGTGGTGGCCGGGGCGGGGTCGGTCAGGTCGTCGGCAGGCACATAAACGGCCTGAACCGAGGTGATGGACCCATCACGGGTGGAAGTGATACGCTCCTGCAGGGCACCCAGCTCGTTGGCCAGCGTGGGCTGGTAACCAACGGCGGAGGGCATACGGCCCATCAGGGCGGAAACTTCGGAGCCGGCCTGCACAAAACGGAAGATGTTGTCAATAAACAGCAGCACGTCCTTGTGGCTTTCCTCGCGGAAGTATTCTGCCATGGTCAGGCCGGTTTCGGCAACGCGCATACGGGCTCCCGGCGGTTCGTTCATCTGGCCGAAGATCAGAGCGGTCTTGTTCAGAACGCCGGAAGCGTTCATTTCGCCCCAAAGGTCACAGCCCTCACGGCTGCGCTCGCCAACGCCGGTAAAGATGGAGTAGCCGCCGTGCTCGGTGGCTACGTTGTGGATCAGCTCCTGGATCAGCACGGTTTTGCCAACACCGGCGCCGCCAAACAGGCCGATCTTGCCGCCCTTGGCATACGGTGCCAGCAGGTCAATGACCTTGATGCCGGTTTCCAGAATTTCGGTTGCAGGTTTCTGGTCCTCAAAGCCGGGGGCCTTGCGATGGATGGGCCAGGTAGGGACGTCTGCGGCCATGGGGCCTTTGCCGTCAATGGGGCGGCCCAGGGGGGCAAACATGCGGCCCAGGGTGGCTTCGCCCACCGGGGCAGTCAGGCCGTGGCCCAGTGCGTTCACGGTCATCCCCTTGCCAAGACCCTCGCTGGCAGAAAGCATAATGCAGCGAACGGTGGTTTCGTTCACATGCTGCGTTACTTCCATCGTGCGCTCGGTGCCCTCAGCGGTCACTGTCAGCGCTTCCTGCAGGGCAGGCAGCTTGCCCTCGGTGAACTGAACGTCCACCACGGGGCCTGCTACACGAATAATTGTTCCCTGTGTCATACGATAGCCTCTTCCTTAATTTCAGAAGTAGATAAATGTTTGAATATTGTATCCCGATAGGGGATACAGTGCAAAAAGTTTAATAGTCGCTGGTTTGCACAGCAGAAGCACCGCCGATGATCTCGGTGATCTCCTGGGTGATTGCACCCTGGCGGGTGCGGTTATACTCCAGCTGGAGCGCGTGAATCATATCGGTGGCGCTCTTGGTGGCGGAATCCATGGCGGTCATGCGGGCGCTCTGCTCGGCGCAATAGCTCTCGGTCATGGCACCGAAGATCATGCCGTGCATGTAGATGGGGGCCATCTGCTTGAACACCGACCACGCATCGGGGAACAGCTCAACCTCGCCATGGGGATCGCCCAGTGCGGGCGGCAGCGGCGCAAAGTGGGAGCGTTCCAGCGGCAGCAGCTGCAGCATGACCGGTTCAGCGGTCAGGGCGTTCTGGATCTTGGTGTAGATGAGGTAAACCTCATCCACCTCATCCGCCTTGAACGTATCGATCATGTCCGCCGTGATGTCACGCGCACGCTGCAATGTGGGGGCCTGGCCGCTGTACAGAAAATCTTCCACCAGGCGGGGGTCCTTGTGCAGCAGGGCGCGGTAGCCGGTTTGGCCCACCACATAAAAGCGGGCCTTGGGGTCATCGCCGCAGTGCGATTTCAGAAACTTGAGCAGGTTCTGGTTGTACGCACCGGCCATGCCTTTGTCCGCCGTCAGCACCAGATAGGCGCGGCGCGGAGATTCCGGGTTGCGGGTGTGGAAGAACGGGTGAACCGGTTCTTCCGGCAGGTGGGGCAGCACGCGGGTCATCGTCATCTGCATGCGCTCAAAGTAAGGCGAAACCGCCTGGTAATTTTTGCGTGCCTTGCGCAGCTTGGAGGAGGAGATCAGGTACATGGCATTGGTGATCTTCATGGTGTCCTGAATGCTCTCAATACGCTCCTTGAGCAGCTTAGTGGATGGCATGGGCATCGCCTCCCGCAAATGCGTTCCAGGCGTTCAGGATGGTCTGCACCTGTTCGGGGCTGAGCTTACCGGAAGCCTGGATCTCGTCCATCACGCCGGACGGGTCCGTGCGGAACTGACGCACAAATGCGGAGGTTTTCTGGCGCAGCTCGACGGTTTTGATCTCGTCGAGCACGCCGTGGGCGGCGAGGGTCAGCAAAACAACCTGCTCGGCGTCGGATTTGGGCTGGTACAGCGGCTGTTTCAGCAGTTCCATCAAAGCCTTGCCGTGTTCCAGCTGGCGGCGGGTCTCAGCGTCCAGGTCAGAGCTGAACTGCGAGAAGGATTCCATATCCTTGTACTGGGCCAGCTCGATACGCAGGTTGGCGTTGGCCTTTTTCATGGCCTTGGTCTGGGCAGCGCCGCCGACACGGGAAACCGACAAGCCAACGTTGACAGCCGGGCGGTTGCCTGCGTTGAACAGTGCGGTCTCCAGGAAGATCTGGCCATCGGTGATGGAAATAACGTTGGTGGGAATGTAGGCGGAAACATCGCCTGCCTGGGTTTCAACAATGGGCAGTGCGGTGATGGAACCGCCGCCCAGGTCGTCCCGCATACGGCAGGAACGTTCCAGCAGACGGGAATGCAGGTAGAAAACGTCGCCGGGGTAAGCCTCACGGCCGGGGGAGCGGCGCAGCAGCAGGGAAATGGCACGGTATGCCACGGCGTGCTTGGAAAGGTCGTCATAGACAATCAGCACGCTCTTGCCCTGGGCCATAAAATATTCGGCCAGTGCGGTGCCGGCATACGGGGCAATGTACTGCAGGGGGGCGCTGTCGCTGGCGGTGGCGGCCACAATGGTGGTGTAGCCCATAGCGCCATGCTTTTTCAGGTCCTCGGCCACGCGGGCAATGGAGGAAGCCTTCTGCCCGATGGCAACGTAGATGCAGAGCACGCCGGTATCTTTCTGGTTCAGGATGGTATCGGTGGCGATGGAGGTCTTGCCGGTCTGGCGGTCGCCGATGATCAACTCACGCTGGCCACGGCCGATGGGGAACATCGAGTCGATGGACAGAATGCCGGTGTGCAGCGGGGTGTCCACGCTCTGGCGCTCCAGAATGCCGGGGGCCTGCTTCTCGATGGGGTTGTAACCAACGGCTTCGATGGCACCCTTGCCGTCGATGGGCTCGCCCAGCGGGTTGATGACGCGGCCCAGGAAGGCTTCGCCGACGGGGATACCGGCGCGCTTGCCGGTACGGGTCACCAGGGTGCCCACGCCGACGGATTCGGCACCATCAAACAGCATAATGCCCAGGTGGGAAGGCTCAACACTTTCCACCATGCCCTTGGCACCGTTTTCAAAGGTGACAATCTCGCCGTACACGGCGCGGTCCATACCTTCAACGGTAACAATGCCGTCGGCAGCGGACACAACCGTGCCTCCCTCGGCGGTGTTGGCGGCGGGCTTGTAATCCTCCACGCGGGTCTTCAGGGTGGCCAGGTCGGGTTTGTCGCCGGTCATCTGGTCCAGGGCATGGCGGCCGGAGTTATCAAACACACGGTCGCCCACCTGCAATACATAGCCGGAAAGCAGGCTTTCATCCACGCTGACATCCAGCAGGACTTCGGTTGCATCGTACAGGGATTTCAGCTCGGCCTTGATCTTATCCAGGTCCTGTTCCCGCGGCTGGCGGGCGCAGTGCAGGTCGGCCTTTACAATGCGGTTGGCGGAGAAAAACTCGCGGCTGAATTCACTTGCCATTGCTGTCCCCCGCTTTCTGCAGCAGGTCATCCAGCAGGCGTGCATCGTCCTGCTGCGTCAGGTTGCGCGCCAGCAGCTTTTCACACATATCGCGGGCCAGGGCGGAAGTTTCAGCATTGGCATCGCGCAGGCGGCGGGCATGCTCTGCTTCGGCAGCGGCTTTGCCTTCGGCCACAATCGCATCTGCCTGGCGCTGGGCGTCCTGCAAAAGCTGTTCTTTCTCTTTTTCAGCCTGCTTTTCGTAGGCTTCGCGGCGCTGGGCAGCTTCGGTATCCACATTCTGCAGTTTATCCTGCGCCTGTGCCAAAACAGCCTGTGCGTCGTTCTTTTTGCCTTCTGCATCGGCGATCGCATCATCGATCTGCTTCTGGCGCTGCTCAATCACGTTCATAACGGGACGATACAAAAACTTGCGCAGCAGAACAAACAGAACCAGAATGTTGACGACCGTCCACAGAATATTCAAATTCAGTGTCAGCATCGTTTATGCCTCCGTTATCAGCCCAGGAACAGGATGATGAGCAGGGCAACAACGAAGCCGAAAATGGCGGTGCCTTCTGCCAGGGCGGCGCCCAGCAGCAGGTTCTTGCTGATCTTGCTTTCAGCTTCCGGCTGGCGGCTGATGGCCTCCGCTGCCTTACCGGTTGCAATGCCAATGCCGATGCCGGCGCCAATGCCGGTCAGTGCTGCGATGCCAGCGCCCAAAGCTACCAAACTTGCCATAATAAATTACTCCTTTTTATAATAATGTAAAAGTGGGAAAGAAAACGCAGGTCATTCCATCGTTTCTTTCATGAACAGGGAGGTCAGGAAGACAAACACATAGGTTTGGATCAGACCGTCAAACAAATCAAAATACAGGCTGAAAATTGCGGGGACAAAAGCCGGAACCACCAGTTTGATGAGTTCCATGATGACAAATGCGCCCAGAACGTTGCCGAACAAACGCATGCACAGGCTGGTGGGCCGGATGGCGATTTCCAGAATGTTCATGGGGGTCATCAGGGCAATGGGTTCCGCCAGGCTGTGTACAAATCGCTTGCCGCCCTTTGCATGGATGCCGGAATATTCGATCAGCACAATGCTCATAATAGCCAGCGCTGCGGTAACATTCAGGTCCTTTGTGGGGGGCTTGAGACCAATGATGCCGATCAGGTTGGAGCAGGCAATGTACAGTGCAACCGTGATCAGGTACGGCACATACTGTTTGCCGGCTTCGCCCAGCAGATCTTTGAAGAAGTTATCCATGGTTACCACAGCGGTTTCCAGGATGGCCTGGCGCTTGCTGATATGATTGACCTTGAGATTGCGTGTGAGCAAAATCGAAACGATCACCAAAAACGCCATGATGCCCCAGCTTACCGCGATGGATTCCGGGATGTCGATGCCGCCAAAAATGGGAAGGGTAAACGCCGTATCAACGTTAAGCTCCTCTTTTAAGGCGGCGGTCAGTTCGTTCATTATTCCGCCTCCTCTGGCCAGCGGGGCAGCTTGTGCGCCGGGCTGGCTTTATGTTTTGAATTTATCTGATAAAAAGCGCACCAAGGAGAAAAACAGAAAGGGGGAAACGGCGATGTTCCGCTTCCGCACCCTCCTTGCTGCGTTCTTTATGCCGCCATAATACCACCATTCCCCGCCATTTGTAAGTCCCTTGCCGCACATTCTGCCTTTTGGATATTCCGTGATTCTGACAGGTTAAAAATACTGTGCATGATGCACAATAAAGCACACTGAAAATTGAGCTAATTGCCGAATTTAATGACAAAAAATGCAGAAAAGTTCTTGATTTCAAACAAATCTTGCGGTTCTGTGCGGTTTTGATGGTGAGGGAAAGGTACGGTGTTTGTGCAAAACTGCCAAGGAGCGGAAATTCAGGCGATGCGCTCCGCGCCAAGGGCGGTTTCGGATGCAAAGCGGGTAGCCGCCAGTTTTTCCAGTGTGGCAAGCCGCACGCAGATGCTAAACAGCCGGGCCGCAGGTTCGATCTCCTCAGCGCTGGCAAAGCTGGGGGCAATACGGATGTTGCTGTCCTGCGGGTCGCGGCCATAGGGCCAGGTGGAACCGGCGGGGGTGAATTTGACACCGGCCCGGCGGCAAAGCTCCACCGTGCGGGCCGCGCAGCCCGGCATGGTATCGAAGGAAAGAAAGTAGCCGCCGCGGGGTTCCGTCCAGCTGGCAATGCCGCTGCCGTCCAGTTCCTCGCGGAAAATGGAGATGACCTGCTCGAACTTGGGGCGCAGCAGGCGGGCATGGCGTGCCATATGGGCTTCAATGCCGCTTTCATTGCGGAAAAAACGTGCCTGGCGCAGCTGGTTGAGCTTATCGGGGCCGATGGTGGCAAACTTCCACACTTTGCGCAGATCGATCAGGTTGGCGGAACTTGCCGCCACGCCGCTGATGCCTGCACCGGGGAAGGAAACCTTGCTGGTGGAGCAGAACTCATACACCATATCCGGGTGCCCGGCATTGGCGCAGGCGGACAGGATGTCTGGCAGGACGGCCGGGGCGTTGGGGTAAAGGTCATGCACGCAGTAGGCGTTATCCCAGAAAATGCGGAAATCCGGCGCTGCGGGTTGCAGGTGGGCAAAGCGCTCCACCACCGTGGGGCTGAACACAATGCCGGTGGGGTTCTGGTACTTGGGTACGCACCAGATGCCTTTGATGGAAGCATCCCGCTGGACCAGGTCTTCGATCATGTCCATATCGGGGCCATCATTGTGCATGGGGATGGGGATTAGCTGGAAGCCGAAATGCTCCGTCATGGCAAAATGGCGGTCATAACCCGGCACGGGGCAAAGGAACTTGCGGTCCTTGACCTGCACCCACGGCTCTGCGCCCAGCAGGCCGTCCAGCATGGCGTGGCTGAGGATATCGAACATCATGGTCAGGCTGCTGTTGCCGCCCACCATGACCTGCTCCGGCCGCGCGCCGATCATACCGGCCAGCAGGGCTTTTGCTTCGGGAATGCCGTCCAGCCCGCCGTAATTGCGGCAGTCGGTGCCATCCTCACTGTCCAGCACGCTGCGGGAGTTCAGTTCACCCAGCATGCGCTGCGAAAGTGCCAGCTGCTCCGGCGCAGGCTTTCCGCGGGAAAGATCCAGCTGCAGGCCCTGCTGTTCGTACTCTTGGTAGCGCTGGCACAGACGGTGGTATTCCCGCTGCATTTCTTTTTTTGTCATATCCTGATACTGCATGGTGTCATCCTTCCTGGGCAATACCGGCAGGGCCGCTTGCTTACCTGGTGTAGCTGAAAACGAAGAAAATGACGAAGATTTCGCAAATGTGCGATGGATTCGAGGCAAAAAGCCGCAGGAATCTTTTGTGGATTCCAAGGATTTTTAACGCGGAATCCGGCCGCGTTTTAAATTTTCGACGTTTCAGGTACACCCTGGGGGGAGTATGCACGAACCCTGCCGGTATGCCTTGTTTTCTGGAACGGTTTGTATTATACTGTCGGAAAACACATTTGTAAAATATATGTTTCGCATACGAAATATTTGTATTTGATATGGCAAAACGCAGGAAAAGAGGAAAAACTGTGAATGTAAACTATGAATATTACCGCTTATTTTACTATGTCTGCAAATATCACAGTATAACCCGCGCGGCCAATGTGCTGCGCATGAGCCAGCCCAATGTGACCCGCGCCCTGAACCGGCTGGAGGAACAGCTGGGCTGCAAGCTGCTGGTGCGCAGCACCCGCGGCGTGACGATGACGCCGGAGGGCGAGGTGCTGTTTGCCCACGTGGAAATCGCCCAGGAGCAGCTGCAGGCGGGGGAAAGCGAGCTGGCGGGCATTACCGCGCTGGAAAGCGGTGCGCTGACTATTAGCGCCAGCGAGACCGCTTTGAATGTGTTTTTGCTGGATAAGCTGCGGGAATTCCACCGGCATTACCCCGGCGTGCGGCTGCGTATTGCCAACCATTCCACCCCGCAGGCCATCCGTGCGCTGGGGCGCGGGCTGGTGGATCTTTGTGTGATCACCACCCCGGCCCGGTTGGAATCCACGATGCGCCGTACCCTGCTGATGCCGTTCCAGGAAATTCTGATTGCCGGCAGGGACTTTGAATTTTTGCAGGGCCGCCGCTGGGCGCTGAAAGAACTGCAGCAATACCCTCTGATCTGCCTGGGCAGCGAGACGATGACCTATGCGTTCTATAACCAGTTTTACTTAAGCAACAATCTTGTTTTGCAGCCGGATACTGAGGCCGCTACCACCGACCAGGTGGTGCCGCTGGTCAAAAGCGGGCTGGGGCTGGGGTATGTGCCGCAGAATTTTGCCAAGGACGCCCTGGCCGCGGGGGATGTGTTTACCATCCAGTTGAAAGAGGAAATCCCCACCCGTCATGTTGTGCTGGTGCAGGATGGCGGCCGTGTTCCCAACGCAGCTGCGCGCGAATTTGCCCGGATGCTGAACAGCAGCGTTACGCAGCAGAATGCACCATAAGCGGATAAAATTGTGCACCGGCACCAGAAAATTAAAAATATCTGCGTCTGTTTTTGTGAAAGACGATTGACAACTGCCGTGCGGAACCGTATGATAAAAGTGGAACTTTGCCCGGTGCAGCGGGAACCATACGGTGCGCCGGATTCCGCGCAGAGGGACAGAAAATAATAGGAGGGATTGTTTTGAAACAATGGCTGAAAGACGCAGTTTTTTACGAAATTTACCCCCAAAGCTTTTATGATACCAACGGGGATGGCATCGGCGATCTGAAGGGGATTATCGAAAAGCTGGATTACATCAAAGAGCTGGGGTGCAACGCCCTTTGGATCAACCCCTGCTTTGATTCCCCGTTCAAGGACGCCGGGTATGATGTGCGCGATTATAAGCTGATTGCCCCCCGCTATGGCACCAACGCGGATGCCAAAGCACTGTTTGAAGCAGCTCATGCCAAGGGCATCCATGTGCTGCTGGACCTGGTGCCCGGCCATACCAGCGAGGAACACGCATGGTTTAAGGAGAGCAGCAAGCCGGAAAAGAATGAGTATTCCGACCGCTATATCTGGACGGACTCCTGCTTTAGCGCCGGTGACGGTATGCCGTTCATTGGCGGCGAGACCGACCGCAACGGTACTTATATTTTGAACTTCTTCAAGTGCCAGCCTGCTTTGAACTATGGTTACGGCAAGTGCCGCGAAAAGTGGCAAATGCCCACCGACGCCCCCGGCCCGCGCGCAACGGTGGAAGCCGTGAAGGATGTGATGCGCTTTTGGCTGGATATGGGCTGCGATGGTTTCCGTGTGGATATGGCATCCAGCCTGGTCAAGAATGATACCCACCACAAAAAGTATACCTGTGCCATCTGGCGCGATATTGCCGCTATGCTGGACAAGGAATACCCCGAAGCCGCTCTGTTGAGCGAATGGAACCAGCCGCGCCAGTCCCTGAAAAACGGCTTTGATATGGACTTTATGCTGGAATGGCAGGGCAATGGCTACAGCTGGCTGATGCGCAATTATGATGGCGCAATAGATTCTGACCCGCATAACATCGGCAAGGCGTATTTCTGTGCGGATTCCGGCACGGGTATTGACAAGTTCCTGGATGACTGGCTGCCCAGCTACAAGGCGACCCGCAAGGACGGCCTGTACTGCTTGATTACCGGCAACCATGATACCATCCGCCCCTCCGCCGGTTTGACCCCGGATGAGCTGAAAATTGCTTACGCCATGCTGTTTACCCTGCCCGGCGCACCGTTTGTGTATTATGGCGATGAGATCGGCATGCGCTATCTGCCGCTGCCCACCAAGGAGGGCGGCTATTTCCGCACTGGTTCCCGCACCCCCATGCAGTGGGATAACAGCGCCAACAAGGGATTTTCTACCGCCGCAGCCGATAAGCTGTACCTGCCG
>JABLTN010061818.1_pt1 | contig 10596 bp, 6 predicted proteins | sample 7160141 | NCBI WGS metagenome assembly JABLTN01 (sample SAMN14651226, study PRJNA627086) | human gut metagenome | isolation source: feces | host: Homo sapiens | reverse complement strand
CGTGGGCAATGCCCGGGACCGCGTTCGGCGCGGCGCCGCCCTCGATGTCGATGATCGCACCGTCCTCGAAGCGCTTGCTCGTGAGCGTGGCGTCGTAGAGGCCCTTCTCGCCATAGCTCACCGGGAACTCGGCGTCGGGCGTGAAGAGAAACGCCGGGTCGGCGAAGCGCTCGCGGTAATACGGGACGTCGTGCATGCCCGTTTCCTCGTTCGCACCGAAGATGACTCGAATCGTGTAGGGCAGCTTCTCGCCCTTGTCGAGCCAGAACTTCACCGCATGGAGCGTCGTTACGATGGGGCCCTTGTCGTCGATGACGCCACGGCCCATGAGGTAGCCCTCGCGGCGCGTGACGGCGAACGGCTCGACCGTCCAGCCGGGACCGGCGGGAACCACGTCGACATGCCCGATAATGCCGATCTGCGTGTCGGATTTGCCCGGCAGGTCGGCGTATCCCACATAGCCGTCGACATCGTGAACCTCAAAGCCCATGCCGCGTGCGATGTCGAGCGCCTCAGTGAGGGCGGCTCGGGGACCAGGGCCGAACGGTGCGCCGGGTTTTGCCGCCGGCAAATCCTCCGTACTCTCGATGCGCACGACGCGCTCGATGTCCGCGACGATGCTTTCCCAATTCTTCTCGAGATACGAATCAATCTCGCTCGCAAGAACGTCTTCCACGAGGCAGCCTCCTTGATCTTGTTGCTATCGCACCAACTTTACCCCAGCGCACAGCCCGCGAACAGACCGCAATCGCGCGATTCGCGAAAGGAGGACGGGAGCTGGACGAGCGCGGAAGCCACACGGGCGCGAGGAGCGCAAGGGCGAACCGCTCGGGGTGGGGAGCACGCGGGGTGCGGGGTGCAGGCAGACTGCGGGGTGCGGAAGAGCAAAGCCGGACGCGAGGCAATTTTGTCATAGACGCGTATGCGCGCTTCCGTTATACTGTGAAGGCTGATGTGCCCGAGTGGCGGAATGGCAGACGCGGCGGTCTCAAAAACCGTTGTCTCACGACGTGCGAGTTCGACTCTCGCCTCGGGCACCAGTTTTCTCGCAAGCAAACCGCCGATTAGGCGGTTTTTTCATGCCTTCAAGCCCCACTCCCCTTGAAACGGCCGAACGCCTCAAGCCCAAGCGCGCACGTCGTCGAACGTTCTTCGCAACTTGTTGCACTAATTTTGTTTGGTTAGGTTAACTTCTATCCAACTTTCGCGGTATACTACCAACCATGTTAGATAGAGCGAACTTCTCATCACCGCCATCGCGCGGCAATGAGCTCGCGCTGTTTACCTTGACAGGCCGGCACAAAATCCACCGAAAGGCGCAATCCGAGATGAGTCAACAAGTATTGACGCAAACGCCCCGACGGGAAGAGCGAGCAGCAGCCTTTTCCTCCCCCGCACTGTCTCGCCGCGCAGTGGGAGGGCGGGGAACTCGCACACTGCGTTTGCCGCATACCGCCGCCGAGCGGCGCGCAACTCCACGCGTCCTCGCCCCGCCCGGCATGCCCCCCTTGCGACACATGGATGACCCCGCTTCGCACCTCTCGCTTAAGACAGCTTCCGTATACAGCACCGACCAGGCAGGATACCGCTATCGCATCGAAGCGGGAAAAGCATGCATCCTCTTTGTCGACACCTCATCGAAAGACCTGGCCGTCCCCGAGGCCATCGACGGCGCTCCCGTCACCGCAATTGCCGCAGGCGCGTTCTCCGATCTTGTGGACCTCGAGCACATTTCCCTTCCCGACTCGCTTACGTCCCTCGGCGCCGAGGCATTCGCGCGCTGTACGAGCCTTCGCGCGGCGAAGCTGGGCTGCGCCCTCGAATCCATTGGCGAAGGAGCGTTTCGCGGCTGCCGGCACCTCGAGCGCCTCGACTTGCCGAAGTCGCTGACAAGTATCGGAAACTCAGCGTTTTCGAACACGTCTCTTTCACGGCTGGCTATCCCCTCCTCTTGCGTGAACATCGGCGACGACGCCCTGTGCACCGGGCCGTCCTTCCCTGGGTCGGCGGGACTGGCATACGCATCTTCGCTCAACGAGGTGTCGGTCGCCGCAGGAAACCGTGCCTACAGGATGCACGGCGGCGTGCTGTGCCGCGAGGTGCCCGACGGTCGACTCGATGCCGTGTTCTGCCCCGGATCAGCCGAGGACGTCGTACTCGGCAAGCGCGTGCGATCGGTTGCCCCGAGCACCTTCGCAGGGACCCATCGCATCGCGCATCTGTTCATCTTCGAGGCCGTCTCCTTCCCTGAAAAAACGCCGCCGCTTCCCAATCGCGCATGCGACCGCCTCACCATCGACTTCTCGGCGCCGCGCGGCACATCCCGGGAAATCTCGCTCGAGCTGCCTTCGGGCGCCGTCCGCAAGCGCGTCATCGACGCGGCGTTTTTCGGTGGACGCATTTGCCCCGAAGCGCTCGTTTGCGCCTATGACAAATCGATTCCCCAGGTCAAAGACGAATTCGAGCAGACGCGCCTCATGGCTGCGCGCCTTGCGAGGCCCGTCATGCTCGATGAGGCGCACAGGGCGCTCTTCCGCAGCGTCGTCGACGAGTCGTTCGTGAGCCTTTGCGTTCACGCCGGCGCCCGCAACGATTGGGAAACGCTCGACAACCTTATGGATTCGGGAATACTCGACGGCGAGCGTGCCCCCGAGGCCGTAAGCGCGCTCAACCAGTTCGGGTTCACCCTCGCCGCCGCGCATGTGATCGACGGGAAGGAGAAACGTTTTGGCAGCCAGTGCATCGACTACGGAATCTAGCGCGCCTCTGGCAGCCGGATCCGTCCTCGCCGAAGCAGCAAGCATCGCGGAAGGGGCAATCGAGAGCGCGCGGGTTTCCCTCATGGCGCAGCTTCCCTTTATGGACGTCGCGCTGTGGCGCATGCCGATTGTGGCGCGCCTTCAGGAAAACGCGTTCGAAACCGACGGGCGCCTTCTCTGGTTCGACGCCGCGCGGGTGATAGACCTGTACCGAAAAAGCCCCAACGAGGTGTTGCGCGGATACTTCCACACCATCATGCACTGCGTATTCCGCCACCCCTTCGACGACAAGCACCCCGAACGCGCCCTTTGGGACATCGCATGCGATATATCGGTCGAAGCGACCGCGATCGAGCTGCTCGGAACAGGCTTCCCGAGCGCGCAAGACGGCACGGCAAAACGTATGCTTGGCAAAATCCGCGAGAACTGCCCGACCCTCACCGCGCAGAGCATCTATCGCGCGCTTATCGGAACCGGCGAGGAAGACCCGCCCGCGTTCTCCTGCTCTTTTGCCGCTTCGCTCGAAAACGTGTTCGCACGCGACGGGCACGAGGCGTGGCCACGAACCAGCGAGCGCGGGTCTTCGATGAAAAGCGCAGGCGACAAGCTCGCCCTGATGCCTTCCGACGGAACCGACAAGCTCGGTGGAAAATCAGACGACGATGCGGACAGCGAGGATAAGAGCCGCTCGCCCGGAGCCAACATGCCCGGAATGGCGGCGCCATCGTCGAGCAGCAACGCGGTGCTCGGGGACATCGAGGACCCCGATGCGATCGTCGACGTGGAGTCCTCCGAGGAAGCCGAGGCAACCTTCGAATCGATGGACGGCGTATCCTACTTCGATTTCTCGGACATGAGCTGGCAAGATATCAGCTCGCAGATCGATATGGACATGGAGGCGTTCTCGGGCAAGATCGGTCTCAACGTCGGAACCTTCCAGGTGAACCTCACCGTCGCAAATCGCAAACGATACGACTACCGCGCGTTCCTCAAGCGCTTTTCCGCACTGTCGGAGGAAATGAAGACAAGCCCCGACGAGTTCGACTATATCTACTACACGTACGGGCTTTCGCGATACAAGAACATGCCGCTCATCGAGCCGCTTGAATACCAGGAGTCGAATCGCATCCGCGACTTCGTCATCGCCATCGACACATCGGCGTCATGCGCCGGAAAGCTCGTGCGCACCTTCGCGGAGAAGACCTACGACGTGCTGAAGAACTCCGAGGGCTTCGGCCACAAGGTGAACATTCACGTGGTTCAATGCGACTGCGATGTCACGCGCGATGTGAAGATAACCTCAATTCGCGATATCGACCGCGCCTTCGAGGAATTCGTCACGCGCGGATTCGGCGGCACCGATTTCCGCCCCGTGTTCAAATACGTCGACGAGCTTGTTCGCACACGCGAGCTCGCGAACCTGAAGGGGCTTATCTATTTCACCGATGGCCTGGGGAAATACCCCGTAACCCCACCTGCCTACGAGACGGCGTTCGTGTTCGTGGACAACACGCCGCGAGAAAGGAAGGTGCCGCCCTGGGCAATGAAGGTGATCATGGACGAAGACGACGTATTCGAGCTATAAGGAAAGCTCGGCAAAGATACCGACAACTAGGCGCCCTCCGCGCCGCGACGCGCGACGCCGGGCGGCCATTCCGAAAGGAGTTCCCTGTATGAACATCGCAGAAGCGAAAAACCAGATCGAGGAAACCGTCGAGGGATACCTCACCCGCGATGAAACCGGCGCCTACCTCATCGCGCCCGAAGCGCAGCGTCCCTTGTTCCTCCTCGGCGCACCCGGCATTGGGAAAACAGCCGTGGTCGGACAGGTGGCAAGAGAGCTCGGCATCGGGCTTGTGTCGTATTCCATGACGCACCACACACGGCAAAGCGCACTCGGCCTGCCTTTCATCGTGCACAAGCGCTACGGCGACGAGGAGTTCGACGTCAGCGAGTACACGATGAGCGAAATCATCGCATCGATTTACGATTACCGCGAGGAAACGGGGCATGACCGGGGAATCCTTTTTCTTGACGAGATCAACTGCGTGTCGGAGACGCTCTATCCCTCGATGCTGCAGTTTCTGCAGTTCAAGACTTTTGGGCGACATAAGATTCCCGACGGATGGATTGTGGTATGTGCGGGCAATCCGCCCGAGTACAACCGATCGGTGTACGATTTCGACGTGGTGACCCTCGACCGACTGCGCAAGATCGCCGTCGAGCCCGACCTTGAAGCCTGGCGCGCCTATGCGATCAAAACAGGCGTTCATCCTGCGATTTTATCGTACCTCGAGGTAAAGCCCGACCACTTCTACTCCGTCGAATCGACGCCCGATGGCAAGTCGTTCGTCACTGCGCGCGGTTGGGACGACCTGTCGCGCATCATCAAGCTTCGCGAGATGAAGGGCAAGACGGTCGACCGCATCCTCGTCGACCAGTTCCTGCAAGACGACTCGATTGCCGAGCGATTCGCCCAATACTACCTGCTGTTCACGAAATATCGCTCCGACTATCAGATTTCGGCGATTCTTGCAGGCAGCGCCCCCGACGAGATAAGGGAGCGAGCGAGAGCGGCGCGCTTCGACGAGAGGCTGGCGCTCGCACGTCTGATTCTCGACGCGCTCGACGCGCACACCGGAGCAGTCGTCGAGACCGAGCAGGTCGTGCGCGTGGTGCGCGACGCGATCAGGGAGGAAAAGCCCGCTATTTTGAGCGGCGAAAACGCGCAGGACGCACTCGAGGGCACATCCTGCGCGCTCATGCAGCGAGCCGCGCTCGATGAAAAAGCAGGGGCACCCGCAAAGAAGCTGCGGCCCTATCGCCTCGGTGCGACATGGCTTTCCGAGTTCGCAGGCGCATGCGGGGGCGAGCGCGCGCTTTCCGGAGAAACGGCATTCTCCGTTATAGAGCGCGCCTATTCGGCTCGCGCGAGAGAAATGAAAGAGCGCTCCGAGGCATGCGCACGGGAAATCGAGTGCGCGTTCGGATTCATTGAGGGCACTTTCGGGAATGGGCGGGAAATGGTCGCCTTCGCCGCCGAGTTCGCCGCACGCGAGGGAACCTCGCAGTTTGCAAGCCGTTTCGGAAGCGACGCCTACACCGAACATGGGAAGGATGTTCTTGCCGCGAGCGGTCAATCCGATCTGGAGAAACGTCTCCAGGCAATCGATTTAGACGCACTCGCGACCGCCGACGAGGAGGCTCGCAAAGCCGAAGCATCCAAGAAATCGTGCGGATGCGGAAGCTGCAGCGGCTGCTGACGCTAGCAGAACGCGGACGAGGAGCCATCCCATAAGCGCCCGTCGCCTGGGCAAAACACGAGCTCGCGCTCGCGGCAAAAAAGAAGAGACGCGCCTTCTTTGCGGGGCGCGTCTCTTCGCGGAAAGAACTATGGGCCGCCAAGCTACTCGGCGGAGGATGCCTTCTGCTTCTTCGCAGTGGCGACAATCGTCTTCACGCCCTTGACAGCGAGCACGATTGCCAGCACAAACAGCAGCACGGCGAGAATTGCCTGCAGCACCGGCGCGAGCGCGATGCCACTCGTCATGATGGTGGTGACCTTCTGGTAGAAGGTGATAGCGAGCGACGTCAACGTGGCGAGCAGCATAAACGCCATCGGCACGAAGAACATCTTGTTGTTGCGCCCGGCGTTGCCGAGCCATGCGCACACAGCAAGCAGGGCAAGAGCGGCGAGCAACTGGTTCGCGGCACCGAACAGCGGCCAGATGATGGAGTAGCCCGTCATGCCCAGGATGATGCCGATGACCACGGTGATGATGGTGGCCACATAGGGGTTCGCCATGAACTTGTGCACGCCCGTGAGCTCCTCGGGCTTCTTGTCAACCGGCGTCCAAAGCTCCTGGAACATGTAGCGTGCAAGACGCGTCGCCGTGTCAAGCGAAGTCAGGCAGAACGCGGAAACAGCAAGGATGAGCAGCGCATATGCGAGTCCCTGCACATCGGCGAGACCGGGGATGCAGGCGAGCATCTGCGAAAGGCCGTCCGCGAAGACCGCCGTCGGGGACGCATATCCGCCTTTCGCGTACTCGCTCCACACGAAGCCGACGGCACACAGCGAGATCACCGCGAGCAGGCACTCGATAAGCATGCCGCCGTAGCCGATCGGCTGCGCCTGGCCCTCCTTGTCGAGCTGCTTGGATGTGGTGCCCGAAGCGACGAGGCTATGGAAGCCGGAGATTGCGCCGCATGCGATGGTGATGAACAGCGCCGGGAACAAAAAGCCGGAAGCGGCGGCCTTGTTCGTGATGGTCTTGCCCGCCTCGTCGACGAGCTGCTGGCCGGTGGAGGCGTCGAATGCGGCATTGGAAGCGACAAAGCCGGTGAACGCCGGAATCTGCAGGTCGGTCGCGGCGCCCATGATGCTTGCGCCCACGATGCCGATGATAGCGAGAATGATCATGCCATAAAGCAGATAGCTCGACAGGTAGTCGCGCGGCTGCAGGAGAATCCACACCGGGGCAACGGAGGCGACCAGGATATACACGCCGAGGATGATCATCCACGTGTCATAGTCGAGCGAGATCGCGATGCCCATAAGCGGCAAGTTGTATCCGATGGCAACCATGATGACAATCAGGATGATCGCAGAGACAATGTTCACAGGGCCGGGAATGTTGCGGCCGCGCGTGACGAAGCCGTAGACGACGGCGACACCGATGAAGATGACCGAGATCATGGCCGTCTGCTCGTTGGCGAGGTTGGTTGCCGGGGCCGCCGAGGCGGAAACGACGAACGTGTTCGCAACGATGGAGGCGAATGCAGCCACGACCAGCAGCAACGTCAAGTACGCGAAGATGCAGAAGAGCTTCTTCGCCGTATTGTCGATGTTCTCCGCGACGACGACGGCAAGCGTCTGGCCCTTATGGCGAAGCGAGGCGAACAAGGCGCCGAAGTCATGCATGGCGCCGAAGAAGATGCCGCCAACGAGCACCCACAAAAGCACGGGCACCCAGCCAAAGACTGCCGCCTGAATCGGGCCGTTAATCGGGCCTGCGCCGGCAATCGACGAGAAGTGGTGGCCGAGCACCACGTACGGTGGCGCCGGCACGTAATCCACGCCGTCTTCCAGCTCATGAGCTGGAGTCGGGCGCTTTGGATCGACTCCCCATTGCTTGGCAAGCCAGCCACCGTAGCACACATAGCCGATGACCAGAATGACCATAGCAACAAGGAAGATAATCAATGCGTTCATTGAAAGTTCCTTACGTATGTCTGAAGCGTATTTAAGCCAGACGCAGATTAGCCTCAATCGTTGAAGCCACCTGCTTCCCGGCAGCATTCGCATAGGCACAGCGGGTTGAGAGGTCGGCTACGATCACGCGAAGATCCGCCCAACCGCGAAACCCGAGAGCGAAGTTCTTTCGAAACCGAACCCTCCGGACCGCGCGCTTCGCGCCTTCCGTGCAATTATCGGCGATGACTACGAGGGCAAGCCCCGACGACATATGATTCGGCTCGGACGTAACCTTCTCAAGGCCGCGCTCCTTCATAAACCGAACCCATTTGTCGAGTTGGGCTTCGTCAAAGGTTTCCGCATAGGTGAAAAAGAGATACTCATGAGAGTTTGCTTCCCACAGCTTTGCGCGTTTGACCAGCACATATTGCTCGCCAAACGAATGAAATTCAGCAAAGCCGGGAAATGATCTCCCTGCGAACTCGTAATCCCGATGCACATCGAAGAATGCTTCATGTGCAGCGAGAATACGTTTCAGCACCAGCTGCTTTTCGTCCTGTGCCTTCAAAGCCTCGTCTGAAGACCGAAGGGCTGGCTTTCCGTCCGATGCGGCGACATGTTCGGCCACCGCCCTTTCGAAGTTGTCCGACGAACCTGCCTGTTCGACCTGCTCGCCAGTGCCTTTGGCATCTGGTTGAACTGCTGAACCCACGCTCAAGAAATCCGAAAACCTTTCTGCTCCGCAATCGTCGCACCCCACGTCTCAATGCGAACGGCTTATTTTATGTCCTAGGTAACCGCTCGGTAACATAAAAATCGGCATTTTTTTTGCGAATGCACAAAGATTTTTCCCAAAAAGAAAGCGCTTGGGGTGAAATCCACTCCCAAGCGCTTACATAACGTGCTTGCCGTGCGTCAACTGAGTCCTCAGAGGCGAGCAAGCTCGCCCGCATCGACGTGCCGACGAGGCCTGTCGGCTACAGGCTGAAATCCTTCTCGCCGTTGAACACCGCGAGGGCGTCGGCAACGGAATAATCAGCCAGCGTAATGGCGCTGATTGCCTTCGTGAGGCGCACCGCCTCGTCGATCGAACGCTGATGGATGTTGCGACCCGTTGCGTTTCCGCAGGCTCCGCCGACATGAATCTGGTCGTAGAGCTGCGTCAGGAACGTCTTCGCGTCGACGGTCGAGCCGCCTGCGCACACGAGGCCCGTGCGACCCGCGGCCATGGAGGCAACCTTCAGGGCTTCGGCGGGAGTGCGCGTATCGTCGCCCTCGGGCTTCGGCGGGTTCACCTTCACGAAGTCGGCGCCGAGGCAAAGCGCCACACCAGCAGCGCCCGCGATGAGGTCGGGGTCCTTCTCGGCGGTGACGGCCTTGCCGCGCGGGTAGATCCACAGCACAACGAGCAAGCCGTTCGCGTGCGCCTGCGCGATGAGCTCGCCAGCCTCGGCCATCATGGTGGACTCGTACTCGCTGCCCAGGTAGATGGTGTAGCCCAGGCCGACAATGTTCACGCCCGCTTCGCGCATGGCGAGGATGGCGTCCAAATCGTAGAGCTGGGGCGAGTAGGGATCGTCCTGCGAAGTCTTCACCAAGTTGGTCTTGGAGTTCATCTTCACGAGGTAGTTGATTTCGGGGTAATCGGCGGCATACTGGGCGATAAGACCACGCTGACCAGCCAAAACACCGCACACGCCCTGACGGCCGATCTCAAAGAGATGCTCGGGCTCGGCGTCGGCCAGGTCGATGCCCTCGCCGTAGAAGTCCTTGTTCAAATGCTCGATCTTCTGGTCGCATGCGAAGAGCATGAGTCGACCGGTTCCACGCGTGGCCTTCAGGTAGTTGTCGATGTACTCCTCGCGGGACTCGGGCATGACGTCTGCGGGAACACGAACCTGATCACGGGTGATTTTCGGCATGTTGATCCTCCTTTTAGGATGCGATATAAGGCGCCGCGGCCGAAACATCGGCGATTCGTCAGGCGACGCACGGAAGATATTCTAGCAAAAGGGAGGCCTGCGCACCGCACGCGTCGGCAAGCGATATGCGACGCAGGCAAAAGCAGCCGGTGCCTGCCGTTAGAACCATTCCTTCTTATTGAAGACGTAGATTTGCTCGAATTCCGTCTGCGATTTAGAGAGGTACAGCACGCCTTCGACGATGGAGATGACCACCATGGCAAGACCCGCGAGCCCCAAAGAGAAAATGCTGCCCACGATAGTGACGGCGAGCATGATGAAGCCCGGCGTGTTGTAGCCCAGGTAGAACTTGTGGATGCCGAGACTGCCGAGGAAGATAGCCAAAAGCCCCGCCGCCACATGGTCTTTCGTGTTTGGGGCAGCCTGCGCGTAGGGCTGCTGGTACGGCTGGCCATAGGGCTGGGAGTACGCCTGGTTCGCCTGCCAGGGACCTTGCGACTGCTGGTAGGCTTGACCGCCTGGCTGCTGATAGGCTTGACCGTTTGCTTGCCAGTAGGTTTGCCCCCAGACGTCGCTCGCCTGTTGGGAGGACTGGCTCCATGCGTCGTGGCCTTGCTGGTAGGCCTGGCTCCAGGCATCGTGGCCCTGCTGATTCGACTGGCCCGCCCCGCCTGGCTGGTCCGCCCCGCCGTCTTCGCTCGGCTCCTCGGGCTGTCCG
>JABLTN010141448.1_pt1 | contig 10613 bp, 12 predicted proteins | sample 7160141 | NCBI WGS metagenome assembly JABLTN01 (sample SAMN14651226, study PRJNA627086) | human gut metagenome | isolation source: feces | host: Homo sapiens | reverse complement strand
TGATCATTTAATATCCATTGAGTCATATAAAAATATCCTCCCAGTAATGTATCTATACCAGGAGGATATAATTTAAAAATCAATTAGTATATAACGCTTTTTTTAATGTCCTTGACACAGGGTCCACTTTATTCATAAAGTATATGTGTTTTCTTTTGCCAATAGACAACAAAAAAGAATGAAGTATAATGCTTAACGGGTGATAAAAATGGCAAAAGCAGAAAAGAAAACAAATGTAATGAGAATTTTAGATCAGGAAAAAATTCCGTATACAGAACATACATATGAAGTAGAAGATGGATTAATTGACGGGGTATCAGTCGCAAAGAAATGTGGGCAAAATCCAGAACAAGTATTTAAGACATTAGTAACAAAAGGAAATGATGGGAGTTGTTATGTGTTTGTTATTCCCGTTGCTGAAGAACTTGATTTAAAAGCATGTGCTAAAGCAGTTGGGGTAAAAAATGTAGAAATGGTACATGTAAAAGATTTGCTTAGTTTAACAGGATACATTCGTGGTGGATGTTCACCAATAGGGATGAAGAAAAAATATAGGACTGTTTTCGATGAAACAATCCTATTGATTGATACAGTTATGGTTTCTGGTGGAAAACAGGGAACACAAGTTGAATTGACACCAGAAGATATTTTAAAAGTAACTGATGGCTTAACAGCACCACTTACCCGTTAATAGCCAAGTTTTTTGTTTACTTCATGTAATACAGGCTTGTTATTTGCATAGCGGGTTAAGTTTTCTTTAACTACAGCGATAACATTATCGTAGTTAGCAGTAGAAAAGTAACCACCTGAAATATGTGGGGTAATTTGTACATTAGGGAAATTCCATAATGGATTATTCTTAGGTAATGGTTCTATTTCTGTTACATCAAGAGAAACACCTTGGAAATAACCTTCTTTTAAAACCGTAATCAAGTCATTTTCAACAAGTGCGCTTCCTCGACCAACATTAATGAGGATGGCACTTTTTTTCATGAGATGGAATTTATCTTTGTTGAATAAATGAATTGTTTCTTCTGTTTCTGGTAAACTTAATGCAACAACATCAGCTTCAGGTAATAATGTATCAAGTTTGTCCATTGTGCAAAGTTTGTCTACATAATCAGGTTTATCATGAATAGAACGTCTTACGCCGATTGTTTTTGCACCTAATAATTTACAAAGTCTTAGATATTCAGAACCAATAGCTCCAGCCCCAACAGATAATATAGTTGCATCTTTCATGACAAAAACAGGGTCTCTACGTTTCCATTCTCTTTCTCTCTGGTTTTCATAATATGCAGGGAAATTCTTTTGAAACATTAAAGTACTCGCTAACATATGTTCACCAATAGCTTTACCATATGCTCCATATGCATTAGCTAATATGATTGAATCATCAAGCCATGTAAAAGTATTTGCACCAGCACTGAATAACTGAACAAGTTTTAATGAAGGTAATTTTGCGACAATTTCTTTGGTAGGTCCACCAACAAGAACATCAATGGTATCTAATGTTTCTTGAGGTAAATCATCAATTGTATTTACAACATATAAGTTAATTGAATTAATCGTTTTTAATTCTTCAATTGTTTCATCATGCAGGTATTTTTTAAAAGTTAAAACATTCATCATTTTTACAGCCTCACTTATTTAAAATTATACATAATTTTAAGACTGTTGTTTAAAAAGGTGGGTATAAAGTGTATAGTTTAGGTAGAGATAAGGATGTGATAATTATGTTGAAAAATCTAAAATGGAATGCAATTTTAACAGCTTTAATTTATGTTGTTGCCGGAGCAATTTTAATTATTTTCCCAGATAAAGTACAAAATGTGATTTGTAATATTATAGGTCTAGTTGGAATTATCCTTGGTGTCATTAGAATATTTATGTATTTAAGTGTCGAAGTGCAGGATGCGATTTATCGTAATGACTTTGTGGAAGGAATTGTTCTTATCTTAATTGGTATATTAGTGATTTATCAAAAAGCAATTATTCAATCACTTATTCCATTTATTGTTGCAATTGTCATTATTGTGGATGGGTTTGTTAAGCTGCAGGATGGTATTGATGCCAAAAGACTTGGCTATGACAAGAGTTATATCTATGTTATTTTTGCGGCTATATCAATTATCGTTGGTTTAATTGTCATGTTTAACTTAGTTGATACAGGTAATATTTTATTCCAGATACTAGGTGGTGGCTTAGTATATTGTGGTATTTCTGATATTGTTTCAGTTGTATTTATTGCAAATAGAGTAAAGAAATTTGTGGAAACAGCTAAAAAAGAGGAAGAATATGTAGAAAAGAAAGCAAATGCAGTAGATGCTGAATTTATGAATAATACAACAGAAAATCCATTTTCAGATAATCCAAATGATATCAACCAATAAGGGTTGTTTGGTTGATTCTTTTAGCTTGAATTCGTAAAATTAAACATGGAGGTTTTTTAATATGTTTAATGATTGGTTTTCAATTGGTCCATTTACCGTACATGGTTATGGTGTAATGATAGCTATTGGTATATTAGCTGCATTTTATGTAGCAGAAAAACTGGCGGATAAAAATGGCTTATCAAAGAGTCATGTGGATAATCTTGTATTTACAGTATTAATTTCAGGGTATCTTGTATCAAAATTAACTTATGTGCTTGTTAATTTTGAAGCATTTTTAAAAGATCCAATGTCTGTATTAGGTTCATCCGGATGGGTTGTGATGGGTGGCTTAATTGGTGGAATACTAGGTGCTTATGTCTACTCTAAGATTAATAAAATTGATTTCTTTGCATATTTCAATTTATTTATGCCTTCTGTTGCATTAGCACAAGCATTTGGTAGAATTGGCTGCTTCTTTGCAGGATGTTGCTATGGTGCAGAAACGACAAGCAAGTTTTCGCTTGTATTTCCAAAAGGTTCTTTAGCACCTTCTGGTGTACATTTAATTCCAACACAACTTATTTCTTCGTTTGGAGATTTTGTATTATTTATTATTCTGTATAAAATATATACAAATGAAGACACAAAGAAAGAAACATCTGCGTGGTATTTAATTCTATATAGTATTGGTAGATTTTTAGTGGAATTTTTACGTGGTGATATTGAAAGAGGTACGATTGGCAATTTATCTACCTCACAGTTTTTGAGTGTATTTACACTATTAATTGGTGTTATATATTTAATAAAGATTAGAAAGAATAAGGTAGGTAACAAAAAATGAAAATCGGAATCGCAAATGACCACACAGCATTAGAAATGAAAAAGGACATTATTGCTTATTTAGAAAGCAAAGGACATGAAATTGTTGATTATGGTACAGATTCAACAGAAAGTACAGATTATCCAATCTGGGGCGAAAAAGTAGCTAACGCTGTAGCTAGTGGTGAAGTTGAAAAAGGCATCGCTATTTGCGGAACAGGTTTAGGTATTTCCTTAGCATGTAATAAAGTAAATGGTATTAGAGCTTGTGTATGTTCAGAACCATATACCGCTAGATATTCTCGTCTTCATAACAACTGCAATATTATTTGTTTTGGAGCACGTGTTATTGGAATTGAAATGGCTAAGATGATTGTGGATGAATTCTTTGAAACAGAATTTGAAGGTGGTAGACACCAAAGAAGAGTTGACATGATCATGGATATTGAAGCTCGTAACAGAAAGTAAAATGAAAAAAATAATCAAATATATTTGTATTGGTGCTGTTATTTTAGTTGGTTTATATTTTATGCCATTTATTACTGTTAAAGTTACAGATAAAGATGGTAATACTTATACTGCTCCATTTGGTACTTCTTTTGTCAAAAAAGAAAATGGTTCTGTAATTTTTGAAAGTATTCGCAGCAGCTATGCATTAGATAAAGATGCAGATAATGCTTTCTACAGCTATGGAGAAAGTGAATGTTATGGGAAGAAATATTTCTATGACAAAGAAAATGATATTTCTTATTATGAACATAGTGCAACAGGTGCTTTTCCTTCTAAACTAGAATATAAATATGAAGAAGGTAATGCCTGCATTGGCTGGAATACAGATAAAGAAATAGCGTTTGAATATGGTGATATTAATGAAGTCGATATGTCTATGGATAAAGAAACAGCTATAGATAAAGGATACTTTGTGATAGCAGATGATGCTGCAGTAAATATAGGTCAATATAACGATTATTCTAGATTAGTTAAACAAGGTGTATTTTCTTATTTAAGAACAGTTATCTATGAAAATAACAAAATGGTTAGAATTATAGATATTCAATTATTAGAAGATGCCAAGTTTAAAGTGTTAGAAAGAGATGAAACAACAAGTACAGAAAAAGTATATGTTCGTTTCTCAGATACGGAAAAAGAAGATGGTTCAAAAGATGTTTGTGTATATGAAAAAAATTATAAAGATGCTGAACCAATCTTATTATTCACGGTAAAATAATGAGTCTTTATGGGGCTCATTTTTAGGTGGAATATGATGAATCGAAGAAGTGTATTTTATTGTCCGGTGTGTGGAAAATATAAATTTATAGAAGGACCGGGAAGTTATGAAATTTGTCCAATATGTAAGTGGGAAGATGACTTGGTGCAGGAGAAAGATCCAAGTTTTAAGGGTGGAGCTAATGTTTTATCTTTAAATGAATATCGAAAGTTATGGAGAAAGTTACATGAAGAAAAATAACAATATCGCTATTATTACTGTGTTAATTACTTTTATCTGTTTGTTTAGTTTGCAAATTTTTAATAGTAATGATAAAGCACCAGTAACACCAACTTCTTCACCTGCAGCAATAACAAGCTCTCCAATACAAAAAGAAGAAAATATAAAAGAATATACATTCAGAAACGAGAAACTCTTAAAATCTCATTATGAAAAACATGGTATAGAAATGGGATTTTCAACAGAAGAAGAATATCAAACAGCCGCATCACTTGTTGTAAATAACCCAAAGGCATTACATAAGAAAGAGAAAGAAGATAATGATGATGTTTATTATCTTGAAGAGACAAATGAATTTGTGATTATCAGCACTGATGGTTATATTCGAACATATTTTTATCCAAATTCAGGAATAGAATACTATAATCGTCAATAAATGGAGGAAGATGTATGCATAACACAAGAAAAATAAATGATGATATTTATTATTTAGGCGCAAGTGATAGAAGAATAGAATTATTTGAAAATGTTTATCCTGTTTCTCAGGGTATGAGTTATAACAGTTATTTAATTTTGGATGAAAAGACTTGTCTGATGGATAGTGTAGATGAATCTGTTAGAGGTCAGTTTTTAGAAAATTTAAAGTATGCATTAAATGGTAGAAACTTAGATTATATGGTTGTTCAGCATATGGAACCAGATCATTGTTCTATCGTACCAGAACTATTTAGAATGTATCCTGATATGAAACTTGTGGCGAGTTTGCAGGCTTTCAAAATGATGGAAAACTTCTATTCTTTACAAACAGAAGAAAGAAGATTAGTTGTAAAAGAAGGCGATACATTAAAGCTAGGCAAACATACATTAAAGTTTATTGCGGCTCCTATGGTACATTGGCCAGAAGTATTAATGACTTATGATGTAACAGATAAAATCTTGTTTTCAGCAGATGCCTTTGGTTCTTTTGGAGCAATGAGTGGCAATATCTTTGCGGATGAAATTGACTGGGATAAAGATTTTAAAGATGAAGCGAGAAGATATTATGTCAATATTGTTGGTAAATATGGACTACAAACACAAAATGTATTAAAGAAAGCATCTACTTTGGATATTCAAATGATTTGTCCACTACATGCTCATATTTGGCGTAAAGATTTATCGACAATTATTTCTTTATATGATACATGGTCAAAATATGAAGCTGAAAAAGATTCTGTAGTGATATTCTATGGTTCTATTTATGGTAATACGCAAAATGCTGCAGAAATATTAGCTATGCAGTTAGCAGAAAATGGTATAGAAAACGTAGAAGTGTTTGATACTTCTAAAACACATGTATCATTCTTGGTTTCTAAAGCTTTTGAATATAAGACATTAGTGTTTGCTGCAGCGACTTATAATGCAGAAATATTTGATACTGTTCAAAATCTTATTACAGAATTAAAGAATCATAATTTATCAAATCGTAGAATTGGGTTAATTGAAAATGGTTCATGGGCTCCAGTAGCAGCAAGCAAGATGAAAGCTCAATTAGAAACTTTTAAAAATATGGAAGTTATTGAACCTGTTGTTAAAGTCGTGTCTAGTGTAACAGCTAAAAATGTAGAAGAACTTTCAGTATTAGCAAAAGAACTCATGAAATAGAAAATGAGAAGTATATATGACAATCAAAGTTGTATATACTTTTTCTTTATTTTGTTAATAAGTGATATCAGCTATAATTTTTGATATAGGAATAAGGTTATGAAGAAAAAAAGGGTTCAAAATAAGAGAAATAATCGCTTATTTACAATAGTAACGATATTACTTCTTTTTATATTCTCTGTATCAGTTTTTATGGTAGGAAAAGAGTTAATCCAGTCTAAAAAAGAGCAGGATGCTTTTAAAGATTTAACTACTATTGTAGAACAAAGTAATAATAAGAATGATAATGACAATACAAATACAGAAGAATTAAAACCAAACTATGATGAACTTTATCATATGAATAATGATTTTATCGGCTGGCTGAGTATACCTAATACAAAGGTTGATTATCCTGTTATGTATACACCAAATGAACCAGAGTATTATTTACGTCGAGGATTTGATAAAACATATTTCCAGAGTGGAACACCATTTATTGGTGAAAACTGTACGATAGATTCAGATTGCTTGATTATCTATGGACATAATATGAAAAATGGTACGATGTTTACTACTTTGGAAAATTATAAAGATAAAGAGTTCTATGAAGAAAATAAAGTATTTTCTTTTAATACTTTAGATGAATATCGAAATTATGAAGTGTTTGCAGCATTTCCAACAAAAATATTGAATGCAGGCGAAGAAGGTATTAAATATTACGATTATTCTGGAGATTTAAGTGAAACAGATTTTGAGAAAATAAGTAACTGGTTAATCACGAATTCTCTATATGATACTGGTATAAAACCAACTTATGATGAACAAATATTAATTTTATCAACATGTAGTTATCATACAGAAAATGGAAGATTTGTTGTCGCAGCTAGACGCATTAAATAATAAATGACTCGAAGATATATATAAAATGTCTTTCGAGTTTTCTTTTTGACATGATGAACAAAATGAAAATTTGTTTTATGTATAAGTTCCTATATATAATACGAGTAGAAGAGAGGGTAATAAGGCGATGAGATTTACAGTAGGACAATTAGCGAAAGTTTATAACATATCATCACAAGCTATTCATGGGTATGTTGATATGGGGATTTTACCTTGTGTAAGAGATGATAATGGGTATCGTTACTTTGATGAATATGGCTTTCAAATACTGGGTACAATTATCAAAAACAGAAATATTGGTTTTCCTTTAAAAGAAAGTAACTATGTCTATCAAAAATCTAATCTAATTGAGATATTACATCGTCTAAACGAGCAAGAGCAGAAAGCTAACGATGAAATGATGCATTTAATGATTCAACTTCAACAGTTAGATAATGATAAATTCTTAATACAAAGAGCTTTATTACAGAAAGATATACCAGTTCTAATTGATATGGATAAGATCTATCGGTATAAGCTTGGTGATGATACACAAAATATTACGGATTTAATTAAAGAAGATAGTACAGCAGTATCTTTATGGTATTCCAATTTATTTTATACCCAATCGAGTCTTGTACTAAATTATGAAGATAGTCATATCAATGGTCATACATTTTGTTTGATGACAAGCAATAATAATTATCATGGAAAGATTGATTATCCAAGCAATAATTTAGAAATTGTGGAAAAAGGAAAAGCGATTTCAGTGATGACAATCTATAAGAATGAAGTAAGTTTCAAGTTACTTGAGAGTTTGATAAATACTTCACTTGTGAAATATCCGGAATACTGTATCAAATCTGAACCTTTTACAAGACTCGTGACATCTTTTAGCGATGAACTTTGTGAAAAAGTAAACGTGATTGAACTAGTGATTCCTGTGAAAAAAAGGTGAAAATAGCACTTGTGCATCAATTCACTTGATAATGTAAACTGTGATTATTCACGGAGGGGAAAGAAAGATGAAGAAATTAATTAGTTCTTTATGCCTTTTACTTGTATTAAGTGGATGTGGTACATCTAACTCTGGTAGTACAGCAGGTAAATATACTGCAGGTGACTATGAAGCAACAAGTAAAGGATTTGGTGGTGACGTTACTGTTAAATTAACAGTTAGCAGTACAGAAATTACAAATGTTGAAATTACAGCTGATGATGAAACACCTAACGTTGGTGGAGCAGCAATCGAAACATTAAAAGAAAACATTTTAAAAGCAAACGGCGAAGAAATTGATGGTGTAAGTGGAGCAACACTTACAAGTGATGCTGTAAAAAATGCTTATAACGAAGCAATTACTTCTGCAAAAGGTGAAACAGTAAGTAATGAACCAGCTGCAACTGTTAAAGATGGTAAATATACAACAAAAGCAATGGGACATGAAGACTGGGTTTATGTAACAACTCAATTCAAAGATGGTGCAATTGTAAAATGTTCTACAACAAGCCATGAAGAAACAATGGGTATTGGTAACTACGCAGCAGCTAGAGTTCCAGCAAGAATTTTGGAAAACCAAAGCTTAGAAGTTGATGGCGTATCTGGAGCAACAGTAACAAGCAATGCTGTTAAACAAGCTGTTAAATTAGCTATTGAAGAAGCTGGTGGAAGTGCTAGTTCTTTCTCTACAAAAGTTGAACAACAAGTTGTTGAAGCTACAAAAGACGTAACTTACGACGTTGTAGTAGTAGGTGCAGGTAATGCGGGTCTAGTAGCTGCTACACGTTTAGCTGAAAAAGGCTTAAATGTTGGTGTATTCGAAAAGAATGAAATTCCTGGTGGATCTATGCCAACAACATATTCTGGAATCATGAACTCTTATTCTGAAACTGTAGCAAACTTTGCTTTAGGTGATGAACAAACAAGTGCAAGCTGGAACATGGAATTATTACTTCCTGTATTCCAAAACTTAATCAATCCTGAATATGACCGTTTCAATGGTGAACAACCATACCAAAAAGTAATGCTTGAAAATGCAGGTAAAGTTGTTGACTGGTTCAAAGAAATTGGTGTAGGTTTCGCTTCAATGGGTAACTATGAAGGTGGCTTAGCTTATGGCTTAACACCATACTTAGCTCCTGGATGCTACCAAGGTGGTGCAGGTTATGCAGCTATGTTCTTAGCACAAAGAATGGAAAAACTAGGTGCTGATGTTCACTACAGCACACCTGTTACATCTATTACAACAGATGAAAATGGAACAGTTACTGGTGTAGTTGCTGAAAGCAAAGATGGTACAACATATAACGTAACAGCTAAGGCAGTATTACTAGCTACTGGTGGATTTGGTGCTAACCAAGAAATGTTTGATGAATACTATCCAGAATATGCTGGTATGACAGTTAACTGTGTACCTGGTTCAACTGGTGATGGTATTTTAATGGCTCAAGAAATTGGTGCTGATATCGAATGTATGGGTAGATTCTTAGGTATGTTCATGAGCGAATATGGTTCAAACTATGAATTAGCATTCATGCACACATCTACTCCTGGTATCATGGTAAACGCTTCTGGTAATGAATTTGGTAATATTACAGCAAGCAACCACACAGTATTAAGTAAAGCTATGATGGATGAAGCAAATGGTGGAGAATTCTACTATATCTATGATGATGAAGCTGCTCAAAAGACAATCGACTTCGATGCTTATGGATTTAGCTATAAATCAATCTTCGAAAGAGAAGCTACACAACACTATGATTCTGTAGAAGAAGCAGCTAAAGCTTTAGGACTAGAAAACTTACAAGCTACAGTTGATACAAACAACGAACACGCATTAGCTGGTGAACCTAACGATTTCGGTCGTAAAGTATGTCCATATATCGAAACACGTGATGGTGTTTGGGTAACAAGAGTTGTTCCAACATTATACTTAACAACTGGTGGTCTAGTAACAGATACTGATACACATGTTATGAATACTGAAGGAAGCGCAATTAAAGGCTTATACGCTGCAGGTGATGTTGCTGGTTCTATCGAAGAAAAAGATGGCAAACCTTATGGTAATGGTTTCGACCAAGCTCTAGGTTATGGTTACCACACAGCAGATGTTATTGCTAGCGAAATTCACTAATTAAATAACAAACTAAACAAAATGAAAACGGCAAGACTGTTTACAGTTGGCCGTTTTTATTTTGGTATTATTCAATAGACAAGAAATATATGATGCTTTGTTAGATTTTATATCGCTTTTTTGAATTTAATTAATTTTTGATAAAATTTAGTTTGCAAAAATAAAAAATTCAACTTTTTTTGAGGATTCATGACCTTTTTAGCGAATAAGAGTAGTATAGGAGGTCATAGATGATGACAGAAAATAACTTAAAACTTAATAGAGAATACAAAGATGCTTTATTTAAATTTATCTTTGGTAATGAAGCAAGAAAAGAGTATACATTATCTTTGTTTA